>ENA-OYXU01000341-OYXU01000341.1-human-gut-metagenome-genome-assembly--contig:-NODE-341-length-19485-cov-5.968605_pt1 | contig 19485 bp, 9 predicted proteins | sample MGYA00243243_ERZ653435 | MGnify/ENA primary metagenome ERZ653435 (study PRJEB26926, sample SAMN06165113) | human gut metagenome | biome: ENVO:00009003; feature: ENVO:2100002; material: ENVO:00002003... | reverse complement strand
CGAGATGCAGCGTAGTCTCGTGGGCTCGGAGATGTGTATAAGAGACAGATATCGATTGCGGTCCATACCGTGCGTGCATGCCCTATTACGTTTCCGTCGCCGTCAGTAATCGCAAAGCAGCGGTCGCTGAAACAGCGGTTGTAGCTCTCGATCCACGTGGTCAGGGCATAGGACTCGTTGATAGCGGGCCAGCGTTCCATTTCAAAACTCAGGCGGCTGAGCACCCAACCGATATTGGTCCGGATTAGTGTCGAATAGCCGATATCGAGCTGATTTGCGTGTTCGGTGGCGGTTTCTATGATTCGCTCGATAAGCAGGGTGACGGGCATTGTGCCCTGAGCGCCACACTCGCCGGCTGTCAGGAAATATTTGTGGTGGTGTTCGGTCGGACGGCTCATTGTTCGGCTTCGAGGCGCTCCTGTCGCAGTTTTTGTTCTTCCAAGTAGAGATCGACATGTTCGACCGGTGACTTTGTGACGGCGATGCGTCCCGAGCGCACGAACTGGCGTATGCCATAGCGGCGCAGCCGGTCAAGCAGGGCCTCTGTCTCCCACGGGTGACCGGATTTTTCGATGACGGTGTAATCAGGTGTGATTTCGAGTATACGGGCGTTGTGTTCTCTTACGATGTCCTCGATATGACCGTCAGCCAGCAGGCTCTCGGTGGGCACTTTGTAAAGTGCAATCTCCTGATAGACAATGTCATCATCAGTGTAGAGGAAGGCGCGGATGACATCGACGCGCTTCTCTATCTGGCGCACGACCTTCTCCATGGTCGGGCGGTCGGCCCATGTGGTGATGGTCAGTTTGTGGATGTCGGGCAGTGACGACGCGCTTGCCGAGACATCCTCAATGTTGAGGCAGCGACGTGTAAAAATCACCGACACCTGATTTAACAGTCCGACACAGTTCTCGGAGTAGACCGTGACGGTGAATAGCTGGCGTTCGGGATGAGTCATAGCTTGTCAATATCGTCTTGACCGAAGAGTCGGTCACGGTTAAGTAATATATAGTCGACGGCCTTGCCGACAGGTGTCATCGGGAAGACCATGTCGGTCTCGTCGATGCTGACGTTGAGCAGATAGGCTCCGTCGTCGTCGAGCATACGTCGGATGGCTCCGTCAAGCTTGTCGCGTGTGGCCACATCTTCGGCCGGGATGCCGTAGGCGGCTGCAAGAGCCTTGAAATCAGGATTGAGCATCGGGGTTGACGAGAAGCGGTGATTGAAGAAGAGCTCCTGCCACTGGCGCACGTTGCCGAGGAAATTGTTGTTTAGCAGTATGATTTTGACCGGCACGCGGTACTCCATAATTGTGCCGAGCTCCTGAACGGTCATCTGCAGGCCGCCGTCGCCGCAGAAGAGGCAGACCGTGCGGTCAGGGGCGCCGATTTTGGCGCCGATGGCTGCGGGGAGGCCGAAACCCATAGTGCCCAAGCCGCCGGATGTGATGAACGAGCGCGGAGCGTCGAAACGGAAGTAGCGCGCCGACATCATCTGATTTTGACCGACGTCGGTGACTGCCACGGCGCCCGGGCCGGCGAGGGTGCATACACGATCAGCGACCTCGCCCATGGTCATGCGCGGGCGTGAGGGATTAATCTCGACGCTGACAGTCTCGCGGCGTTCGACTTCGTTGCAGCGGTCAAACAGGTCTAACCACTCGCGGCGCTCTTCGTCGCCGTTGTGGCTGTCGACGAGGGGCAGCAGGGCGTCAAGCGCCTCGCGGGCGTCGGCATTGACCGCGAGGTCAGCGTGGACGGTCTTGTTGAACTCGGAGGGATCTATGTCTATGTGTATGATGGGCGTCTCGGGCGCATATTTGCCTGTGACGCCTGTGACGCGGTCGTCAAAACGCATGCCGACGGCAATCAGCAGGTCGGCGCGGTTAGTCAGGTAGTTGACGCCGACATTGCCGTGCATGCCGAGCATGCCTTTAAACAAAGGATGGCCTGACGGCATGGCTGACAGGCCGAGAAGTGTAGAGCCGACGGGCAGACATGCTTTCTCGGCAAGCGCGGCGAGCGAACGCTCGGCGCCCGAGAGAGTCACGCCCTGACCGATGAGCATCAGCGGGCGCCGGGCGGCATTAATCATCGAGGCTGCGCGCGAGACTGCCACGGCGTCTAAATCGGGGCGCGGGTTGTAGCTGCGGATATAGCGCAGGGGACGGTGGCCGTCATAGTCGATGAGGCCTATCTGGGCGTCCTTGGCGATATCGAGCACTACCGGGCCGGGACGACCGGTAGAGGCGATGTAAAAGGCACGGGCTACGGCTGCAGGGATATCCTCGGCGCGGCGTACCTGATGAGCCCATTTGGTGATGGGCTGGGTTATACCGACCACATCGGTCTCCTGAAAGGCGTCCGAGCCGAGATATTGCTCGCCGACCTGACCTGTGATGACGACCAAAGGCGTCGAGTCCATCATGGCGTCGGAGAGACCGGTGATGACGTTGGCGGCGCCGGGGCCGGAGGTGACGATGACTACGCCCGTGCGGCCCGACACGCGGGCAAAGCCCTGCGCGGCGTGGATGGCGCCCTGCTCGTGACGCACGAGGATGTGGCGCAGGCGGTCAGCGTAGTCATATAGCTTGTCGTAGACAGGCAGGATGGCGCCTCCGGGATAACCGAATATGGTGTCGACGCCTTCGGCAATCAGGCCTCTGAGCATGGCCTCGGCGCCGCTTATTCGTTCAGTTTGATTCATTAGACGTTCTTGATTTCGGTTTGATAATAATCAGCGTCTGACTGCGCCTCGGTCAGCCGAAGTCACTGATGCGGCGTAGGCCTGCAGCGCCTTGGAGACGTGGCGGTCACGTGTGCGCGGGGTGTATGCTCGGTCGCCGTATGATTCCTCTTCGCGGCGCCGCGTTTTAAACTCGCTGTCGGTCAGACGTACATTGATTGTGCGTGCCGGGATGTCTATGTCGATGATGTCGCCGTCGCGCAGTAGGGCCACGGGACCTCCGGCAGCTGCCTCGGGCGAGATATGGCCGATGGAGAGGCCCGATGTGCCTCCCGAGAAGCGTCCGTCAGTGATGAGGGCACACTCGCGGCCGAGATGACGAGCTTTGATGTAGCTTGTCGGATAGAGCATCTCCTGCATGCCGGGGCCGCCCTTGGGACCCTCGTAAAGTATCACGGCGACCTCGCCGGCCTTGAGCGAGCCGTCAAGTATGGCCTCGACCGCCTGCTCCTGCGAATCGAAGACGCGGGCGGGGCCAGAGAATTTCAATATAGAGCTGTCGACGCCGGCAGTCTTGACCACGCAGCCGTCAGGGGCGATATTGCCGTGGAGCACGGCGAGGCCTCCGTCGGGGCTGTAGGCGTGGGCGGCATCGCGGATGCAGCCCGCGGCGCGGTCAGTGTCGAGCGTCGCGTACGTTTCTGTGGCCGAGCCGGGAATGACGGTGCGCCGACCGCCGGGAGCGGCATGCCAAATGTCGTCGCGCGACGGGTCGTGTGCTTCGACAGCCTCAGCCAGTGTCAGGCCGTCAACACGTCTGACCGAGGTGTCTACGAGGCCGGCCTCGGCGAGCTGACGCATGATGGCAAGAATGCCTCCGGCGCGGTGAACGTCCTGTATGTGGTAAGCCGAGTTGGGCGCGACCTTGCAGAGCACCGGGGTGACGCGTGACAGACGGTCGATGTCGTCAATAGTGAAGTCGGCGCCGGCCTCGGCGGCCACGGCGAGCAGGTGCAGAACAGTGTTGGTCGAGCCGCCCATGGCAATGTCAAGGCTCATGGCGTTGAGCAGGGCGGCGCGTGAGGCTATGGAGCGCGGAAGCACCGACGTGTCGCCGTCGCGGTAATATTTATAGGCGTTCTCGACAATCTGACGGGCGGCGTCGCGGAAGAGGTCGAGGCGACGCGCGTGGGTGGCCACGAGGGTGCCGTTGCCGGCAAGAGATAGGCCGAGGGCTTCGGTCAGCGAGTTCATGGAGTTGGCGGTGAACATGCCCGAGCATGAGCCGCACGTGGGGCATCCGTCGCGCTCGAGGGCGTCGACTTCTGCGTCAGAGACCGACGCGTCGGCCGATTTGACCATGATGTCGACGAGGTCGACGTCTTTGCCGCCGACACGTCCCGCCTCCATGGGGCCGCCGCTGACAAAGACCGCCGGGATGTTGAGGCGCATTGCGGCCATGAGCATGCCGGGAGTAACTTTGTCGCAGTTTGAGATGCACACCATGGCGTCGACGCAGTGTGCCGAGATCATATATTCGACCGAGTCGGCGATGAGGTCGCGTGAGGGTAGGGAATAGAGCATACCGTCATGGCCCATGGCTATGCCGTCGTCGACTGCGATAGTGTTGAATTCTGCGGCAAAACAGCCGAGGCGCTCTATCTCGTCCTTGACAAGCTGGCCGATGGTGTGGAGGTGGGTGTGACCCGGAACAAACTGTGTGAATGAATTGACGACGGCGATGACCGGACGGCCCATCTGCTCGTCGCGCATGCCGTTTGCGCGCCACAGCGCACGTGCTCCGGCCATGCGGCGCCCTTTGAAGCTCGTGTCGCTGCGCAGGGCGATTTTATAGCTGACTTTGTCGGCGTTCATATTATGGATCGGGAATAGACTATTTATATGTTATATAACATATTTCTGCAAATATAGATTGCTTTGTCTGAAAATGCAAATTTATGCACATAATCTTATCCGATGAGCAGATACGTTTGCTTGGACCAATCACGCGTATTATACATGCCGACGCTCCCGTCCGGTCGCTTTGGCATGTCCCTACATATATAATTTGACGGATATAAATGCAGGCGACGGGGAGCCGGGCCTGAGTGGCTGTCGGCTCCCCATCGCGAGGGGTTATTGTCATCCCGTTATGACGGGAGTGATTATCAGAGATTAACGGCGGCGTGCTGCCTCGTCGATGCGGTTGAAGTTGCCTTTGAGCACGAAGCGGCTTGCAAACTTCGCAGACGGTTTTGTTGTGACTTTGCGTGCTTTTGCGGCTTTGATTTTTGCGGCAGCCTCAGACTCGTCAGAGCCGGGGAAGAGGATGTAAGAAGCACTCTCTCCATAGTACCAGTTGTTGGGGATGAGATTACCGGTCAGATTGAAGAACGGCATGTTCATGACGAGTACATCATCCTCGAAGATTGTTGCTACAGAGTTGGTGCCTGTCTCGGGGTCAACTTCGAGGATTTCCTCTTTGGTGTAGCCTAATACGCCCATGAGATAGCCTTCGAAGTTGGCGAGATACATGTCACCGATATATTTGCCGTCCTCTACTTCGTAGTCGCCCCAGCCGCTGAACTGCGGATAAACGGGGATGACCTCGGTGTCAGCCATGTCGATATAAATATCGCCCTTGGTCGTGCAGCTGTTGGGAGCAGGGCAGTTAGCCGAGTGATAGGGGTCAACCACGCGGTAGAGCTTGGGCTGTTTCTTAGACTCCTGAATGTTGACGGGGAAGGCATACTGGAGGGGATCGCGGCCGAACACAGCGCCGATTACCCAGCCGTCAGCCATAGCGCCTTCGCCGAAATCGTTCCAAGCAGCGTCGTCGCCGAAGAGGTTGACATAGACAGACAGAGTCGAAGATTCCTTGACCTCACCGTTCTTGTCCATTGAGACGGCAGCGAAGGTGTACTGTCCGCCGGCGATGATGTCAAATGAGCCGCTGTGGTCGGCGTCGCGACGGGCGATTTCGACCATGTTGGGGTCAGAGCCTTCGGTGAGTGCAGCGATAAGGGCAGTAGCGTCGCTACCCTTTGTCACGCCGAGACGGACAGCAGCGGTGTTGGCGCCGAAACCTACAGATGCCGATATTTTAGAGTCTCCGGCAGGCGAAACGAACTGTCCGAGATACTCGATGGGGCAGGTGTAATCGCCGAGCGATACGCCGGGGAGAGCGAGGAAACGCACGGCCGCAGAGGCATTGCCTAAATAAGCACCTGCGTCTGTAATGGCAACAGCGTTTTTGGCCTCCATTGTAAAGATGCCTTTACTGAATGTGGCTTTAGTTTCGCAATAGTTTGTATTGTAAGCGATATCATAGCCAAGATCATTGCAGAAGACCATGTAGCCGAGCGAAGCGTTGAGATAAATCTTAGACTCGGTCGGGAGGATATAGACGTTATTGGGGTCTTCGGCGTGGATAATCATGTCACACTCGTTGTCGGCGTCGTAATTGCCTGCGCCGAGCGAGAGGCCGTTTGTACGGGCCATGGCCTCGGCAAATGCTGTGCCGAAAGGTGCTTTAAGACGGTATACGCCCTCTGTGTCGTCAGACTTCTCGACTTCGACCTGATAGGTGCAGGGCTTGATGTTTGTGAACATGCCGAGGAAAGGCATTGTGAATGTGCCTTTGCCGAGTGATGTCCATGTGCCCTGACCGGCCGGAGCAGGCATCTGAGCTGTGATTGTGAGCTCAGACAGACCGTACTCGCTGACAGCCTGGCCCTCGGCGAAACCGATTTTGAGGGTGTAGTTGCCGGGAGCGAGAGTGGCGGGGTTGTAGGAGATTTCGACTTCCTGCTCGTCGACGCCGGCGGGGAAGGTCACGGTGGCGGGCATCGAGAACTCACCGGCCACGAAGTTGTTGACAAGGTTGAATGTCTGCTCGGCCTCAGAGTCTGTGCGGTCGATTGTGACGGCAAACGATGTCGCGTCAGCCGACAGTTTGACAGATGTCGGAGAAGAGACGGGGAAATATGCTCCCGACTCGTATGCGGCGGGCGTGTAATCGACCTCGTCGTCGCAGGCTGCGAAACCGGCGCTGAAAAGCACGGTCGCGGCGGTTGCCAATAGATATTTATACAGTTTCATGATTTTGGAGCTTTATTAGTTGGTGGTGTATGCGCCCTGTGTGCGCGGGTTGTTCCACTCGAGGACGGCTTTGTTGTTGGCGCCTTCCGAACGGACGATAATCATGTTCATCCAAGCTGGACGGCCGTTGGTGTTGAAACGTGCGGCCGACATGAAGTTGGTGCCTTCGTAGCGGCGTGTGACAGACATGTTGAGACGTTTGATGTCAAAGAATGTCTGACCTTCGCCCCAGAGCTCGATGCGTTTCTGCAGCACGATTTCGTTGATGATATCTTCCTGTGAGGTAGCCTCGCAGCTGTAGGTGTCATAACGACATTCTTTCATGAAGTTCTCAAGTATCTCTTTGCCGGCATTGGCATTGCTGTGAGCGACAGCCTCGGCATAGATAAACCACATTTCCTCGATACGCATCAGAGGGATAGCGACGGCAGAGCCGACGTTGAAGTCGTTGGTGTTGGCAAAGCCGGGGCGGAATTTCAGCGAGGCGTAGGCGGGCAGATAGCCGCGGTTGTCCTCCTCGATGAAGGGCTCCTGACCCTCGAGCTCGCCGTCTTCGGGAGCTACGAACGAGAGCTTGCGCCAGTCTTCGTCGTTGATTTGGTCATAGAGTGATTTGTCTATCATCTGGAAAGGACCTGCTGCCGAGTAGCCGTAGTTGGCCTCGTTAGATGCCCATGAAGTCCAGTTGAGGATACCGGTCTGCACCTGATCGTTCTCTTTGACAATCTGTTCGCCCCAGAGCCATGAGGGAGTAGTGATGGTGTTGAAGCCGGTGGCGATATTGAGCCACTCGTCTTTAGTCAGAGGGTATGCACCCTGAGCATCGCCGGCCTGAATGGCCTTGACAGCGTATTCAGCGGCTTTGGGATAGTTCTCGTCCCACATGTAGGCGCGGGCTTTGAGACCATAGACAACGGCCATGCTCGGCACGGTCTTCGAGGGAGCCGTGCGGATTGTTGCGCAGTATGTCTCGGCTGCGTCGAGGTCATCCATGATGAATTTGAACATCTCCTCGTGTGTGGCGCGGGGATTGTCGATGGCCTCTTCCTCAGTGGTCTCCTCGGTGACTATGGGCACGGTCAGGCCTGTCACGTTGTTGCCGTACTGGTTTACGCCGCTGACAGCATCATTGGGCAGGAACTCATACATGCGAGCCATGTCTAAGTAGCAGGCTGCGCGGAATGCGCGTGCGGCGCCGTAGTAGTAGACATAGAGAGGATTCTCGTCTTCGGGGTCAAAAGTGCCGACAGCTTTGTTGCAGGCCTGAAGCCATCCGTTCATAAACGACCATGTGAAACCTGTTGTGGCATAGCGCTCGTCGTTGTAACGGTTGCAAGACCATGAGGTATAGTGGTCGTAGTTAGACTCGGCGGTGGCATAGTCACCGGTCTCTACGTCACGGATATGCATTATAGAGCCGTAGCCCCAGTCATAGGCGAAGTCACGTCCGACCACGTTGAAGGTATTGAGGAAGGAGGGCATGCCCCAGAATATCGACGAGTATGCGACGTCTTTGCCCGCGAGTTGGTCCTCGGTCACACCGCTGGTGGGGAGGACTTCTTCGAGACAGCCTGTGAGGGCAATCGTCGAGGTCAGCGCGATGGCTGCTCCTAATTTGTTATATAGACTTTTCATAATTGTCATCTGGAAATTTTAGAATGTGATGTTGATGCCGCCCGAAATTGTGCGGATGGGAGCATAGTAAGATGCTGTCGAAGAGCCGGCGAGAGACTGGCGCGGATCGAGGCCCTGACGTTTGCTCCAGAGCCATACGTTGTCGGCGCTCAGGTAGACGCGGAGTGATTTGAGATACATCTTGTCGGTCACGGTCTTGGGAAGTGTGTAGCCGAAGTTGATGTTCTGCAGGCTCAGATAAGAGGCGTCAGTCAGGAAGCGATTGCTTGTCGATGTCTGATATGCGTAGTCATCGTTGCCGTTTGTGTAGATGTTGCGGGGCACATCGGTGTTGGTGTTCTCGGGAGTCCATGCGTTGAAGAGGTCGGCGTGGAAGTTGTAGCCTCTTGAAGTCGATGTCGGAGAGCCCATCATCTGTGCATAGTCAGAGTCATAGCACTGACCGCCGATAGAGTAGGCGAAGTCGACCGACAGGTCAAAGCCTTTGTAAGAGCCGTGTACATTGAAACCGCCGTAGACGTCGGGGAGAGCTGTGCCCTGACAGTACTGTGTGGCGTAGCCGTACTCTGTTGTGGTCTCGCGGATGGGGTTACCCTCGTCGTCCTCGCTGTCCATCCAGTAGAGTGCGACACCGGTCTCGGGGTCGACACCTGCGTAAGAAGGCATCAGGAAGGTGTAGAGGGGCAGGCCTTCGCCGTAGAAGTACGAGCCGTTTTCGTAACCGCCGTGACCATCGTGTGTGACGGTTTTGCGGCGCGGGTCGAGTTTGGAAATCTTGTTTTTGTACCATGTGAGGTTAAAGTCAACACCGAGGTCATAGTCTTTGCCGCGGAGGATGTCGCCGTGGAGCTCGAGCTCGATACCGCGGTTGGTCATGTCGCCGATGTTGGCGTAGTAGCCTGTCCAGCCGAATGAATCGGGCAGGGGCACCCAAGAGAGCATGTCTGATGTCTTGCGGTAGAAGCCCTCGAATGATCCGCTCAGGCGGGCGTTCCAGAGGCTGAACTCGAAGCCGGCGTTGAAGTTGCCGTTTTTCTCCCAAGTGATATCGGGATTACCCATTGAATTGGGACGGATGGCGACGTCGCCGTCGACGTTCTCGATTACGTAGGTATTGACATAGCGGAAGTTGCCGATGTTGTCGTTGCCCTGCTCGCCGTAGCTGGCTTTGAGCTTGAGTTGGTCAACCCAAGGAGCGTCAAACCATGACTCCTTGCTGATGATCCATGCAGCACCGACAGAGAAGAAGTTGCCCCAGCGGTGTGACGGATGGAAGCGTGACGAACCGTCGCGGCGGAACGATGCCGAGCCGAAGTATTTGTCGGCGTAGTCATACTGACCGCGGAAAATCCAGCCTTCGTTGTTGTATTTGGTCTTTGATGACGACTGGTCACCGCCGACAACTGCGCCGGCGAGCTCGTCATTGTTGGGGTCGAACATGTTGCTGCGCGAGCCTGACAGAGCGTATGATGTCGACACATAGTTCTCGTGGCCTGCGAGGAGGCTTACGTTGTGGTCACCGAACGAGTGGTCCCAGTTGAGGAGCTGCTGCAGGGTGTAGGTGCGTGTGCGGCCGTGGGCCTTGCTGACGATACCCTTTGAGTCGGCGTATGAGCCGTAGTAGGGGTTAGTCACAGTAGTAGAGCGTGTCTCGTCAAGGTTGATGTTGTTGTTAGAGGTGAATTTGAAGTCTTTGAGGAAGCGTACTTCAAAGAAGCCTGTTGTCGAGAAGGCGTAGCCCTCATACTTGTTAGTATTGAGGATAGCGTCGCTAAGGGCGTTTGAACGGGCAAACGACGGACGACGCAGGCCGGCGTTGGCGCCGTCACCGTAGTCATACACTGTGTTGCCGTTATCGTCGATAATGATGTTGCCCTCGGCGTCGCGGATAAACAGAGGATAAATCGGGGCGACCTGTGAGCCGGCAGCGAAAATGTTGCCCGATGAGGCGCTTGAGCCGTCCTCGTCAAGCTGTTTTGCGCGGTAGTGGGTGTAGTTGGCTGTGCCGCCGACTTTTAACCACGACTTAACCTGTGACGAAGCCGACAGACGGCCGGTCATGCGCTCGTAGCCCGAGTTGTTGGTGATACCCTCGTTGTTGAGGTAGCCGAACGATGCGTAGAAGTTGCCGCGCTCGTTGCCGTTGCTGACGCTAACGTTATACTCCTGACGGAGTGATTTTTTGTAGGCATTTTCCATCCAGTTGTCGGGCATGAGCATGTAGTCGCCGACAACACGGCCGAGAGTGGCCTGAGGATTGAGCTTGCCGTCGCGGCCGATGAGAGTCTGGCCGGCGGGGATGGTGTAAACGTTGTAGCCTGTGCCGTATGTGTTGTCAAAGAGGTGGCTGTTGGCCCACATGTATGCGCGGTCGGCGTTCATGCCGTTAGAGAGCGCGTAGTTGTTGAGGGCGTCATAGAACACCTCATAGTACTGGGCGGGGTCTTTGACCATGTCGTAGAGACGGCTTGCGCGGCTGTTCTGGCCCCACTTGGCGTCTAAGGTGACAATGGCTGAGCCGGTGTCGCGGCCCTGCTTGGTGGTGATGAGGATGACACCGTTGGCGCCGCGTGCGCCGTAGAGGGCGTTAGAGGCGGCGTCCTTGAGGACGGTCATCGACTCGATATCGGCGGTATTGATGTTGTTGATGTCGCCGCTGTAAGGGGTGCCGTCGACCACAATCAGAGGCGAGTTGCCGGCATTGATAGACGAGATACCGCGGATGCGGATTGTCGGGGTCGTCTGACCGGGCTGGCCCGAAGCGTTGGTCATCTGCACACCGGCGACACGTCCGTCGAGTGCGTTGAGCACATTGGTCACCTGAGTGTTTTCGATAGCGTCAGCTTTTACGACAGCTGCCGAGCCGGTGAACGCCGACTTCTTGGCCGAGCCGTAAGCGACTGCAATCACTTCGTCGAGGTTAGTGGCGCTGAGGTGCATCTTGACGAGCATTTCGCCGGCCGACGGGATGTTAGCCTCGACGGTCTTGAATCCGACCATTGAGAATGTCAGTTTGCCGACATTGGCGGGGACTTTGATGGCAAAGACACCGTCGATATCGGTAACGGCTCCGCCATTGGCGCCGGCTGAAACCGAGACGCCGGGCAACGGTTCGTCGTTGTCGACGTCGAGGACAATACCGCGAACGGTGCGCGTCTGAGCCGACGCACAGAGGCTGATCGCGAATACTGTCATGAGTAATAGAAACAGCTTTTTCATACTTAAATTAATTAGACATAAATTGATTAAAACTTAGAATTTGTTTTTTATTGGCTGTTTTGTATCATCATATCTCTTGTGTAGAGATGTAAAATCAGCTGCTACGCCTTGACAATCAGTTGTTTAAAATACAAAACGGGCCCGCTTTCTCGCGCGCGTACATTATATAATATATAAGCCGGGTCATATAGGCCGTATAAGGCCTATAGGGCTTATATGACCTATATTTCACAAAATATTTGTTAATAGACTGATAAGCAGGAGCTAATGTGTTAAATGCTTTCTTGTGGTGATAATAATGATTTTTATCGTCTCTCAGATTATCAAAATGATATTAAATAGCTGTGTTTACAGGCATTTTTATAACATAAATTACAATAAACGGGCGACAAAGTGTTAAAATCAGAGAATTTTTCCTTTCATTTGTTTACCGTTTTCACAAATATTATTATCTTTGCGGATATTATTGTATCTCTGCACAAGAGATACATGTGTAAAAAGATTGCTAATTATTGCATTATCAACGTTTTAATCAATTTATGTCTAATTAATTTAAGTATGAAAAAGCTGTTTCTATTACTCATGACAGTATTCGCGATCAGCCTCTGTGCGTCGGCTCAGACGCGCACCGTTCGCGGTATTGTCCTCGACGTCGACAACGATGAGCCGTTGCCCGGCGTCTCGGTTTCAGCCGGCTCCAATTATGGAGCTATCTCTGATGTCGAAGGCGTTTTCACTATCACTGTTCCCGCCAAGACAAGCAAGCTGACATTCAAGATGGTCGGCTTCAAGACAGCTGAGGTCAATATCCCCGCTGCCGGCGAAATGATTGTGAAGATGACTTCTGCAACCACTTCTCTCGACGAAGTGATAGCAGTCGCTTATGGTACAGTTAAGAAATCGGAGTACACCGGCTCGGCGGGTATCGTCAAAGCCGACCAGTTAGAGAACACACAGGTGTCTAACGTCACCAATGCTCTCGCCGGTAAAGTAGCCGGTGTGCAGACCGTCAGCTCTAACGGTCAGCCGGGCGTGGGTGCAACGGTGCTCATCCGCGGTGTCGGCTCTATCAATACATCGACAACACCTCTTTATGTAGTCGACGGTATGATCTACAACGGTGACATCTCCGCCATCCCGACTCAGGACATCGAGGCAATGACCGTCCTCAAGGATGCCGCTTCGACAGCTCTTTACGGCGAGCGTGGCGCCAACGGTGTTATCCAGATCACCACAAAGCGCGGCTCAGAGGGTAAGGCACGTGTCACTCTCGACATGAAATGGGGCTCTAACAGCCGTATGTTCGGTAACTATGATGTCATCTCTGACTCCCGTACCTACTTTGAGACCTACTATAAAGCCATCTATAACACTCAGACTCTCGTCAACGGCATGACCGACCGTCAGGCCCGCGAGTATGCGGACTCTCACGTGTTCGGTGATATCGGCTATCGCACATTCTCTGTGCCCGAAGGTCAGACATACTTCACAGCTGACGGCAAATTCAATCCCAACGCCACTCCCGGATGGTCTAACGGCAAATATTATTTCACAGTCGACGACTGGGCAAAAGAGAGTCTTATCCACGGTCTGCGTCAGGAGTACAATGTGTCAATCTCCGGCGGTACAAACCGTCTGAACTACTATGTGTCAGGCAGCTACCTTGGCGACGACGGCATCATCCGCGGCTCACACTTCAAACGTTTCTCGAGCCGCGCCACTGTCGACTATCAGGCCAAAGACTGGCTCAAAATCGGCACCAACATCATGTATACCTATTATGACTCGGGTTATCCCGACGGTCAGACCAACGACGGCGCCTCGACAGGCAACTCGTTCTACTTCATCAACGGTCTTGCTCCGGTCTATCCCGTCTATGTGCGTGATGCCGACGGCAAAATCATGATTAATCAAGTCTACAACAAGCCCATATATGACTATGGCGACGGTAAGGACTACGGCAACGGCAACATGGGCTACACACGTTCGCAGAGCGGCAACCCCATCGGCCAACTCACATACGACAAAGAGAGCTATCTGACAGATATTATCGATGCCAAATGGTATGCCATCCTCACTCCGGTCGACGGCCTCACCATCACCGGCAACGCTAACCTCTACATCGACAACACACGCTCGCACTATCTCGCCAACGGTCTCTACGGCCAGATGAGCTCAATCGGCGGTCAGGTTTCGCAGGGTCATTCGCGCACCCGTACACTCTCGTTCCAAGCTATGGCCGACTACAACAAGACATTCGCCGAGGTACACAACGTGTCGGCGATGGTCGGTTACGAAAGCGAGTCTTATAACGAGGAAAGTGTGTCGGCTATCGGCTCTGAGCTTTATCAGCCCCTCGTAGAGTATGTTAACAACACATCTGCCGACAAACGCGGCTACGGCTCTGCTTTCAACCTCGCCCACCGTGCCTTCATCGCACGTGCACGCTACAACTATGACGGACGCTACTACGTCAGCGCCTCAATGCGCCGCGGCGGCTCATCGCGTTTCGCTCCCGATAAACGCTGGGGCTCGTTCTGGTCAGCATCTGCCGGCTGGGACATCTCTAAAGAGGCTTTCATGCAGGACTTCACCCAGAATGTCGACATCCTTAAATTCAAAGCATCTTTCGGTCAGAACGGTAACGACCTTATCGGTGCACGTTATATCGCCTATGCCGACCAGTATCGCCTCGTAGGCTCTGACGGCGTATGGTCAGACGGTACACTCGCTTACAAAGGCAACCCCGATATCACATGGGAGAAATCAAACGCTTTCAATATCGGTTTTGACTTCAGTTTCTGGAAAGGCAAGCTCTCGGGCTCGGCCGAGTACTACAACCGTCAGACATCTGACATGCTCTTCAACATCCCCGTATCTCCGTCGCTCGGTTACTCAAGCATGCCTAAGAACGTCGGCTCGATGCGCAACAACGGTTTTGAAATCAACCTGACTTATCAGGTCATCAACACCAAGGATATCACTTGGGATATCAACGCCAACATCACCTTCCAAGGCAACAAGGTACTCAAACTTGCCCCCGAAATCCTCGACGAAAACGGCTACTGGAAGTATTCGACCATCCGCTGGTATAAAGAGGGTGAGCCTATGTATCAGTACTATCTGCCGCAGTTTGCAGGCGTAGACCCCGAGTCGGGCTACTCTCTGTTCTGGGCTAAACGCACTGTCACCAATGAAGCCGGCGAAGAGGTAGAGGAGCTTTACAAGACTCCCGAGTATCAGACAGCCCGCGACACCTATCAGGTATCGACCGGCAACATGATGCCCAAGGCTTACGGTGGTTTCGGTACGACAGTTACAGCTTACGGTTTCGACCTGAGCGCAGCCTTCTCTTATCAGTTAGGCGGCAAAATCATCGACTCAGGTTATCAGAACCTCATGCACACCGGCAACAATATCGGCATGGCATGGCACAAGGATGCAATGGCCGGTTGGACTCCCCAGAACACCAACACCAACGTGCCCGCTCTGCAGACCAATCCTAAATATTCTTATGCCAACGCTACGAGCGACCGCTTCCTTATCTCGAGCAACTATCTTGCGCTCAACGATATTCAACTCGGTTATACCTTCCCGACAAAGTGGGTGTCGAAACTCGGCCTCTCTGATTTGCGCATCTACTGTGCAGCCGAGAATGTTGCCCTGTGGTCAAAACGTAAAGGTCTCGACCCTCGACAGGGATTCACTTCGTCTCAGAACTATACTTACGCTCCAATCCGCACCGTCTCGGGCGGCCTTCGCGTAAACTTCTAATCAATCTATCCTCAAATTGATTAATCGAATAAAACAATGAAAAAAATAAATAAATATCTCATCTGTGGTGTTGCCGCCGTCGCTGCCGCATCGTGTGCCGACCTCGACACCGAGTTCTACACCGACTACGTGACTACGGACCAGAAAGAGAGCACTCTCCAGCAGAATCCCGAGCGTGCCATTGCTGCCGTGACCGCCGTTTCGTCAGAGTTCGGCAGTTTCTTCGGTCAGGTATATGACGAGCACTTTGATTACGGTTACCCCTCGATTATGATGGGTCTCGACTCGCAGACCGACGACTACTTGGCAAAAATTCCCTACACATCATCACATGTCTATTGGTTCCGTTTCGTCGCCCCCAACCCCAATGGTGTGCCCACAGGCATGGCTTGGTATCATCTCTACAAACAGATTAAGACCGCCAACGCTCTGTTAGCAACAATCCCGGCTGACACTGAAAATAACGAGCTTAAATTCTATCGCGCTCAGGGTCTCGGTGTCCGCGCCTTTGACTACTGGGTACTCGCCCAGCTCTATCAGTTTAACTACGTGGGCAACGAGCAGAAACCCTGTGTGCCTATCATAACCGATGAGAACGAGCTTACAGCAGCCTCAGAGGGTGCTCCGCGTGCTACGGTAGATGCTGTCTACACTCAGATTCTTAATGATCTCAACGAGGCAATCACTCTGCTTGACGAGTCAGGTATCACTCCCGAGCGTGTCATGGAAATCAAACCCAAACGTATGATGTCGCTCGCAGCCGCTTACGGCATGCGTGCACGCGTCTACCTGACTATGGGCAAATATACCGAGGCCGAGAATGACGCCAATTCCGCTATCACTTCTTTCACCGGTCGTCCTTATTCACGCGCCGAGGTTTCTGTTCCCTCGTTCAATCTCTCTGAAGATCCCTCATGGATGTGGGCCATCATCGTTTCGGAGACCGACCGTCCCTCGACAACCGGTATCTGCAACTGGCCTTCGCAGCAGGGCTCGTTCAACGACGGCTATGCCAACTTCGGCGGCTGGCGCTGGTGCAGCAAGAAACTTTATGACGCGATTCCCGCAACTGACGTGCGCAAAGGCTGGTTCCTCGACGCCAACTACAAGTCGGCCAACCTCTCGGCTTCGCAGCAGGCTTATCTTGACTCTTATGTCAACGAAGACGCAAGTCTCAACATCTATCAGACAATGTCGAGCAACATCATGCCTTACACGCAGGTCAAATTCGGTCTCTACGGCGGCTCTCTCGGCAAATCGCCGACATATGCCGACGTGCCTCTGATGCGCATCGAGGAGATGTATATGATTGTCGCCGAGTGTCAGGCCATGACAAACCCGACAGTGGGTCTGCAGACTCTCGCCAACTTTGTCACCGCTTATCGTGACGCCGACTATGAGGCTCCTGCAGTTTCGTCTTCAGCCGAGGCACGCGAAGAAATCATCAAACACCGCCGCATCGAGTTCTGGGGCGAGGGTCTCGCTTGGTTTGACGTGATGCGTCTCAACAAGGGCATCGACCGTACAGGCTGCTATGCTTTTGACAACGCCAACATCAAAATCGAGCCTAACGACCCCGTGCTGATCTACTGTATCCCGCAGGAGGAAATCAATGCCAATGCCCAGATTTCGGCATCTGACAACAACCCGACCGGCACACGTCCGACTCCCATCCCTCAGTCTATTAAATAACAATCAATCATCGACACAATGAAATTTCTAAAATATTCACTTATCGCAGCAATCGCTCTCTCAGGGTGTATGGCTGCCTGCAGCGATGACGACGATTATGCTGTCGGCGAGTCCAAGCAGGGCGTATTCTTCCCTGCCGGCAATCCCGATGAGCTGACCCTCAGTACAAAAGCTCCGTCGTTTGAAATCACTGTCGCCCGTACAGACGCGTCGGCCGAGCAGACCTTCACGCTGACAAACAACTTTGCGGCCAACACTTTCACAATGCCCGCCACTGTGACATTCGCCACCGGTGAGGAGGAGAAAGACGTGACCGTCAGCTATGATCCCTCTCTCGCTCCCGGCGACTATAACATCGTCATCGGGTTTGCCGAAGGTCAGGAAGTGGCCAATGTCGGCTTCTCTACAGTCGAGATTACAGCCGTTATGCCCGTGCCCGTGCCTTGGAAACAGCTTGGCGAGTGCACATTCACCGACCCGTGGGTAACAGGCGGCATCTATGGTCTGGAGCCTATGCTCAAATATAAGGTGCAGATTGAAGAGTCGGGTGAAACTCCCGGCCTCTACCGCCTCATCGCCCCTTACGGCACGGCTTTTGCCAATGCTTTCAAAGAGGCATTCGGCGAGGAACTCGGTGATGGCAACTATGACAGCACCAACGAGGGCATCCTCACCATCCACGCCGAGGATCCCAAGCATGTCTATATCCTGCCGCAATATCTCGGTGTGACTCTCAACAGCGGTGACGGCGAGATGATTGGTATGAACATGGCCGGTTATTATATTGCCGGCGGCAACACTATCGAGACTGTTATTGGCGCCGCTCCCTCATCGTTTGCCACAATGACTGACGGTATCCTCAAGATGTCATCGCAGAACGCTTGCGTTATGTTTACCAATATTGCAGACGGTCCCTATATCGGCAACTCGTCAGCATGTAAGATGATAATCATGCCCGGTGTATCAGCCGGCGACTTCTCTGCCACCATCAACTATCTCGGCCAGTTTGTCAACCCGACAACCGGTGAGAGCTCGGCAATGGCTACATTTGAGTTTGGCAAGGACGTAGTTTCAGCCAAAGCAGCTCTGTCGACTACCGGCGATGCAAATTCTCTTGCTGACGCTATTATCGGCGGCACAGCAGCCAACATCGTTGACGTGAATATGGCTGCGGGTGCTCAGAACTCGTTCCCTGTAGTTATGGGCGGCAGACAGACACTCGCAGTAGTAACTTATGACGACGCCGGTGAGGCTCAGGAGTCTTATTCAACCATGTTTGAAATGGACCTCTTCAACGACGAGGCTGCATGGACATCACTCGGCAACGGTCTCTTCGCTGACGGATGGATTACCGGCGTGTTCTTCGTTGATAATCCTCTGGAAGCCGCATGGGAGGTGGAAATTCAGGAGTCTAAGACTACTCCGGGCATCTACCGTCTCGTCAAGCCTTGGAACGCGTTGACCTATCCCTATCTTGGTGCTAATGAGGCAAAGAGCAGCGCTGATATTTACATTGATGCTACAGACCCCGAGTTTATCCGCATCATGCCTCAGTTCAGCGGCTTTGCAATCAACGAACCGATGACAAGCGGCCATGTGCTCGGCAACTTCTTCGTGGCTAATGTCGAGGGCTATTTCAACTCGCGCGGTTTCAGCAAGGCTCAGATTGTTGCAAATGATATGATTATGACATCAATCGAAGATGGCATGCTGGTTGTCCAGCTGCCGTATCTCGACTGCGACGGCGGTATTCCCGCACGCGATCCCGACACAGGTGAGATATCTGACGTTCATTGGAGCGCATTCAGCCAGCTTTCGGCATTCCTCTTCCCGGACGCTCTTGATGAAGGCGGCGAGGCTGCAATCAGCGGCAAACGCATCAAGGCAGCTTCGAAGGCTCTGTCTAACCGTCCGTTCCGTTCGAGCTTCTCTATCAAGAAGAAGTTTAACCTCGTACGTCCTCACGAGTATTATCGTGTGAAAAACCTCGCTTTTTAAGCTGTAGCGACTTCATAAGCAATAATTCAAAGGAGGCTGTGCCGCAAGGCACGGCCTCTTTTGTTTTTCGGCTTGCCGAATTTATTCGTATATTTGCGGGACTAATTATTAATCTTAAAAATACATACTCAAGATATGGCAACATGGTTTGAATGTAAAGTGCGCTATGACAAAATGCAGGAAAACGGCGCGGTCAAGAAAGTAAACGAGCCCTATTTGGTCGACGCGCTGTCGTTTACTGAGGCGGAGGCGCGCATCATCGAGGAGCAGACCCCCTATATATCGGGCGAATTTTCGGTGTCGGCCGTCAAACGCACTCGTATCGCCGAAATATTCTTCAACGAAGACGGTGACCGCTGGTATATGGTCAAAGTGGCCGTC
>ENA-OYXU01000337-OYXU01000337.1-human-gut-metagenome-genome-assembly--contig:-NODE-337-length-19560-cov-4.754422_pt1 | contig 19560 bp, 16 predicted proteins | sample MGYA00243243_ERZ653435 | MGnify/ENA primary metagenome ERZ653435 (study PRJEB26926, sample SAMN06165113) | human gut metagenome | biome: ENVO:00009003; feature: ENVO:2100002; material: ENVO:00002003... | reverse complement strand
GATATGCGACAGCCTGAGAAAAACGACGGACGGCATCGCCGCCGTGTGCGACAGGGACACGGTCATAGCCATCGCGGGCGGCGCGAAAAAGGAGCTGCTGGAAAAGCCCGTCAGCGCACAGCTCGCCTGCTGGCTGGGCGGACTGGCCATCTATTTCTCCGACTCCGGCAACAGCCTGATCCTGGGGCCCATCTTCCGCCCCGTGTTTGACAAGCTGAAGGTCTCCCGTGCCAAGCTGTCCTACATTCTGGACTCCACCTCCTCCCCGGTCTGCATTCTGATCCCCATCACCGGCTGGGGCGTGTATGTCATGAACATCATCGCCACCCAGTATGAGGCAATAGGCATCGAGGGCTCCGACGCGGGCACCTTCATGCAGGCCATTCCCTATCAGTTCTACGCGATCCTGGCGCTGATCCTCAACTGGCTGGGCGTTCCGGCTCTGGCTTTCTGCCTGGGTATGTTCATTCCCCTGTCGCTCAACACTCCGATGCTGGTGGGCGGCGCGGTGGCTTACTTCGTGCAGCACAGCAGCAAGGACCAGGAGGTCTCCAAAGCCCGTCACGAACGCGGAACGCTGCTCTCATCCGGACTGATCGCTGGTGGCGCATTGTTCGGCGTATTCGCCGCCATAACCCGTTTCTGCGGCTTCGAGTACCAGAATCCGCTGGACCAGACCACCACACAGATTCTTGGAGTAGTGGCTTATGCGCTCCTTATCATCTACCTGTATACTGACTCGCGCAAGGCTAAGAAACTGGCGTAATGCATCCGGAATAACGAAAAATTTCCGTAATTGAAAATTATTGACTAATTTTGCATCGCAAAATATAGAGATATAATGAAAGCGTATGTATTTCCGGGCCAGGGTGCCCAGTTCGTAGGCATGGGCAAGGACCTGTATGACAACAATCAGGAAGCCCACGACCTGTTTGAGAAAGCAAACGAGATTCTCGGTTTCCGCATCACGGACCTGATGTTCGAGGGTACCGAGGATGATTTGAAGCAGACCAAGGTAACCCAACCCGCCATATTCCTGCACAGCGTACTGCTGGCCAAGAGCCTCGGCGACGATTTCAAGCCGTCGATGGTGGCCGGGCACAGCCTGGGTGAGTTCTCGGCATTGGTAGCCGCCGGAGCCTTGAGTTTCGAGGAGGGACTCCGTCTGGTATCCAAGCGTGCCCACGCCATGCAGAAGGCATGCGAGGCCGAGCCCTCGACCATGGCCGCCGTGCTGGCGCTGCCCGATGAGAAAGTCGAGGCACTTTGCGCCGAAGTTGACGGCATTGTAGCCCCCGCCAACTACAACTGCCCCGGACAGGTGGTGATCAGCGGTGCTGTCGATGCAGTTGACGCCGCGTGCGAGAAGATGAAGGCCGCCGGTGCCAAGCGCGCCCTGCGCCTCAAGGTGGGCGGCGCGTTCCACAGCCCTCTGATGGAGCCTGCACGCGCCGAACTGGCCGAGGCCATCGCCGCCGCCGAGTTCCACACTCCCGTATGTCCCGTTTACCAGAACGTTGACGCAAAACCCCATACCGATCCTGCTGAAATCAAGGAGAACCTGATCAAGCAGCTCACCGCTCCGGTGCGCTGGACACAGGATGTCCAGGCAATGATCGCCGATGGCGCCGACGAGTTCATCGAACTTGGCCCGGGCAAGGTGCTCCAGGGTCTTGTATCCAAAATCAACAAGGAAGTAGCCGTAAGCGGCCTGCAGTAAGCCTGCGCCGCCAAGGCATAACAAATCGAACCTGACATGAATATCGCAATAGTCGGCGCCAGCGGCGCCGTCGGTGCGGAATTCCTGCGTGTGCTCGCAGAGCAGAATTTCCCTGTCGACAACCTACGTCTGTTCGGCTCGGAACGCTCCGCGGGCACTTCGCGTACATTCCGCGGCCATGAATATACAATCGAGAAACTGACACACGACTCCGACTTCAGCGGTGTGGACATAGCCTTCACCTCCGCCGGCGCCGGTACAAGCCGTGAGTTCGCCGAGACCATCACACGCCACGGCACGCTGATGATCGACAACTCCTCCGCGTTCCGCATGGATCCAGACGTGCCGTTGGTGGTTCCGGAAGTCAACGGCGAGGATGCCTTCAACCATCCGCGCAACATCATCGGCAACCCGAACTGCACCACCATCCAGATGGTGGTCGCGCTGAAGCCCATCGACCGCCTGTCGCACATACGCCGCGTGCATGTGGCCAGTTACCAGGCCGCGTCGGGCGCCGGAGCGATGGGCATGGCCGAACTGGAGCAGCAGACCCGCGAGGTGGCCTGCGGCCAGGAGCCCACCGTCCGTAAGTTCCAGCATCAGCTGGTCAACAACGTCATCCCTCACATCGATGTGTTCACCGACAACGGCTACACCAAGGAGGAGATGAAGATGTACAACGAGACCCGCAAGATAATGCACAGCGACATCGAGGTGTCGGCCACATGCGTCCGCGTGCCCGTACTGCGTGCCCACAGCGAGGCCATCTGGGTGGAGACCGAGCGTCCCGTCAGCGTGGAGGAAGCCGCCGAGGCGTTCCGCAACGCCCCAGGTCTGGTATATGTTCCCGTGGGATCCCCTGAGAAACCGGAGTATCCCATGCCCAAGGACATCGCGGGACAGGATCCGGTGTATGTAGGCCGTCTGCGCGGCGATATCTCCAATCCCAACGGTCTGAGTTTCTGGGTAGTGGGCGACCAGATCAAGAAGGGCGCGGCCCTGAACGCCGTCCAGATCGCCCAGTATATGCTGGAACATCAGAAGTAATCAACGATAAATAAAGCGATTCCCGTGGAAAACAAGAGTAACGAAAGGCTTGAGCTTGCTCGCCGCATCATTGAGAAAACCGGAACAAGCCTGTTCCTGACCGGCAAGGCGGGAACAGGCAAGACCACCTTCCTGCGCAACCTGAGGACATCAAGCCGCAAGCGCATGGTGGTATGCGCGCCCACGGGAATAGCCGCCATCAACGCCGGGGGTGTGACCCTGCACAGTTTCTTCCAGCTGGACTTCAGTCCGTTCATCCCCGGCGTTGCCGCCCGCAGCCGCCAGAAGTTCAACTTCAGCAAGGACAAACTGAAGATAATCCGCGGCATGGACCTGCTTGTGATCGACGAGGTGTCCATGGTCCGCGCGGACCTGATGGATGCCGTGGACGACGTGCTGCGCCGGCTGCGCGACCGCACAAAGCCCTTCGGCGGCGTCCAACTGCTGCTGATAGGCGACCTGCAGCAACTTGCGCCCGTGCTGAAGGAGAACGAGCGTCATCTGCTGGAGGACCGCTACAAATCCATGTTCTTCTTCGATTCCCTGGCCTTGCAGCAGATGCCTTACGAAACAATCGAGTTGAACGAGGTGTTCCGCCAGAAGGATTCTGACTTCTTAGGGTTGCTGAACGCCATCCGGGAGGACCGTGCCGACAAGTCGGTGCTGGACCGGCTGAACTCGCGCTACATCCCTGACTTCAATCCTGCCGATGACGAGGGTTACATCCGCCTGACCACGCACAATGACGCCGCGGCAAAGATCAATGACGAGAAACTGCAGATGCTGCCGACACAGGAGCATGTCTTTGAGTGTCACGTGGAGGGAAAATTCCCTGAGACGTCCTATCCCGCCGATTCGGAACTGAGGCTCAAGGTGGGAGCGCAGGTCATGTTCATCAAGAACGACGTGGGTATGGAGCGAGCTTACTACAACGGCATGATCGGACAGGTGGAGGCCATCGACGAGGAGCATGGCGTGGCCGTGCGTCCGCAGGAGGGTGGCGCGCTGATCCATGTCATGCCTGTGGAGTGGGATAATGTGTCGTACACTGTCGATCCGGCTACCAAGGAGATCGTGGAGCACCGCGAGGGTTCCTTCACACAGTTCCCGCTGAAACTGGCGTGGGCCGTGACCATACACAAGAGCCAGGGCCTGACCTTTGACCGTGCCATAATCGACGTGAAGCGTAGTTTCGCTCACGGGCAGGCTTATGTGGCGCTGTCACGTTGCCGCACGTTGAACGGCATGGTGCTGAGCAATCCCATCCCGCCGTATGCCATAATCAACGACAAGACCGTGAACAGGTTCATGGTCGAGCATAACTGCGATGAGATCGACGAGGAGCACCTGAACATGCTGGAGCGTCAGTACAAGGTCAACCTGCTGGACGACCTGTTCAATTTCCGCCAGATGTTCGCAGCAATGGAGGGTATGGTGCGGCTGTACCAGGAGAATTTCCTCCGCAAGTTCCCTGCGATTGTCCAGAACTGGGTGATGGCTTACGAGAAGTATCATTCGGAGATAAACAAGGTTGCCGATACGTTCCGCAACCAGTATTCGCGTCTGGCTATGGATGGATCGCGGTCGGAGGAGGTGCTTCAGGATCGTGTCAAAGCGGCCTGCAAGTATTTCACCGGTCAGTTGGCTCCGCTTGCCAGCCTGGCAGTCAATGCAATTCGCAACAGCGACAACAAGTCCGTCAAGACCAAGTTGCTGGAACGCCTTGAACTGTTCGAGGATGTGCTCACCACCAAGCGTATGTTGTTGAATGCCTTCGCCACCAAGGATTTCGACACCGATGTCTATCTGGACCTGAAGGCTCGCGTAATGCTTCGTGACGTTACGCCCAAGACTCCGAAAAAGGGCAAAGCCAAGGCTCCGAGATCCGTCAAGGATCTTATGAAGAATCCAGACGCCTCAGTGGTGCCTGGTGCCGATGAACTGAAATCGACGGCAGCAGTCGCGGTTCTGGACGAGACCAATAAACCAGGGAATAAAGTGAAGGAGAAGAAGGGAAAGGCTGCCGGAACACCTAAGGTCCCCTCGTCGCAGATTTCGTTGGAATTGTACCGCAAGGGTTACAGCATCCCGCAGATTGCCGAGGCGCGTGGTCTGGTGACAGGCACCGTTACGAGCCATCTGCTCAAGAGTATGTCGCAAGATGAGCTGGGGCAGTATATAGATAAGTATGTAGCGCCGGATGTCCGCCGCCGCATGGAGCGGTATCTGGCGTCCACGTCGGTGCTTCCCGGCACCTGGACCGAGTTGCGCGATGCCATGGGAGGTGCCGAATGGGAGGATCTGCACCTGCTGATGAAGTATCACAACCGTGAGTTGACCCGCGCCCCGAAACCGGAAGTCTCATCGCCCGTTGCCGATGTGACATCCTACACGGACCCTCACGCCGACATAATGTCCGACCTCCTGACCCTTCAGGAGCCCACCGCCCCCTACGGCTCCCCCACCGACTTCATCGAAGAGGAATAAACATCAACATTAAACAATAAGAAGGACGGCCCCGGCGGGGGTCGTCCTTTCTGTTGGTATGTGGGTAAGTAATCCGGGGATTACTTGCGGGCAATCTGCAATTACTTGCGGGCGATCTTCTTGTAACCGTAAACGGCGCGGTCGCCGAGTTCCTCCTCGATGCGGAGCAGCTGGTTGTACTTGGCCATACGGTCGGAGCGGCTTGCGCTACCGGTCTTGATCTGGCCGGCGTTCATGGCTACGGCGATGTCAGCGATGGTGCTGTCCTCGGTCTCGCCCGAACGGTGGGAGATCACGGCGGTGTAGTTGTTGCGCTGTGCCATCTGTACGGCGCGCAGGGTCTCGGTCAGCGAACCGATCTGGTTAACCTTAACCAGGATGGAGTTGGCACATCCCTCGGAGATACCGCGCTCCAGATACTTAACGTTGGTTACGAACAAGTCGTCGCCTACCAGCTGGCAACGGTCGCCGATAGCGTCGGTCAGCATCTTCCAGCCTTCCCAGTCGTTCTCGGCCATACCGTCCTCAATGGAGTCGATGGGATACTTGCTGATCAGTTCCTCCAGGAACTTAACCTGCTCGGCGCTGGTGCGCTTGGGAGCGTCGGGACCCTGCTTCCATGTGTAGTCATAGATGCCGTCCTTGTAGAACTCGGAGCTTGCAACGTCCAGACCGATGGTGACATCCTTGCCGGGAACATAGCCGGCAGCCTCGATGGCCTTCACGATGGTGCTCAGCGCATCCTCGGTACCGTCCAGATTGGGAGCGAAACCACCCTCGTCGCCGACAGCGGTGCTGAGGCCACGGGCCTTGAGGACCTTCTTAAGGTTGTGGAACACCTCGGTGCCCATGCGGATACCTTCGTGGAAGCTCGTGGCGCCGATAGGACGGATCATGAACTCCTGGAAGCAGATGGGAGCGTCGCTGTGCGCGCCACCGTTGATGATGTTCATCATCGGAACGGGGAGAACGTATGTGTCGCAGCCACCGATGTAGCGGTAGAGAGGCATGTCCAGATAGTTGGCGGCTGCCTTGGCTACGGCCAGCGAGACGCCCAGGATGGCGTTGGCACCCAGGTTCGACTTGGTATCGGTGCCGTCCAGCTTCAGCATGATCTCGTCAACGCCGATCTGGTCCAGTGCGCTGTGACCGATCAGAGCGTCGGCGATGGGACCGTTTACGTTGGCCACGGCTTTGGTAACGCCTTTGCCCATGTAGCGCTTGGGATCGCCGTCACGAAGCTCCAGAGCCTCGTTGACGCCTGTCGACGCACCCGACGGAACGGCTGCACGGCCCATTACGCCACTCTCCAAGTATACGTCAACTTCCACTGTAGGATTGCCACGCGAGTCAAGAACCTCGCGACCAATTACTTTCTCGATTCTCATTGTCTTTGATATTTTATATCTAATTATTGGGTTTTCTTATCGTACTTTGTCAAAAATTGCCTAATTTTGAATCCGGAAGCGTTTATATCGTTTCCAACTGCAAAATTACTAATTTTTTCGCAATCTCCGAAATGATTGACGATTAAATCATATGTAAGTGAGTTAAACTTTCTTATCAAACAGTAATGGATATAAAATGACGGGAATAAGTTCAGACAGGATATATGCGGAGGCGGAGCGCGCCCTTCCGTTTCAGGCATTGCCCCAGCAGGAAGAAGTGCTTCGGGACATGTGCGCGTTCGCAGCCGACGACGCGCCACGCGATGTGTTCGTGCTGAACGGATATGCGGGCACGGGCAAGACCTCGCTGGTAGGGGCTATGATCAAGGCCCTGGACAGGCTGAAGCGACGCGTGGTGGTGCTGGCCCCGACAGGCCGTGGCGCTAAAGTAGCCTCGGGGATGTCGGCCCACCCGGCAAGCACCATACACCGCCGGCTGTTCCGGCCCGACATATCCGACCCGTCGGGACACCGTTACGTTCCGGCGCCGAACCAGTCGAGAGACACCCTGTTCATCGTTGACGAGGCATCGCTGATAGCCGACGCAGGCTCGGGGCAAGGCTCCATGCTCGACATGCTGGTGAAATACGTCTACTCAGCCCCCGGATGCAAGATGCTGTTGATGGGCGACGAGGCACAGCTTCCCCCCGTGGGCCAGGATGTGGCCAACGCCATGAACCCCAACCGTCTGCGCTCACTCGGCCTCAACCCGTTGCCCCATATACTGGACGTATCGATGCGGCAGGACGCCGAAAGCGGCATAATCCATAACGCCACGCTGATGCGACACCTGCTATACCACCCCGACACGGAACTGCGTCCGTACATAGACGCGGCTGGATTCAGCGATGTCAGGGTGATATCCTCGCGTGAGCTTCCAGATGAACTCGAGGACTCCTACGCCAAGGTGGGCCAGGAGGAGACGCTGATCATAACCCGCGCCAACTGGCGCGCCAACGATTTCAATATGGCCATCCGCCGACAGGTGTTCGACATGGAGAGCCCCCTGGAGCGAGGCGACCGGCTCGTCATCACCAAGAACGACTACTTCTGGGGGAAGCATAACGGCCGTGACGGCCTTATCGCCAACGGCGATATGGCCGAGGTGACCTGGACCGGTACCACCGAGAAGGCTTACGGACGATATTTCACGCAGGTGGAGCTGCAGCTGGCCGACGGACGCATCATCCAGGCACCTCTGATGCTGCGCAGCCTGGTGACCAAGGGCGCCAACATTCCGCGGAGCGAGATGGAGCAGTTCTACAACCGCATCGCCGCCGAAGCCGAGGGAGTGTTGTCCGAGAAGATCGCCGCCGCGCTCAACAACCCTTACTACAACGCGATACAGGCCAAGTACGCCTACTGCGTGACCTGCCACAAGGCTCAGGGCGGCGAATGGAAGCACGTCTACATCGACATGGGGGGCATCGATCCCGAGAGCCTCGGTCCCGAGTTCTACCGTTGGATCTACACAGCCATAACCCGCGCCACGGAGCGAGTCTACTTCATAAACCCCACTATCCCCATCCACGAATAGACAGACCAATCTCCCACATTTCCCATCATTCCCCCCCATTCCCACATTTCCCATAATTCCCACATCTCCCATAATTCCCACCATTCCCACCTTCCCCACCGCCCCTGCCAACAAAAAAAAGCAGCCCTTAGGGCTGCTTTCATTATTTCATTCCGACTAATTATCAGTCGGCGTTCAGGTTCACGCGACGGAAGGAAACCACCGTCAGGCCCTTCATCTCGCCGTTCAGGTACTCCTGCACGGTCTTCTTGGCGTCGCGGTGGAACTCCTGTTCCACCAGCGCGTTCTCCTTGAAGAACTTGTTCAGACGGCCGTTGGCGATATTCTGGATCATCTGCTCGGGCATATTGGCGGCCTTGGCCTCGGCAGCCTCCTTCATGACCTTGCGGCCACGCTCGGCATCCTCGGCTGTGATCCAGCCCTTAGTTATGTTGGACTCGATGTGGTCCTCGCTGTCGAAGTGGTTGGGGTTCAGACCGGCCTTCTTCAACGCAACCTCGGCTGCCTTGCGGATCTGCTCCTCCTTGGTCTTCTCTACCGCGATCTCCAGCTCACGGGCAACAACGTCAGCAGGAACGTCGTCACGGCTTACGGAAACGGGATTCATGGCGGCTACCTGCATGGCGACCTCCTTGCCTACCTCTGCGGGAACGTCAGGCAGGCTCAGGCCTACGATAGTGGCCAGTTTGTTGCCCAGGTGCTCGTAACTTGAAACGCTCGGAGCCTCCAGCCAGGCGTACTCGCCCAGTTCCATCTTCTCGCCGGTCTTACCGATCTCGTCCGTGATATGCTCGGCAACGGTGCGGCCATCGAAAGTCAGATCCTTGACCTCGTCGGCACTCTTGGCCTGAGCGGCCAGGGCGGCCTTCAGGATTTCCTTGGCCAGGGCGCGGAAAGACTCATTCTTGGCTACGAAGTCCGTCTCGCACTTCAGTGTGGCTATTGCGGCGAAGTTGCCGTTGGTGCCTGCGAACACGCAACCCTCGGCGGCGTTGCGGGCCTCGCGCTTGGCGGCTACAGCCTGACCCTTCTTACGGATGATCTCGATGGATGCCTCGATGTCGCCGTTGGTCTCGGCCAGAGCGTTCTTGCAGTCCATCATGCCTGCGCCGGTCATCTGACGCAGTTTCTTGATATCTTCAATGCTTACTGCCATTGTGTATCTTCTTGTTAAAATGTAAGCCGGAGCCGTATCGGGCCCGGCTTACGGTAGTTAAATTCTGATGTGATTGTAAACGTGTCCCGATTACTCGGCAGCCTCAGCCTTGGGAGCCTCCTCGGCCTTGGGTGCTTCCTGAGCGGGAGCCTCGGCCCTGGGAGCCTCGTTGCGGCGTACGCGGCGGCGCTTGCTGGGAGCGGGAGCCTCGCCATCCTCGCCTTCCTTAGCCTCGGGAGCGTCCAGTCTCTCTACCTTACGCTCCTCCAGGCCCTCGGCCATTGCTGTGCATACGGCGTCGAGGATCACCTCGATGCTCTTCGATGCGTCATCGTTGGCAGGAATCACGAAGTCGATGTCCTCGGGGTTGGAGTTGGTATCTACGATTCCGAACACAGGTATACCCAGACGCTTGGCCTCGGCCACGGCGATGTGCTCCTTCATGACGTCAACTACAAACAGTGCAGACGGCAGACGGCTCAGGTCGGCTATGGAACCAAGGTTCTTCTCCAGTTTGGCGCGCTGACGGGTGATCTGCAGTTTCTCGCGCTTCGACAGGTTGTCGAATGTTCCGTCCTTTGTCATCTTGTCGATGGTGGTCATCTTCTTGACGGCCTTGCGGATCGTGGGGAAGTTGGTGAGCATGCCGCCGGGCCAGCGCTCGATAACGAAAGGCATTCCGATGGCCTTAGCCTTCTCGGCGATTGCCTCCTTGGCCTGTTTCTTGGTGGCTACGAAGAGGACCTTCTTGCCGCTCTTGGCCATCTGGCGCAGGGCGTTGCTTGCCTCCTCGATCTTGGCTGCTGTCTTGTAGAGGTCGATGATGTGGATACCGTTGCGCTCCATGAAGATATAGGGCGCCATGGCGGGATTCCATTTGCGTTTCAGGTGGCCGAAGTGACATCCGGCCTCAACGAGTTGTTCGAATGTGGGTGTTGCCATTCTTTTGTGTGATTGTTTACGTTCTTGGGGTTAACAACTCCCGGGTAGGGAACGAAGCCATCTCGGGAATTTAGATACTAAACACTGTTCAGGCGGCCATGCCGTGAGACGGCTCAGGACGCCCGTCATAATTCGGTTTAACGCTTGCTGAACTGGAAGCGCTTACGTGCCTTGGGACGACCCGGTTTCTTACGCTCAACCTCACGGGCGTCGCGGGTCATGAAGCCTTCCTTACGAAGGATGCTCTTGTCCTCGGGATTGACCTTTACCAGGGCGCGGGCTATTGCCAGACGCAGGGCCTCGGACTGACCCTTGTAGCCACCGCCGTCCAGATGGGCGTAGATGTCGTACTTCTCGACTGAATCCAGCGCCAGCAGAGGCTGCTTGACGATGTACTGAAGTATCGAAGAGGGGAAGTAAACGTCCAGAGGACGCTTGTCGATTGTGATCTTGCCGGTTCCTTCGGTCAGGTAAACACGGGCAACTGCGGCCTTGCGACGGCCTATGGCATTAATTTTTTCCATCTTCTAATTACTTCTTTTTGTTAAGGTCAAGAACTTCCGGATTCTTGTCCGCGAAGGGATGCTCGGGACCGTTGAAAACATGCAGGTTGGTCAACTGCAGCGCACCAAGCTTGTTCTTGGGCAGCATACCCTTTACAACCTTGATGAACAGGGGGTGCTTGCCCTTCATTGTAACCTTGAAGGACTTCTTCATCAGGTCGCCGGGGGTGTAGGCGCGCTGGCCGCCGGGGTAACCGGTGAAACGCAGGTACTCGCGCTTCTCCATCTTGCCACCGTTCAGTTTGACCTTGTCGGCGTTGATGATGATCACATAGTCACCGCAATCCATATTGGGGGTGTAACCAGGCTTGTTCTTGCCACGAAGTATCTTGGACACCTCCGAGCAGAGGCGGCCCAGAACCATATCGGTCGCATCGATCAGCACCCACTTCTTCTCGATCGTGGCGGGTGTTGCGCTTTGCGTTCTGTAACTTAATGTATCCACTTTTTAAGTTGGGTTAAAATTATTTGTCCCTCCCTTTCAACGGGTTGCGAGGCCAATCACAACCGCATATCCCCGGGCGGGCCCTATTATTGGATATAATCGGCTTGCAAAGTTACAACTTTTTTCCGAATTGGCAAAATATTTCTGAAAATCAGACCTGTCCGACCAGTCAGACCCGTCCGACCTCTCGGAGTTCTCCTATTACTTCCACAAAATATTCCTGCCAGCCGTAACGTATTATATTAGGAATACTAATTACGATACCCTATGAAGGAGATTAAGGATTTTGAGACGGGCGGCGAGCGTCCGTTCTTCGCCGAGCGTGACCTGCTGCTGGAGAACGTCACCGTACATGCCGGCGAGTCTGCCCTGAAGGAATGCCAGGACATCAAGGCCGTAGGATGCCGGTTCGAGGGAAAGTACCCCTTCTGGCATGTGGACCGCTTCGTTATCGACAAGTGCGTGTTTACCGAAGGGGCCCGCGCCGCCCTGTGGTACTGCCGGGACCTGAAGATGACCGATACCCGGGTGGACGCCCCGAAGATGTTTCGCGAGATGGACCGCATGGTTCTGGAGCGCGTCGACATCCCGAACGCACAGGAGACCATGTGGCATTGCCGCGACATACGCATCCGCGACGTCAAGGTGGACCACGCCGACTACATCTTCATGCACTGCGACAACATAGACGTGGACCGCTACGAACAGCACGGCAACTACTCATTCCAGTACTGCCGCGACGTTACAGTGGAGAACGCCGACATCCACAGCCGCGACGCCTTCTGGATGACGGAGAACGTCACGGTTCGCAACTCCCGCCTGAACGGCGAATATCTGGGCTGGCACTCCAAGAACCTGCGCCTGGTAAACTGCCACATCTCAGGCACCCAGCCGCTGTGCTACTGCGACAATCTGATCATGGAGAACTGCACCATGGACGCCGACTGCGACCTGGCCTTTGAGGAAACCGTGCTGCACGCCGACATCCGGGGCAACATCACCTCGGTCAAGAACCCCACCTCCGGAGTGATCAAGGCAGATTCCATCGGCGAGATCATCCTGGACAAGAACATCAAGGCACCGGCCGACTGCAAAATCGAGGTAAACAAGAAATAATGGATAGATTCGATTTCGACCATACCCCGGACCGGCGCGGCACCTCCTGCGTGAAATGGGACGAAGAGCCATATCCCGACGTCATCCCCCTTTGGGTTGCGGACATGGATTTCAAGGCGGCGCCGGTGATAATCGAGGCGCTGGAACGCCGCGTGGCCCACGGAGTGTTCGGATACGCTTTCCCCGACACGGCATATTACGCCGCAATCAACGAGTGGTTCAGCCGCCGCCACGGCATCGCCGTCAGGCAGGAGGATGTCATAGCTGTTCCAGGCATAGTCCCGGCGGTGTCGGCCATAATCCGCGGGCTGGCTCCGGCCGGTAGCGCCGTCATCATACAGACGCCTGTCTACAACTGCTTCTTCTCCAGCATACGCAACAACGGCTGCGAGATCGCCGACGCGCCCCTTGTCCGCCGGCACCTGCCCGACGGGACATTCACTTACCGGATGGACTTCGACGCCCTGGAACGGCAGGCCTCACGTCCGGAAGCCACGCTGATGCTGCTGTGCAACCCGCACAATCCGGCGGGCCGTCTCTGGACGCGCTCCGAACTGGAACGCGTGTCCGATATCTGCACACGCCATGGAGTAACGATTGTCAGCGACGAGATTCATTGCGAGCTTACGGCTCCGGGTACCGGTTACGTCCCTATGGCGACCATCAATCCGGACACGGTGTACTGTGTCTCGCCCAGCAAAGCGTTCAACACAGCGGGACTGCACATAGGCAACATCATATGCGGCGACCCGGAGAAGCGTGCGCGCATAGACCGGGCCGTGAACATCAACGAGGTATGCGACGTGAATCCTTTCGGAATCGAGGGCCTCAAGGCCGCTTACACGGAACGGGGAGCGGAATGGCTCGACGCATGCCGCGACTATCTGTGGGGGAATTACGACCTGCTGCGCCGCGAGTTCGCCCTGCACCTTCCCCAATGCCCCGTCTCCCTGCTTGAAGCCACGTATCTTGTATGGGTCGACGTCACGGCACTGACCGACAATGCCGCCAGGCTTGTGCGCCGCCTTGTGGAGGAGGCCCGCGTACATGTGAACGGAGGCGACATGTACGGCGACAACCGTTACATACGAATCAACCTGGCTTGTCCCCGCGAACGCCTGGAGGAGGGGCTGAAACGCATATTCGCGAACCTGAATGCTTGAGCTGATACAGTCCGGGCATCCGCTGACGCTGCGTCAACGTCTGGGGCTGACCGCCCGGCTGTCGTGGCCGGCCATCATGGCCCAGCTTTCCAGCATCCTGATGCAGTACATCGACGCTGCGATGGTGGGACGGCTCGGAGCCGTCGACAGTGCCGCCGTGGGCCTGGTGTCCACCAGCCTGTGGCTGTTCTGGGGAGTCTGCTCGGCCGCCACGGTCGGATTCTCGGTACAGGTGGCCCACGCCATGGGAGCCGCCGAATATGGCCGTGGCCGCGACATAATGCGCCAGGGCATACTCGCCTCATTCCTGTTCGGCACGCTGATAGCCGTGATCGGCATATCAATCTCGCGGTTTCTGCCCCATTGGCTCGGAGGGCAGGATGAGATATGCCGTCCGGCCTCACAGTACTTCCTGGTGTTCGTATCGGCGTTGCCGCTGCTGTCGCTCAACTATATCGGTTGTGGCGTGCTTCGCGCTGCCGGCAATATGAAAGTGCCTGGCGGCCTGAACGTCATGATGTGCGTGCTGGATGTGGCGTTCAACTTCCTGCTGATATTCCCGACACGTCAGTTGACTCTGGCCGGAGTCTCCTTCACGATGCCGGGAGCCGGGCTCGGAGTGCTTGGCGCGGCATTGGGCACTGTTGCCGCGGAGGTTGTTACGGCCGCCTCGGTGATGTGGTATCTGCTGACCCGCCAGGAACATCTGGCTTTGACACGCGTCAAGGGGAAACTCGGCCGGTTCCGGTTCTCGCGTACCGTCTCGCTCAAGGCAGTCAAGGTAGCCGCGCCGCTGACATTGGAACATGCCGTGATATGCGGCGCTCAGATAATGATAACCGTCATCGTGGCCCCGTTGGGTGCGGTAGCCATAGCCGCCAACGCCTTTGCCGTAACCGCCGAGGCGCTGTGCTATATGCCGGGATACGGCATCGGCGACGCCGCCACGACTCTGGTAGGCCAGAGCTACGGCGCGGGGCGTCGCGACCTGGCCAGGCAGTTCGGCTACATCACCACTCTGTCCGGCATGGTCATAATGAGCGTGATGGGTATCCTGCTCTGGCAGTTCGCGCCATCGGTCATGTCGCTGATGTCACCGGTCCGGGGCATCATCGACCTTGGCGCCGAGGTGCTTCGCATCGAGGCATGGGCCGAGCCCATGTTCGCCGCATCGATCGTGGCCTACGGAGTGATGGTCGGAGTGGGGGACACCATCGTGCCGGCATGCATGAATTTCGGCAGCATATGGCTGGTGCGCGTGCCGCTTGCCGCCCTCCTCGCTCCGTCCATGGGACTGCAAGGCATCTGGATCGCGATGTGTATCGAGCTGTGCTTCCGGGGAGCCATCTTCCTGTGGCGCCTGGCCAGCGGCGCGTGGCTGAGACACGGCCTCAAGACCGCATAAGACATGGACCCGCGACCTCACGGCCACGGGTCCATGAAAACTTCTTATAGTACAACAAAATTATCTACAGATTGAAATAGAATGTTCCGGTCGACAGGACAGTGTAGTAGTCGTACTGCACGTCACGGAGCCAATAGTCGGTGTTATAGGCGGGCTCGTCCACACCCTTGTCCCATGATCGGGTCCAGGGGTTCCACGCATTCAGCACATTGACCGAATACTGCGCACCGGTGTATTGGAAACTTACCAGCAAGGGTATGACGCGCCACACGCCGGTGGCGTCGTATCCGCAGGCTATGACTTTCTCGGTGCCCTGGCTCGGGGGATTGTTCACCGCCTGGTTCACCACGATGGTCGGGGTGTTCCAGCCGTCATACCACGGACTGTCCCAATAAGGATTGCCTGGATAATATCCTCCCGGTCCGGGTCCGAACGCAGGTCCGGGGCCGGGGCCGAAACCGGGACCTCCTGTATTAGGCGTGAATCCGGCACCGCTTCCCGGAGCCGGCAACGAGTTCTGAGCCTCCGTCCAGAACGCTCCTGCAGTCAACATGAATAATGTCAGCAGAACTTTAAGTATTGTGTTTTTCATACTCTATCCTCCTTTTTATTATATAAACAATCTAAGGAGGATAAGGTTAAGGGCGCGTCCGCGAATTTAGGGGACGCTCCCTTGACGCTGTCAACATGCTATTTCACATACAGGAATATCGCGTCGGACTCGCGGTTCAGGCGGTCCAATGCAGTCACCGCATAGGTCAGGCCGGGCTCGGGATTGGCGATCCGAACGCGGTTGAAAGGAGTCAGCGCCACGATGGCCTGACTGTTGTTCAGGTCCTGTTCCTCGCCGGGAAGGAATTCATAGACGACATAGCGGACCACATCGTCGGCTTTCTCCTCCTTGCCGTGCTTCACTGCCTTCCATTCCAGGAACTGCCCGTCGTCGTTCTTGACCAGCTCGATCTTGCCGACGTTCTTAGGGCCGTGTCCGGGTCCCCGGTAGGCCGGCGGAAGCGCTATAGTGGACTGATACTTGTCGGCCAGCAGGTCGGCCACTCCCTTGTAGTTGCCGGTGACCCAATAGCCGTGCCACCATACGTTGCCTCCGACATTTGGAAGCCGGCGCCCCAGTTTCACCTTGGTGTCAAGCTCATTGCCCGTGCTATTGTCAGGATCTGGCATATCCATGGTGCGTTTCACGTCCTGACCGATATATAGGTCGGCGTGCTTGATGTTGTCGTTCCACCACTTCACCAGTTTTCGGCTCGGGGCCGCCTTGGTGTCGAGGTTCCAGTACAGCTGAGGCACGAAATAATCCACCCAGCCTTTCTGGTCCCACAGCAGCACGTCGGCGTAAAGGTCGTCGTAATTCTGAAGGCCGGTGCTTTCGGAGCCTCGCGGATCGGTACGCTTGTTGCGCCAGATGCCGAACGGACTCACGCCGAAGCGCACCCACGGCTTGGTCTCCTTGATGGTGCGGTGCATCTGCTCGATAAGGAGGTCCACATTGTGACGGCGCCAGTTGTTGCGTTCCATTCCGTTGCCGTATTGAAGGAAACTCGCGTCATCCGGAATCTTCTTGCCGGCCACGGGATACGGATAAAAATAATCGTCGATATGGATGCCGTCAACATCGTAACGGTTCACTATATCCTTGACCACCTTGCAGATGAAGTCGCGGTTTTCCTGATATGCCGGATCGAACAGAATCTGCCCGTTGTAACGGAAGAACCGCTGCGGCTCCATGTTGCTCATATGGCTTTTGGGGAGTATCTCCTTGGCAGTTGAAGTCACCCGGTAAGGATTCAGCCACGCGTGGAACTCCATGCCACGCTTGTGGGCCTCCTGGATGGCGAACTCCATCGGGTCCCACATCGGATTCGGTACCTTGCCACGCTTGCCTGTAAGCCATGCGCTCCAGGGCTCCAGGTCCGATTTATAGACAGCATCCGCATGAGGTCGCACCTGGAAGATAACCGCGTTGCATCCGGCACGCTGCAGGCGGTCGAACTGGTCGATCATGTATGCCTTGGCCTGCTCCGTGGTCTTGTCCTGCCATTGCGACTGACCGATGACGTGGAGCCACGCACCCCTGAACTCCCGCTTGGGATGATCCTCGGCGTCGAGCGTCAGCACAGTCAGCAGCAATGTCAATATAATCGTTATCTTAAGCTTCATTCGTTGATTCATCTTTGTTTAGAGTCTTGGAGGTTACGCCGATGCCGAACAGGGCGTAGTCGTAGTACGCAGGGTCATCAGGGCGCAGTTCCCTCAGGACGCCGGTCAGTTCCTCCACCGCACGGCGGTCGTTGGCCTTGCGGGTCAGCAATCCCAAATCGCGGGCCACGTTTCCCACATGAACGTCCAGGGGTATAAACAATCTTGACTTAGGAATGGATTTCCAGATACCCATGTCAACGATTCCGTCATCACGGACAAACCAGCGCAAGGCCATGTTGATCCGCTTCAGCGCGGTATGCTTCAGGTCATGCGGCAGACAGCGTTCGGCAGGGACACCTCCGTTGGCGCGAGTCAGGTATTCCTGCATTCCTTCCACAAGTCTCCACGCCGGGGCTGTATCCTCCCCGGCCCTTATGGCCATGCTGAAATCATCCAACGTGCCGTACTCCTTGTATATCGCGCGCAATCCCCTCAGATACTGCTGGAGATTGCTTGCAAAGAACGTGCGATGAATATTCCTGGCGGGATCCAGGTCCTCGTAACCCTCCTCCATCATGTAGCGGTAAGGCTCACCGTCCATAAGCGTCAGCATCCGGTCGGCGTCGCGGCATATCATCTTGCGGTTGCCCCACGCTATCGTTGCCGCCAGCAGTCCGGCGATCTCCACGTCCTGCTGACGCTCGAACCGGTGCGGGAACTGCACGGGATCATCGGCGATGAACTCCGGAGTGTTCATCCGCGCCGCCTCACTGTCGAGCAATTCAACCAAATCGGGACTCACGTTCATTTCTTCTTGCTTTTTCCGACATCCTTGGATTCAGGCTGCGCCGTTCGCACTGGCTGCGCCCCTTGGGTTTTCCGCTCGTTTATGGCGTTGGTGAGGTACACGGCCATCTCCGGACGCACCGTCCTGAGCGTCGAGTAGAAAGTGGTGTCGTAAGTCTGCGCGCTTTCCTTGCGTCCCGTGGAATCATATTTTGCCCTGTAGTCGTGGACCTCCAGGAGTTTCCGTTTCAATTCCACCGTATCCTTCCAGGATCGGTTCAGGAAGATCCGTGCCGACTCGCGTGCGTCGATGCGTGCCTCCTGGATCGCCGCCTCGGTCTCCCCGGCGGTGTCCGCCTTACTGCAGGAAACGCTGCCGGCCATCACGGCCAACAGCGTACCTGTCAGTAAGATATTGTCTATTTTTCTGTATTTCATCGGTCTCAGTCCTTGTACATGCTGTTCCACCAGCGCGGGTCATCCTGGAGCCATTTGGCGAACCATGCCATGATGGTGTTCTGCCATACCAGTTTGTTGTCGTAGCCGGAGATGACATGGTTCTCCCCCTCCACGGTGATGAACTCCACGTCGCGGCCCAGCACGCGCAGGGCGTTGAACAGCTGGATGCTCTCGCCGATGGGCACGTTGGTGTCGACGGTTCCGTGCAGCAGCAACAGCGGGGTATGGATCTTATCGGCGTTGAACAGCGAGCCTTGCCTGGTGAAGAGCTCGGGATCTGACCACGGATAACTCTTGGCGGCGGCCACGGAGTTATAGCTGTAACCCCAGTAACCCTCGCCCCAGTAACTGGTTACGTTCGAGATGCCCGCATGGCTCATGGCGGCGGCGAAGATATCGGTCTTGGTCAGCAGGTACTGCGTCATGAAGCCGCCATACGACGCACCGAGGCATCCGATCTTCTTGTCGTTAACGAACGAGTGGGAGGCGCAGAACTTCTTGACGCCCTCTATGATCTCGTCGGCCGTGCGCTTGCCCCACGCGTTGACGTGACGGGCGGAATACTCCTGGCCGTAGCCTGTGGTTCCGCTTGGGTTCAGCGTGTAGACCACATATCCGCGGCTGGCGAACACCTGCGGCGAGTAGAGGTGGTAGAACGAGGCGTTCGTAGGGGAGGTCCCGCCGTAATAGTAGACGATCAGAGGATACTTCCTGGAGGGGTCGAAACCGGGGGGCAGACACATATAGCCGTCAACCTCGGTACCGTCCTTGGCGGTGAAGGTCCACGGCTCCATCTTTCCGAATTCTGTGTCGCCGAGCCAGTTCTGCAACGGATCGGCTATCAGCGTGCTCTTGCCGCTCTTCAAGTCCAGCATACGGGCCATGCCGTCGTCGGTGAAGTTTCCGCCCCAGTATGCCATGTACTTCGACTCACGGTCGCCGATGCTGAATCCACGGACCGTCTTCACGTCCCTGCCGTCGGCCAGCATGGAGATCTTGCCCGTGGCGGGGTTCAGTTGATACAGGTCGATGTAGAAACCGCGCTCGCCACGGAAATATATGATGTTGTCGGCGGGATTCCCAACCGGCTGTCTCTTATACACATCTGACGCTGCCGACGATAAGG
>ENA-OYXU01000332-OYXU01000332.1-human-gut-metagenome-genome-assembly--contig:-NODE-332-length-19679-cov-5.424378_pt1 | contig 19679 bp, 13 predicted proteins | sample MGYA00243243_ERZ653435 | MGnify/ENA primary metagenome ERZ653435 (study PRJEB26926, sample SAMN06165113) | human gut metagenome | biome: ENVO:00009003; feature: ENVO:2100002; material: ENVO:00002003... | reverse complement strand
GAGATGCAGCGTAGTCTCGTGGGCTCGGAGATGTGTATAAGAGACAGCTCCTGAACGGCCGATCTCATTCAATTATATGCGATCGTATCAGGAATTTTTAGTAATTTTGCATTGGAAGTCGAAATTACTTCTCCAATTGCATATCTTCTAACAGACACGAACAAGACAATGAAAACTAAACTCAATAAGCGGACAAAGGATATGTGGCTTTGCCCATTCCTGTTATTGATGTTGATGTTTTTTAATATCGGATGTCATCGCGACACGTCTGATATCCTGCAGCGTACCGATGCGATGATAGACGAGCATCCCGACTCCGCGTTGGCCGTCCTTGAAGGCATTTATCCTTCGGAACTGATGTCCCGTAGGGACAGGGCAATCCATTCGCTTCTTATGGCCCAGGCGCAGAACCATCTTAATTCCTGTCAGAACGACAGTCTGATAGATATTGCCCTCGAATATTTCAGCAGTCATGAGCGCATGAGTGATTATGCGTTGCGATCACACTATTACAAGGCCATGATCCTGCAGGATGTCATCGGGAACACACGCGATGCGTTGCAGGAATACCTGTTGACACTTCAGATGTCCCGCAAGGCTGGGGACAGATTCCGCGCCGGGGTGTCCTGTCTCCGCATAGCCGAGATATTTATGGACAACGATATGCCTAACGAAGCTATAAGATTCAGTAAGGAGGCTTACGGCAATCTTAAGGAGACACGCAAGAAAACCTATATCGCCTACAGCGGCTTTCTATTGGGGAAAGCATATAGTTCACGACAAATGCCTGATTCGGCTCTCCATGTACTCAGTCGGGTAGAAGATGATGTGAGACGATACTGCCATGAGGATATATATGATAACCTGAAGGTTGAAATGTTAATTTCAACTGTTCTGAAAGGAGATTATAATGAGGTGATAGAAATCTGCAAGTCCGACAGTTCCATGATGTCGAAACCTTATCATGTATTGTATTGTGGACTTTCTCTGGCAAAGACTGGGGATTTAGAAGGAGCTGAGAACATGCTTCGGGAAATGCCATCGGTTTCGGGTGTTGAGAAAATACAGATGGATGTCCTGCGGGATGCAATAACACAATGTCGGCACTCTAATGAAGGATATCACACATCTACAGATAATGTCCTTAACTATAACCTAAAAAAATATGCAGACAGAGACAGACTCGGCCTCCCAGACGTCTATATGGCCTTTATGGATCAGAAGATGAAGGCGGACGAGGAATCAATCAAGAAACGCACATACATGATATGGCTGATAGTGGCATGCTCTGTCCTGTTGTGTACTATCCTTGCAATTGCATGGATCTGGAGAAGAAATAAACTGAAACGACAATTAGACAACCAGATTGAATTTATTGAATCGCTGAAACAGGCATCGAAATCAGACAAGACCCTGCTTGAAGAAACTACAAAACGTCTTGAGGAATTGGAAGGGAAGTTGCAGGAAAAAGGCAATGCCTGTAAGATGACATATGATTTCGCTAATGAGGTGGATATAATAAAAGAGAATGTCATGTCCGTAGAGAATCGGGAATCCACAAAATCGGATATTGCTGAATTTATACTGTCTAAATACAATCTTCTTAATGATATTTCAAGTCTTGATGTTGATTATAACAACCTTATTAAACAATATGGGAAAAGCAAGTATTTGTGTGAACTGAAGGAATTGATGAAGAATCTGAGTACCGATTCTTCGACGTTCAGAGAGATTGCCGACATAATAGATGCAAAGCATGATGACATCTTCACAAGTTTTGAACAGAATTTTCCAGATGTTCCTTTCAATATGAAACAATTGTTCCTATACCTCTGTATGGATCTTAATTCAAAATTTATAATGCAACTGATTGGATATGGTGATATCCACAAAGTGTATTATCTTAAAAAGAAATTAAAGGCTCTCATCAAAAACAGAGATGTGGCAAACAGAGATTTCTATTTGGAGATATTGTCAAGATGATATGGCAATCGTCATCCAGGAATTTCCGAAATGGATGCCCTGACGCAACTTGTAGAGGACCGAATTGAAAGACTAATTTTTAGCACATAACATAGACAATATACTAAATATCACTAGCATATATGTCGAGATAATACTGTTTTTTGGCAACTGTTGTATAAAAGTAGATATCGATGTAATTTTGCCACACAATCGAACTAACAAGGAAATTAACATGAAGTCTACTTTGATTATCATCATCATTTCGATGATGATGTGCGCATTGTCGCTCGTCGCCGGAACACCCGGCACAAATCCTTCCTCCGGACAGGAAGGCATCCCCGTTACAATACTGCGTCCCTCAACCTCTCACAATAGGCCAAAGGTTCCTTCTTCCGTTCGCATTTATATTTATAAAGTGGAAGATATCCTTACCTTTGACATATCGGAGGATATGGGTGTTTGCGCTGTGTATATTGGCGAACGTGAAGATCCTATAGAAATGTTCTCAATAACGAGTCAGAATTCAAGCATCACCGTCTCCGATATTGAGAATAGGGAATATCAGATTACACTCGTTACGGAAAGTAACCAGATTTTCCAAGGGTCGATAGAACTATGACTAAAATGTCTTCTGCATTGACATCGGTACTTCTGATGATCCTTATGATTTTGACCGGCTCATGTTCTCGGTCAAACAGGGGGCAGCGCCAACATGCCGAGTAAATGGTGCGGGAATGGACCGGAAAAGCAATACAGCTACCGGATTCCTTGTCACTGATCAATGGCAACATGTACTATGCGAAAGATGCTGATTTCACCATTCTGTCCTATATTGACAGTGCGGGATGTACCGCATGTCACCTGAAATTGCCGTTCTGGAAGCAGTACCTGCCGTTGGTGGATTCCCTTTCAGGCACTTCTGTGGTGAGATTCCTGTTTGTGATTCAGCCTAAATCCCACCAGGACCTGAAACAGATTGCGGAACGGGCACAATTCCAATATCCAATTCATGCGGATACCGCCAATGCCATTGCCATAGCCAACAGATTCCCGGAGGGATTGGAGTACAGCACCTTCCTGCTCGACCGCAATCATCGCGTGTTGGCCATCGGCAACCCGGTGCTGAACAAGTCAATCAAAAAGGTATATCTCGACATTGTGGGCAAGCGGGAAATAGACCGCAATACTACTCCCTATGACCAATCTCGAGACTACAGTTACGATTTCGGAAAAATCCGTCCGGGAGCCAAGGCGGTCCATACATTCCGTCTAGAAAACACCGGAACCGACACCCTGCGGATTGAAGATATCCTCACATCCTGCGAATGTACAGAAGCAACGGTCTCGTCCAGACATATAAAGCCCGGAAGCCGGTACGACGTCACCGTATCCTTTCAGGACACAATCAAGGGCAAGTTCTTCCGGGAAGTTCTCCTTAAGTATGTCGGGATTGAAGATGAGGTTTCTTTTGAGATATCAGGAGAAGTATCATAACCGATATATCACCAAGAATGCATGTGTGGAGATTAAAGAGACTCTGTCATCACATATGGAAACCAATAACAGCAAGAGTCTCATAACGACAAAATGAAGAAAAAAACACTATTCGTCGCAATGGCGTTCGCAGCGCTGGCCGCTGCCGGCATCGCCGTTGCCGACAGCAATCCCTCCGGCCTCTCGGATGTCCAGCTGGCAAATATCGAGGCCCTGTCAAACGGAGAAGCCAATCTTGGAGATCGTATTAAATGTTACTCATCTCTGAAATATGAGTCTGGATCCAGCGTCGTGGAGTGTTCTACCTGCAGATCTAAAGAAAACAGTACAGATAGATGGTATAGTTATCATGACCATTGTATCGTTAGATGGGGGTCCTGATATTGCTTGATAGGTATCCGTCCGAATTAATTCGGACGGATACCTATCAAGGTACAAGTATCAGTATGAATGACATACAGCATCTCCCATAATGATTTCATTGTAAATACACTCAATTCGAGAATGCCAATAACATTATGTCGACATTATTGGTGTGGACAGCTATTGGAATTCGCTGGTAGGGTGTCTTTACATTAATTCGCAATATGCCGATAAATGGCTGTTTTATTTGAATTATGAAATATCTGTATAGTGGATTAATAAGTGTTCTGACCTTGCTATCGGTGAGTTGTGCCAAGGAACCCAAGCATGTTGAATACGGACAAGTCAGTTTCATCGATAAGTTCCCCGAAGAAATCACGCTATCCAAGCAAGCACCTTATATGACGGATTTAATTGGGGCTGTCGACATCTTTGGACTCGACTCCGTCATCGTACTGCTGAACTGGGAACCGCCCTATCTCTCCGCATATTCTGCGGCAACAGGACAACAACTCGGACGATTTGTGAAACAGGGACAAGGTCCGGGCGAAGTCAGCGGAACTCCCGCAAACGTATCACTCGAGCGGAACGTAGAAGGATTGACGCTTCGGTTCTCCGATGCAAATGAGCTGAAGTATTTCAACCTGAACCTAACAAAATCACTGACCGCCGGCCAGGAAGTGTACGATACCATCAAGAGATCAAACCTATTTAGAGAGGCTAAGGATATCATTCCCATCTCGGGAACCGACACTATAGTGTACCACCACACGTTCAATAGTGACGGCGACCTATGCGGCAACATACCTATAAGGCTGATTAAAAACAGAGAAAACAAGCAAATACCAAACTTGCGATACCGCGAGGCAGGATTTGACGACATCGGATTCAATACGGTGACTTTCGTGGCCACATACAATCCAAGGTGTGGAGTAGTAGCCGAAGCGATGACCAAGATGAACCAGATTAACTTTTACTCTGTAACGGATACCACATTCCGCAAGACTGTCTGTGTCGGCAATGAACTTGATGACGCGGCTAAGGAATATGGCAAGAGTCGTGCAGACTGGAAGATATGCTATCAGAAAGTACAGCCGATAGGTGACGGTTTCGCAGCACTCAGGTTGGATAACGTTACCTCACGCATCTTTGAGGATGAGGATTTTGAATCCTCCCTCCAGTTCTTCAGCTGTATGGGCGATCCTCTACTTGAAGTCAAGATTCCTTTCACCGTCAATTCCTTCTACATTGACGGCAACGGCATCCTGTATCTGTTCACCCGCATGGGCGACAGCGAGTCGATCTACCGCTACGAACTGCCGGAAATCAAGAAACTCGCAGCGAGAGGTTTGCAGTTTCCCAAAACATAGTCAAAATCATTGGTTTAACGAGACTCCTCGTCACACATCATCAATAACAACAAACAGCCCTTTGGGGCTAAAACAATAAATAAAAGGAGAAAAAAATGAAAAGAAACGGAGTATTTGCAACAACCGCGCTTGTAGTTTCGGCTACAATCGGTCTGGTCATAGCAGACACAAGTCCATCCGGATTAACAGACATACAGCTGGCAAATGTCGAGGCCCTGTCACAAAGTGAAACAGGAGACAGATCCAGACTGAGATGTTACGGGGACTTAAAATATGAACTCGGCAGCAGCACTATTGAATGTGAGTACTGCAGGATAATGATAGATCGTGCGCCTCGATACGATTTTCTCTACCAATTCTGCGACGAATTGTAATACCTGCCGCATCCGTATAATAAATATGCGCAAACGGTATAAACCAGCTTATCAATCCCTCTTTGTCATCCCGCTGCTGCTGGCGGCGGGATGCACAACCGCGCCCGTACCCGGGTCCGTAGAGTACGCGCTCAATGCCGCCGGGCCGAACCGGACGGACATGGAGCGGGTGCTGGATCATTATTCAGACAATCCTGAGAAACTTGCCGCTGCCGCATACCTGATATCCTCCATGCCCTTCCATGGTTCCAGGCGGGGGCCTGGACTGGACCGGTACCGCGAGTACTACGCGCTGTTCTCCAAGTCCGGAATCGACGCCCTGCCAATTGTGGACTCACTGCAACGACTTCCCGAGGCCTTCTCGGCCGACCGGCTCAGACTGTCGCTCGATATCAACGACATATCCGATGAATACCTGATCCATCATATCGACCGTTCGTTCAAGACCCGCGACAACACGCCCTGGGGCCGACAGATTGATTTCGATGTTTTCCTCCGATATATCCTCCCCTATCGTATCAAGAACGAGGAACCGGAGGCGTGGCTCGACTCGCTGGACAGGAAATGGATGCCGGTACGCGACAGCCTCGCAGCGATTCCCGAGATGCGGGACCCGGTCAAAGCCGCTCTCGCCGTCGCCAGGAAATGGAATGAAAAGAAGTTCCACTGGACAGGCAAACTGCCTGAAGGCCCGGGAATCGGAGTATGCTCGGTAAACGAGAAGGCCGGGACATGCCTTGAGTTTGCCCATGGACTGATCTATCTGCTGCGCTGGTTCGGGCTGCCCGCAACCATAGACATGGTCAGCGTGCGCGGCACCAACAACTCTCGCCATTTCTGGCCCGTGATGCCGGACGCCGACGGCACCGTGATGGTGGCCGCCACTGAATATCCCGAGTTTGTCAACGTTGCGGGATTCGACATCTATGCCGCCAAGATATTCCGTTCCGAATTCGGCGTCAACAAGGATTACCTGACGTATGCGCGGGAAGGCACAGAACTGCCGCCGCAGTTTGCCGTGCCGCTGATCCGCGATGTCACCGCCGATTACTACGCCCACCGGAAACGATGTTTCGACCTCACATTCAATCTCGAAGACTGCGGGGACGATCCCGTGCTGCTCGGGGTGTCGCGTTACCGGGATTGGATGCCGGTGGACGTCGTGGATCCCGAGGACGGGAAGGCCACGTTCCGCAACGTGCGCGGAGGCGTGGTCGCAGTGGCTGGAAGAATGAAGCACGGCCGGCTGCTCCCCCTTACGCCTCCGTTCGTGGTCGATTCCCTGACCGGCGCGTTGCGTACCATAGTGCCATCCAAGGAGACTCACCGGATCACCCTCTACTCCAAATTCACTGTCAACAGATACAACAGCGACTTTGTGGAACGTCTGGCCGACGGCAGGATAGAAGGCGCGAACCGACCGGACTTCTCCGATGCCGTCACCCTGCACACCATCCGGGAATACCCGTACCGCAAATTCGGCGTCGCGGCAATCGACTCTGCCGCCGGACCATTCAGATATGTCAGATACATAGGGGCAGACTCGACGTGGTGCGACATCGCGGAACTGTCACTCTACGCGTCGGCCGCCGATACCGTACCGTTGACAGGCCGAGCATTCGGCACTCCGGGACTTCCCGACGACGCCGGACTCCATCTGCCCCGCTTCGCCTGGGACGGCAACACGCTGACCTCGTTCCATGCCGAGACTCCGTCGGGCGGCTGGACAGCGATCGACCTCGGCAAGCCCCGGCGCATCGCAAAGGCCGTCTATACCGGACGGAACCGCGACAACTACATCAACCGGGGGACTGTATATGAACTCTTCTGGTACGACAACGGCCGGTGGATCTCGGCAGGAAAACGAAAGGCCGAGGCGGACAGCGTCGTGTTTGATGTCCCCCAGGACGCGCTTTATTATCTCAAAAGCCATGGCGGCGGAAAACAGGAACGTATCTTCGAGTACGACTCCCGTCGGTGTCCGCCGCAGATATGGTGGTAACCGGATTACGGAAATAATGAGGAAACGGACTGTATCGAAGCTGATTTCGAGGGGAGCAGATGCCTTAATCTGCATCTTCCTACTGCTGTTGGCCTGGGTCGTGGTCCAGGTGGTGTTCGTGGCCTGGTTCACGATACCCTCGGACAGCATGACGCCGACAGTCCAGCCCGGTGACCGAATCGCCGTGAACAAACTTGTGGCCGGTGGACGCATCTTCAATATGTACCGTCCGTTGAGACGCGAGAGATTCAGCGTATACAGGCTTCCGGGATTCGGCAAGTTACGGCGCGACGACGCTATCGTATTCAATTTTCCTCACCGGCATGACTGGGACAGTGTGGGAATGGACATGAACATATATTATCTCAAGAGACTGGTGGCTCTTCCGGGTGATACGGTCGAGATCCGCAACGGGATGACCTATGTCAGAGAGTGGAGCGAGAATCCGTCCGATCCGGGTGCGGGGGCCGGAAGGATGGCTCACGGTTACATACCGGGACAGCGGCGCATGATGGAGATGATCAGCCGGTATGCGCGGACGGAGCCCGACACATTGAAATGGCCGATCGTGATGCGGGCGTTCCCCAACGACTCAGCCGTGAACTGGACCGTCAGCGAATTCGGGCCTCTTTTCATACCGGGAAAGGGAATGACAATACCACTCACAGCCCGGAACGCATTGATCTACGGACGCTACATCGAGTATGAGACTGGAGAGAAACTCAGACAGCACAACTCCGGGACCTATTTCATCAACGGAATCGGGAAAGTCTCGGAATACACCTTCCGCGAGAACTACTATTTCACACAGGGCGACAACAGCTCCGATTCGCGCGATTCCCGGTACTGGGGGCTGCTGCCGGAACACTGCATCGTGGGCAAGGCCGCGATAATATGGGATTCCAAGTCAAAGACAACAGGCAAGAGAAGATGGGAAAGGATTGGGAGAAACCTGGCTCTGTGATTCACCGCGCAGAGGCTGCCGCAGCCTTGGCGGCACTGACGGCAGTCACCGTCATCGGCGATGTCGAGGGGGTGCGGGGCCTGATGCAGTTAATCGGACTGGAGAAGTCGCGGCATGCGCTATATGCCGTGACCGGGTCTTTCCTCAATCCGGGGCCCTACGGATGCCTGCTCGGGCTGTCCTTTGTCACGGCCTTCGCTCTGGCCGGAACCTTCGGACTCAATATGAACGCGACAGCAAAGGCTGCCTCGCGTCTGTTCGGATTCGGTTCCATGCTCGTCATCACCGCGCCGCTGGCCGCGTCGATGAGCAGGACCGGATGGATAGCCGCCATGGCTGGATGCGCCGTATCCATTCTGCTCAAACGCCATACGGTCCGTAAGAGGAACAATGATGCCGAACAGTGCCGATACGGCGGACAGCAAATTCTCCGATGGTCAGTGGTCACGTTGGCAACTGTCGCGCTACTCGGCGGATTATATACGATGAAGGCCCGGTCGGCCCAGGGCCGCTTCCTGATATGGAAATGCGGAATGAAAGCCGCGCTCCATGCGCCGCTCAAAGGTGTCGGCGATAAACATGCGATCGGAGCCTACGGTGAGGCCCAGGAGGAATACTTCCGGTCGGGAGCGGGAACCGAAGCCGAGGCAATGGCGGCAGGCGCACCGGAGTATTTCTTCAACGAATATCTGCACATAGCCGTGGCCTACGGGATTCCGGCCTCGGCCGGGTTCGTGGCTCTGCTTGCCTTTTCGTTTACCAATGCCTTAAGGGCAAAGGCCTATGGTTCCGCTGCTGGCGTCACAGCCCTGGCAATCGTCTGTTTGGCATCATATCCCTTTGAATCCATACTGTCTGTGACAACGGCCTGCTGTCTGGTGACGGGAGCGCTCGCAGCGCCGGGATTCCCGGGAAGATGGCTCACGGCTGTCAGATGGCTGCTTATCGTGGCGGCGGCAAGTGTCACATGGCATGTCGACTCCTCCCTCCGGTCCCGGGATCCGAATGAGACCCAACGTCTTTTCGAATATGGACGCTCGCTTCAGAGAGGCGGACATTACGAAAAATCACATGCGGTGTTGTCCAAAGCAATGAAGCAAAGCTCCGACTGTATGATACCGACGCTTATGTCGAAGAACGCGGATGCCATGGGCGATACGGCCATGGCAAGGAAACTCCTGGAGAAAGCCATCTGGCGATGCCCGGCAAGGATGTATCCACGCTATCTGCTTATGCTGCATTATGGAAACCTCGGTGACTCGGTCAGGATGAGGGTGAACGCCCGCAGGATCCTTGACATGCCCGTGAAAGTCCACTCCACCGCCACTACGGAAATGAGACAGGCGGCGACACTTGTATTGATGAACCAACAACCGGAATCATGAACAATATGACATACATAAGGAAATCCGCCGCGACACTGACAGCGACAGCTGTGTCAGTCCTGCTGACGTTCGCAACCGCTTCCTGTTCCGACGGGAAGGATGCGCGCCATAAGAAATCAGAAGATGCAACCGAGTCCAAGGACAAGACCGTAAAAGTGGCCGAAGTCACAGTGGCCGAAGCCGTGGAGACAACATTCGACCATGAGTTGATGAGCAACGGCAAGGTCAAGGGTCATGAGCAGGCCGAACTACGGTTCGACGGCAACGATGTAATCACAGCGGTATATGTCCACAACGGACAAAACGTTCGCAAGGGGCAGAGGCTTGCCGCCATGGACTCCTTCGGAATCGCCTCTGACCTGGAGAAGGCACACACCACCCTGGCCAAAGCCGAGCTCGACATGAAAGACGCTCTGATCGGCCAGGGATATGACCCGGACAATCTGGCGGAAGTACCGCAGAACGTGCTGAGGCTGGCCAGACTCAGGAGCGGATACATCGATGCCGAGCAGTCGATCAACACATTGAAGCGCAAGATGGAACAGACCGTCATGTCAGCACCCTTCGATGGAACCGTCGCGGACCTGACGGCCAAGGCGTTCAACAGGCCTGACGGATCGAAACCGGCAATGAGGATCATAGGCAACAACAAAGACGTGGCGTTCACCATCCTTGAAAACGAGCTCCAAGCCGTGCGTCAGGGGGATGCGGTGGATGTGGCGCCATATGCGACAGGGGAGACTTACAGAGGCCGGATATCGGAAATAAATCCTGTGGTGGACGAGAATGGCCTTGTCACAGTCACTGCGTCCGTGGCTTCCGCCAGGGGGCTGTATGACGGAATGAACGTGCGCGTCAGCGTGAAGAAGGACATGGGACGGCAGCTGGTGGTGCCGAAGTCGGCGGTGGTGCTTCGTACCGGACGGCAGGTGGTGTTCACCCTCTCGGAGGACGGCAGCAAGGCAATCTGGAACTATGTCACCACCGGACTGGAGAATATGTCGCAGTACACCGTCACCGCCGGACTGAAGCCCGGCGCAAAGGTTATAGTCAGCGGCAACGAGGACCTGGCCCACGAGGCCCCGGTCCGGGTGAAGGACGCACATACCCGATAAACCGCTGTCGATCATGGTCAAATTTCTAATCGACCGTCCTGTCGCAGTGATCATGAGCTTTCTGGCGTTCGTGATCCTGGGTGTCGTGACCTATTTCTCGATTCCAGTATCCCTGCTGCCGGACATAGACATCCCCCGCATAACGGTCCGTGTCGTCGGTGAGGATATGTCGGCGCGCGAACTGGAGAATACGGCTACATCGCATGTAAGGCGCCAACTACAGCAAGTGGCGGGTGTCTCGGAGATCCGGTCAGTGACACGCGACGGCTCGGCTGTGATATACATGGACTTCGACTACGGCGTGGATATGGACCTGGCGTTCATCGCAGCCAACGAGAAGGTGGACGCTGCCATGAACAGCCTGCCGCGCGGGATGCAGCGGCCAAAGGTAATCAAGTCCAACGTGACCGACATCCCGGCCATGTACATGAACCTTACCCTTAAGAATGAGGACGCGGACAACGAAGAGGAATTCCTGCAGATGGCCTGGACCGCCGACAACACATTGCGACGCATACTGGAACAACTCCCGGAGGTGGCGATGGTGGATATGTCCGGCGTACCTGAACTGACGCTGAGCATCAACCCTGACAGAGACAGGATGAAGTCGGCGGGGATAACGGACGCCGACATCTCCGCGTTGCTTCAGAGATCCAACTCCACCCCCGGGTCCATGACTGTACGCGACGGATATTACGAGTACAACGTCTCCGTGTCAAACTCCCTCGCATCCGTATCCGACGTAGCCGCGCTCCAACTGTCACATACCGGAAGACTGATACGTCTGGGCGACATCGCAGACATACGACTTACCCAGAAATCCCCTGCCGGACTGGCAACCTACAACGGCCGCCGGGCCGTGTCGCTGGCGGTGGTCAAACAGAACGAAGAGCATATCGACGGTCTGCGCAGAGCCTTGAGCAGGGTAGCGGAAGAATTCTCCGACAAATTTCCCGATTATGAACTGTCGGTAAGCCGCGACCAGACACAGCTGCTGGACTCAACCATGTCCAGTCTGATTCAGAATCTGGCACTTGGACTGATCCTGGTATTCATCGTGACAGCGGTTTTCCTGGGTGACCTCAAGACCCCTTTCGTGATCGGAATCTCGATATTGACGGCGTTGGCCTTGACCGCACTGACATTCTATCTGTTCGGCATATCGCTCAATGTCGTGTCCGTGTCGGGTCTGATACTGGCGGTGGGCATGATGATCGACAATTCCGTTATCGTGACGGAGAACATCACGCAGTACCGCGCCAAGGGACTCGATCTCAGGAACGCATGCGCCGAAGGCACATCTGAGATGATAACCCCGCTGCTGAGCTCAGCCCTTACCACCGTGGCGGTCTTTGTGCCTTTGATATTCATGAGCGGAATCGCCGGCGCGATCTTCGCCGACCAGGCATTCTCCATCACCGCCGGCCTGGCTATGTCATATGTGACCGGAATCGCCCTGCTGCCGGTGCTGTACCGCCTGTTCTTCACGAACCGCAAAGGTTCCGAGCGACAGTTGAAACAGACCATACGGCTGGACGGCATACTTAACCGTCTGTACGACCGGATATCCGCAAGTATGTTCAGGCACAAATGGATATGGCTGACAGCAGCAATACTGACAGTTCCCGCAGGAGTCCTGATGTTCTTCTCGCTGAAGACAGAGAAAACTCCGGACATAGAGCATTCCGAGACCATGGCGAGAATCGAGTGGAACGAACCGCTCGATGTGAAGGAAAACGCACGACGCACTGCCGCCATATCTACATCAGCGCAATCCGCCGGATGCCTGGAACGTTCAGCCGCCATCGGGGTTCAGGACTACCTTCTGGACAACGGCGGCAATCTCGCGGGCGACGAAGCGGAACTCTATCTGCGGGCGGACTCCCCGGAATCAATCCAGGCGGTCCGTGACTCCCTGAAACATGCCGTGGCCGCTGACTACCCGAAAGCCGCCGTCAGTTTCTACGCCCCGGACAATATATTCGAAAAGATTTTCACATCGACGGAGCCTGACCTGGAGGTCCGGATTTTCCCTAAAGAAAGACAAAGCGTACCCTCGCCACGGGATTTCAGACCCGTGCGTGACGCTGTCGCCGGGAAGGCAGGTGTTCCCGCTTCCGAACCCGCTACCCGCACACAGACCGACATAATTCCCGACCGCGACCGGATCGCACTGTACAACGTGGATCCATCTGAAGTGAACCAGGTCCTTGCGTCGGCTTTCCGCAACAAGGAAATATCAACCTTACGTACCACCGAACGTCATATACCCATAACCCTCCAGGCATCCGGCAACTCGCTGACATCGACACTCAATTCTACATTTGTCAAATCACGAGTCCCACAGTCCAACGGGGGGCGGCCCGAAGGAGGACTCATTCCCGTCTCCCGTCTGGTGACCCTGGGAGAGTCGACGGATTTCAAGGAAATAACAGCCGGGAAGAACGGAGAATACCTGTCGCTAGGCTACGTTGGAGTGGCGGACCCCGCCGTGACCGCACGGGAGATTGCCAATGCCCTCCGAAACGGCACTGACTGGGACAGCGAACTCGGCGGGGCGTGGTTCGCCTCGCGTGAGATTATCGCGGAGATGATTGTTATCCTGTTAGTCTCGCTGGTGATGATGTACTTTATCCTATGCGCGCAGTTCGAAAGTTTCACGCAACCTTTGATAGTGCTGTTCGAAATTCCGGTGGACACGGCCTTCGCATTGCTGGCACTGAGACTGACGGGCAACTCCCTCAACATAATGTCGGCCATCGGAATCGTGGTGACATGTGGAATCGTAGTGAACGACTCCATTCTGAAACTGGACACCATCAATACCTTGCGACGAAAGGGGATGCCGTTGCTCAAGGCAATCCACACCGCCGGACTCCGGAGGATACGGCCCATATTGATGACATCGCTCACTACAATCATCGCCATGGTTCCCGTGCTGTTCACCGATGACCTTGGAAGCATGCTGCAACGCCCGCTGGCAATCGCCATGATCGGATCAATGACCGTGGGCACCCTGGTAAGCATCTTCACAATCCCAATAATCTACTATATCCTGTACCATCGGAGGGACAATGCCGTGACAGCGGCGAATACCAAGAACAACAATGAACAAGACCAAGATTAGGATAATATGCCTCATGGCCGCAGTCCTCTGTTCCTGCACCGCGACCATAACCGCCCGGTCCCATGTAATGCGTCTGGACCTGAAAAGCGCAATACAGATAGCCGCCGACAGCTCGCTGACGGCCTTCCGCGCCCGCAATCTGTACCGTGCCGGATACTGGCAGTACAGGATGTTCCGCGCGCAGAGGCTGCCGAGCCTGTCGCTCGACGTGACTCCGGCTCGGTATTACCGTGAGATTACGTCACGTTATGACTACGAGAACAACATCGATGTCTACCGCCCGCAGCAGTCATATTCCGCCTCGGCTGGTCTCAGGCTATCGCAGAACCTCGACCTCCTGGGCGGCACATTCTTTGCCGAATCCGACATCAACTACATGCGCAACATCGGCGGAAACCCGTCCAACCAGTTCTCGTCCGTGCCATTCCGCATCGGGTACTCGCAACAATTGCTGGGATTCAATCCTTTCCGCTGGGACCGCAAAATCGAACCGTTGAAATATGAAGCCGCCAAAAAGGACTATCTTTACAATCTGGAAAGCCTGTCGGAGACAGTGGTGGACTATTACTTTGCCCTGGTGATGGCCAGGATGGAACTGCGCCTGGCACATGAGGCCCTTGCCTCGGCCGACACCCTCTACACCCTGGGGGAACGGCGCTTCAGGATCGCCGCGATCTCACAGGCGGACCTGCTGACGCTGAAACTTGACCTGGTGAACGCCCGCAACTCGCTTGAGAACTCACGCATAGCACTCAAAAGCGCCAACGCCTCGCTTGCATCGTTCATAGGCCTGGACCAGACAGTCGAGATCGAGACCGAAACTCCCCCCATGCCGGAATTCCGTCCCGTAGCCGAGGATGAGGCCATTGCCATGGCTCGTCAGAACAGTCCGACCTTGCTGAACAGACGCGCCGATGTGCTTGAGGCAAAACGCCAGGTCAACAAAACCAGGATAGAGAACATCTTCTCCGCGTCAGTCAACGCAAGCATCGGGTACAACCAGGTGGGCAATTCCCTTCCGGCGGCTTACCGGCATCTGCTGCGCCAGGACCTGGTGTCAGTATCACTGTCCATACCTCTGGTGGACTGGGGAGTCCGAAAGGGTAAATACAATATGGCTGTAAGCAACCTGGACGTGGCCTTGAACACCGAACGACAGGACATGCAGAAACTTGAGGAAGAGGTGGCGCAGACAGTTGACAATTTCAACATCCAGCTGCAGCTGGTACGTTCGGCCCAGGAAGCCATGGACCTGGCGGACACCGCCTTTGAACAGACCCGGATGCGGTTCATGATCGGCAAGGCCGACATGAACAGCCTGACACTGGCATCGCAGCGACGGCAGGAAGCCAACAAGAACTACATCAACTCCCTGAAGAACTATTGGAGCGGACATTTCAAACTGCGCCGCCTTACGTTGTATGATTTTGAACTCGGCATTCCACTGGCCAGGGCTTTCGATATTGAGAATAACGTGAGATAATGAAATCCTCCTTCTCCATAATAATCATATTCCTTGCCTTGTCACTGGCCGGGATAATGTTTGTGCCGATGCTGCCGGTAAAACTATTCCCCTCGCAGACACTGCCGGAAATGAGTGTGGATTTCTCCATGCCGGGCAATTCGCCGCGTGTCATTGAAAGCGAGGTCACGAGTCGGCTGGAGGGCGCGGTGGCCCGTGTTCAAGGATTGAAGGAGATAAAGTCCACGTCTGGAAACAGCTCCGGCCAGATCGTTCTGGCGTTCGACAGAGACACAGATATGGACAGGGCACGGCTTGAGGTCTCGTCGGCCATACGGCAACTTTGGAGCGGCATGCCGAGTTCATTGTCGTATCCCACGATATCCTTCCGGAAGGCATCCGACGATGAAGACGGTCCTTTCATGACCTGGTCGATATCGGCCGGAATGGAACCGGACGCCATAGCACGCTACGCCGACGCAGTCATCAAGCCGGTTGTCGCGGATATCGACGGCGTGGCCGAAGTGAATATCCACGGTGCCGCTCCAATGGAATGGCACCTGGAATATGACGCGGAGCAGTTAAGAGAGTACGGTGTTACAACTGAATCCATTATCTCGGCAATCCGGAGCCATTACGGTTCGGAATCCATCGGCATCGTTCCTGATGCTGACCGATGGATCCGTGTGGCACGGAGGGGACCTGGGACGGCAGGAGGATTCAATCCTAAAGACATCACGGTAGTAACCACTGCCGGGAATGCAGTACCGCTGTCACGACTGGTCAACGTCAGCCACCGAGAGGAAAATCCAACCGGATATTTCAGGATAAACGGATTGAATTCCGTCTATCTGAACATCACTTCCGCCAAGGACGCCAACCAGCTTGACGTTGGCCGAAACGTAGGTGATGCAATCCACCGGCTAATGCCGGAACTGCCCGAAGGGATGGAAATTAACCTGTCGTACGATTCGACCGAAAGAATCAGGAAAGAACTGTCAACCATCTATTTCCGTACAGCTCTTACGGTCCTGGTCCTGTTGGCGTTCCTGGTCCTGATAACACGCAATATACGCTACACGTTGCTGACCGTCATCAGTCTTGCCGTGAATCTTGCCGTGGCAGTATTGATTTACAAAACCCTGAATGCGGAAATACAGCTGTATTCACTGGCCGGAATCACAATCTCGCTCAACCTGATCCTAGACAACATCATCGTGATGTGCGACCATTACACGCGACGGGGCGACCGCCGTGCCTTCCCGGCCATACTTGCCGCTACCCTCACGACCACCGGAGCGCTGCTCGTGGTATTCCTGCTGGATGATAAATCGCGGTTGAACCTGGAGGATTTCGTTGTGGTAGTCGTGGTGAATCTTCTTGTCTCGCTGGCTGTGGCACTGTTTCTGGTACCCGCGCTGGCAGAAAGGATGAAAATTTATATCCGCCATACCTCCCGCCCCGGCGCACGACGTAGACAGGCTCACATGATCCGATTATACCGAAGGTTCATCCACCTGACGCTGCGATGGCGTGTGGCTTTCGTTACCCTGATGTTTGGAGGAATTGTCTTTTCGGCGTGGCTGTTCTTCCACGACGTGCGCGAAGGGATGTATTGGGGGAGGCCAGAACGTGAAGTGTCAGTACATGTCAGGGCGGAACTCCCTGCGGGCTCGACCTTGCGACAGATGAATGCCGTGATCACGCGCATGGAAGAATTTCTGGAAGGATATAAAGGTATCAATCAATACCAGACGAACATCACAAGCGGGCGGACCGGATCAATCCATATATGGTTTGACGAAGATGTTGAAAAAGGTCCTCTCCCACATCGTCTTAAATCAGAAATAATCACCCATGCGCTGACCATCGGAGGCGGTTCGTGGACTGTCAGTGGAATTGACGACAACGGCTTCGATAATTCCGTAGTGGAACACGCGGGCAACAACCGTATAAAGATGACTGGGCCGGATCTTGATATACTCATGACTCAGGCAGAGCATCTTCGCGACAGGCTTCTGGCCAATCCCCGCATCGATGATGTGTCGATACGTTCGGAATTCACGTTTACAAAGGATTTCTACTCAGAGTTACGCCTACGCCCGAACATGGATGCATTGTACAGGGCCGGCATGACACTCGGGGACTTCTATGATGCGTTGACACCTGTTTTCGGTCGTGACATCCCAGCCGGTTCCGTCATGACCGACGGACATATGGAAAATGTGGAGTTATCGGCAGTGCAGGGACACAAGTATGATGTATGGGCCATGCTGAACATGCCTGTGAGGACTCCCCAAGGAACGTTCAAGGTGAACCAACTGGCCTCATTGGTACGCGAGACCGCTCCACAGACGGTAGTGAAAGAGAACCAGAGCTATGTGCTGTGTCTGCAATATGGATACAGGGGGTCATCGAAAAACGAGGAAAAGGTCCAGAAGGAAATCCTGAAAGAATTCCGTCCCGGACTCCCGTCTGGCTATAATGCCGAGATTGCGGGATACGGCAACGGATCAGTTCCGGGATTCGAGCGATACTGGCTACTGGCTCTTGTGGCAGCCGTAATTTTCTTCCTGTGCGCCATCTTGTTCAACTCGCTCCGCAAGCCCTTGGCTGTAATTTTGATGATTCCAATCTCATACGTCGGTATTTTCGCGACATTCCTGCTGTTCCATCTCAAGTTTGACGAAGGAGGATTTGCATCCTTCATACTTCTGGGAGGTATCACGGTGAACGCGGCAATCTACATCATCAACGAGTATGAGAACATCAGGCATAAGCATCCCGGGATGCCAGCGATTCAGGCATACTTGCTGGCGTTCCGCACCAAGATCGTTCCTATTCTCATGACTGTGCTGTCAACGATTTTGGGATTCATACCTTTCCTGATAGGCTCGGACAAGGAGGGTTTCTGGTTTCCTCTTGCAGCAGGGACCATCGGGGGAATGATTTTCTCCTTGCTGGCTGTGACAGTATATCTACCCCTCTTTCTTCTGCGGCGATCACAACGCACGCGCTAATCTGATTGATTACCAACTTTAATGACGCCGCGCCTCCTCTCCTCCGTCGCACCCATCTCATGATTGGCATCGGGACATGCCTTCGGCATGTTGAATCCAACTGCCTGACATGCAGGGCATGTCAAAGAGAAAATTCAACATCGCGAAGCGATGTCCCTACTGCCAGGAGGAATATTTCCCGGAAATGAATTTAAAAATATTTGCGTAAACTACACCTTGAGTGTGATGGGTATGGGTTCGCCTGTATCCATCATTTTTTGCAATTCCAATAGAAACCTCAACACAGTCAGGATTTGGACTTTCGGGAATTGTTGCATATCTTTGCACCATATTCAACTATACCTAACTAACTCATGAATAAATATGTAGCTGCATTGGCGTTCGCGGTCGCGGGCACAGCCATGACCGTAGGAGCGAGGGTGATCGAGAATCCCGATTTCAAGATGGCTCCATCACTGACGTTCAGCATCAACCGGGTGGAACTTAGCGATACGGCCACCCGGGTCGGCGCGGACTTCTACGGTCTTCCCGGATATTGGATCAGTGCCGGAGAGAAATTTGTCCTGCACGGACAGGCTACCGGGAATGAATATCCGCTACGGCGGATTGAGGGAATACCAACGGGCCAGAAGGTATTCCTCCCGGATTCGGCTTACGTCAGCGCCACTTTCGTGTTTCCGCCGCTGGCTCCGGCCGACACCATCGTGGATTTCAAGGAACTGGACGTATCCGAACCATGGAATGTGACGGGATTGAATCTGGGCCGACAGTCTGATGGAAAAATCCACACTAACATTGTCGGGAGCATCGAGGGACAACCCAATGTCTCGTGGCTTGTCCTTATGCCATATGGTGACGATATACGCTTTAACAAGTTCCGCATCATCCCCGTGCGCAACGGTAAGTTCAGGTATACGCTCGCAACCGACGAGCCGGTACTGTACAATATTACCAAGGGAGCCGATGAACTGCGCGGAAGCATAACCATGTACCTGTCTCTTATACACATCTCCGAGCCCACGAGACTACGCTGCATCT
>ENA-OYXU01000328-OYXU01000328.1-human-gut-metagenome-genome-assembly--contig:-NODE-328-length-19896-cov-5.303160_pt1 | contig 19896 bp, 11 predicted proteins | sample MGYA00243243_ERZ653435 | MGnify/ENA primary metagenome ERZ653435 (study PRJEB26926, sample SAMN06165113) | human gut metagenome | biome: ENVO:00009003; feature: ENVO:2100002; material: ENVO:00002003... | reverse complement strand
GACAGCTTTTGTCGAGGGCGAGTTTGTCGAGACGATAGGCATCTTCCTTGCCATCTTCCTTGCCACGGGCATAGGTTTTTATTTTGAGCGTGATGCCGCACGAAAGTTTGACGTGCTCACTGCCATCGGTGAGGAGCAGGCTGTGAAGGTGGTGCGCGACGGTCGTGTGTGCGAGATTGCCCGCCGTGACGTTGTCGTGGGCGATGTGGTGGTGCTGGAAGTTGGTGACGAGGTGCCGGCCGACGGACGGCTCATCGAGGCTGTCGACTTGCAGATAGACGAGTCGGCCCTTACCGGTGAACCCATTATATATAAATATGTGTCGGGCACACAAGGTGATGAGGCCGTTTCGGGTGCCGCCGCCGTGAACGGCAAAGACGATGAAGCCACATATCCCGCCGACGTAGTGTTGCGATCCACAATGGTGATGGGCGGCGGCGGACGTATGGTGGTGACCGCCGTGGGTGATGCCACCGAGATAGGGCGTGTGGCCCGCGACTCCACAGAACATACGGCGGTGAAGACGCCCCTCAACATGCAGCTCGACCGTTTGGCGTCGATGATAAGCAAGGTGGGCACCGGTATTGCCGTGGCGGCATTTGCCGTTTTTCTTGGTCACGACATTCTCACGCAGCCGGTTTGGCATACAGACGATTATCTGCGTATGGCCGAGGTGGTGCTGCGTTACTTCATGATGTCGGTCACGCTTATAGTGATGGCCGTGCCCGAGGGACTGCCCATGGCCGTTACCCTTGCACTTGCACTCAACATGCGCCGTATGCTCAAGAGCAACAATCTGGTGCGCAAGTTGCATGCCTGCGAGACGATGGGTGCCGTGACCGTCATCTGTACGGACAAGACAGGTACGCTGACACAGAACAGGATGCGGGTGAACGAGATAAAACAACTGCCATGCGGCGGCGCTTCCCGAGAAGAGGATATGGCAGAGACAGCCGTCCCCGACCTGGCAAAATCTTTTGCTCTCAACAGTACGGCCGAACTCGACGGCGACAGTGGCATAGGCAACCCCACGGAGGTGGCTCTGCTGAGGTGGCTCGGCGAACACGGTGCCGACTATAAGGCGTTGCGTGCCGGGGCTCCGATAGTAGAGCGTCTGCCCTTTTCCACCGAACGTAAGTATATGGCCACCCTGTGCGATGTAGACGGGGAGAAGTGGCTGTTTGTAAAAGGTGCTCCAGAAATTGTCATGGCACATTGTGCGATTGGCCCGGAGGAGCGTGCACGCGTGACGGAACAGCTCACCGTATGGCAGAACAGGGCCATGCGTACGCTGGCGTTTGCCTGCCGGCGGTGTGACACGATAGACGTTGACGGTATGACATTGCAGGCTGTGGCAGCCATAAGCGACCCGCTGAGGGAGGAGGTGCCCGAGGCCGTGCGCCGTTGCATCAGTGCCGGTATAGATGTCAAGATTGTCACCGGCGACACTTCGGCCACGGCCATGGAGATAGCACGCCAGATAGGAATAAAAGCAGGCGGAGGCATTACCGGCCCGGAGTTTGCCGCCCTCAGCGACGAGGAGGCTCTGGAGAGTGTGGCGGAGATACGGGTGATGAGCCGTGCGCGTCCGGCCGACAAGCAGCGTCTGGTCAACCTGCTGCAACAGCGTGGCGAGGTGGTGGCCGTAACCGGCGACGGCACCAACGACGCACCGGCACTCAACCATGCCCATGTGGGACTTTCGCTCGGCTCGGGTACGAGTGTGGCAAAGAACGCAAGCGACATGACGCTTATCGACGACTCTTTCAACAGCATAGTCAGTGCAGTGGAGTGGGGGCGCTCGCTGTACAACAACATCCGCCGGTTCATATTCTTCCAGCTTGTGGTTAACGTCACGGCCCTGCTGCTCGTGCTCGGAGGATCGTTTATTGGCACCGAAATACCGCTAACCATCACGCAGATGCTGTGGGTGAACCTCATAATGGACACCTTTGCGGCCATGGCACTTGCCTCGCTTCCGCCCGAGAGTGAGGTGATGAATGACAAGCCGCGCAGCCGTACGGCCTTTATCGTTAGCCGGTCGATGGGCAGAGCCATAGCTGCGGTGGGGCTGTTGTTTTTCGCGGTGCTGATATCGCTGCTTTACTATTTTGAGCATGTGGCGGGAGTGTCGGCAGAGGAGCTGACAGTGTTCTTCACCATATTCGTTATGCTGCAGTGGTGGAATCTGTTCAATGCCAAGGCCTTTGGCGGCAGCAAGCCGGCTTTGAACGGCATCATGAGAGACCGCGGCATGCTGTTTGTGCTTGCCGTCATCCTTGTAGGCCAGTGGCTTATAGTGACGTTTGGCGGCAGGATGTTCCGCACGGTGCCGCTCGATGCCGTAACATGGCTGTGCATTTTTGCGGCCACGTCGCCGGTGCTGATGGTGGGCGAGCTGTGGCGGCTGGTGATGAGAGGAAGACAGACAGTGAAAGAAAATATATAAAAGCAATAAATCAGGAACTATGAGAGTGATAACACCGGCCGATGGGATGAAGTCTTTAGGGCCGTGCGTAGGTACTATAGGATTCTTCGACGGGGTACACCGCGGTCACCGCCATTTGATAAGACAGGTGATGGATGTGGCTGCCGTGAAGGGGATGAAGTCGATGGTGATAACTTTCGACAGGCATCCGCGTGAGGTGCTGCACTGCGACTTCCGTCCGCCGTTGCTGAGCACTGTCGGCGAGAAGATGGAGCTGATAGCTCAGACAGGAGTAGACTATTGTGTGGTGCTGCCTTTTGATGAGGCCATGGCTTCACTTTCGGCATACGACTTCATGAACAGTGTGCTGTGCCGGCAGTTGGGACTGAAAGTGCTTATAACGGGTTATGACAACCGCTTCGGCCACAACCGCAGCGAGGGATTCGACGATTATGTGGCTTACGGCCGCGAGCTGGGACTTGACGTGCGTAAGGGTACGGCCTTTGTGCTCAACGGCGTCAATGTGAGTTCGTCGGTGATACGTTCGTTTCTGCAGGAGGGTGAGGTGGAGATGGCGCGCCGCTGTCTCGGCTATCCCTACACACTGTCGGGAAAGGTGGTCGGAGGCGAGCATGTGGGACACAGTCTCGGTTTCCCCACGGCCAATCTGCGTCTTGACGACAACCGTAAGCTGGTACCTGCCTCGGGTGTATATGCCGTGACGGTGGCCTTGCCGGGCGAAACATCGCTGCATCGCGGAATGATGAACATCGGCACGCGTCCCACGTTCGATGGTGGCAGCATGACGATAGAGACCCATATATTCGGTTTCTCGGGCGATGTCTACGGCATGCCGATGGGTGTGTCGCTCGTCGGCCGTCTGAGGGGTGAGCGGCGTTTTCGCAGTACCGACGAGCTGGTACGGCAGTTGGAGAAAGACAAGGCGGCGGTGGAGGAGATATTTGACAAAGGTAAATGTTGAGGCCGGTCAGTGTCGTATGGTGGCCTGATAGTTTATGACTGTATAACCTGATAGTTTATGACAGTATAAAAAGAAAAAAGAGATAATGAAGAATGCTTTGATTTATTTGATGGTGTTTATCGCCATTCAGATTGGCGCTACATCCGGTGTGCGGGTGTTGTGGCAACTGACAAGTGGCACGGGTGACCTGACAGCCATGATGATTATCGTGGCTTCTGTTGTTTTCAGCCTGGTGACCATGACAGTGTTTCTGCTTGCACGGTGGGCTGAAGTGTCACGCAACTATGTTCGTTCGCAACCTTGGGACGTTCTCTTCTGGTGTGTTGTGGCAGCCTTGGGGGCCATCGTGCCATCGGCATGGCTTCAGGAGCATATGCCCGAACTGCCCAATCTGCTCGACGTACAGATGGATATGGTGCTCAGAGAACGTTGGGGCTATGTGGCCGTGGGCTTGCTGGCCCCTCTTGTTGAAGAGCTTGTGTTTCGCGGAGCCATCCTCCGTGCCCTGCTCGGTCAGTGGAAGTCGCGTCCGTGGATGTGCATAACGGTTTCGGCGCTTCTGTTCTCCCTCGTTCACGGCAATCCTGTGCAGATGCCTCATGCCTTCATCATAGGTTTGCTTCTCGGATGGTTGTATTTCCGCACGGGCAGTATCGTACCCGGCGTGGTGTATCACTGGGTGAACAACACCGTTGCTTATGTCATGTACAATCTCATTCCCGTGGCAGACGCTCCGCTCGTGACGTATTTCGGTACGGATACGCGTGTCATGTTGGCCTTGCTTTGCTCGCTCTGCATGCTGATACCGGCATTGTTCCAGTTGGACAGGAGGATGAGGTAAGGAAAATCCCCGGCCCCCTATAATCCCCCAAAGGGGGATGCTGAGTAAAAGAAACATCAACTCGGCATCCCCCTTTGGGGGATTATAGGGGGCCGGTATTATATTCCGCTTAATTTCTCTATATCTTCAATGTTCGTTGCCACGGCAATGTGGTCGTGCCATGAGCCGCGCACGAATCCGCGCTGCTGCAAATCGTCGAGCATGGCGATGAGCGAATCCCAAAATCCGTCGATATTATACAGTATGACGCGCTTCGAGTGATAGCCGATGGTGGCCGATGCCACCACGGTGAATATCTCGTCGAGAGTGCCGATGCCGCCGGGCAGGGCGATGAACACGTCACTGTGGTTCATCATAAGTTCTTTTCTGTCGCTGAGGTTGTCGCATGGTATGTGAATGTCGATATGTCGGCTTGTGCGTCCGCGCTCCTCCACTTTTGTCGGAACCACGCCTATCGTTCTTGCACCGTGCTCGCGGGCGGTGCGTCCTATGCACTCCATCAGGCCCAAGTCGCAGCCTCCGAAAACCACCGTATGCCCTTTCTCCGCAGCCCAGCGTCCCAGTTCCTCGGTGGCGGAGAAATACGCGGGAGATATGTTGCTGTTGGCGGAACAGAATATACATATTTTCATAACGGTGCAAACTTACTGAAAATAAGTGTAAAAAACAAATTCACGGATGGAAAAAATTTCATAACTTTGCACATCAAACAGGCATGCTCAAGCATAAGAAGATAACAACGATAATACATTAACGACAAACGACAATGACCGGAGCAAACATATCCGATTTTGAAATAATGGCCCCCGTGGGCTCGCGCGACAGTCTGGCAGCGGCCATCAAGGCCGGTGCCGGTTCGGTGTATTTCGGGGTGGAGAAGCTCAACATGAGGGCTCACTCGGCCAGTACGTTCACCGTCGACGACCTGCGGGAGATAGCCGCCACATGTGCCGCCCATGGCATAAAGACCTATCTGACAGTCAACACCATCATCTATCAGGAGGACCTCGGGCAGATGCGCGAGATAATCGACGCCGCCAAGGATGCCGGCATATCGGCCGTGATAGCCAGTGACGTGGCCGTGATGACCTACTGCCGCGAGGTGGGGCAGGAGGTGCATCTGTCCACGCAGCTCAACATATCCAACATCGAGGCGCTCAAGTTCTACGCCCGGTTTGCCGATGTGGTGGTCTTGGCGCGCGAACTAAACATGGAGCAGGTGGCCGCAATCTACCGCGGCATCTGCGAGGAGAACATCTGCGGGCCGTCGGGCCGGCAGGTGCGCATAGAGATGTTCTGCCACGGCGCGCTGTGCATGGCCATCAGCGGCAAGTGCTACATGAGTCTGCACGAGGCCAACCGCAGTGCCAACCGCGGCTCGTGCGTACAGATATGCCGCCGTTCGTACACCGTCACCGACAACGAGACGGGTGCCGAACTGGCCATCGACAACAAGTATATCATGAGTCCGAAGGACCTGAAGACCGTACGTTTTATCGACCGCATGATGGAGGCCGGCGTCCGCGTGTTCAAGATTGAGGGCCGTGCCCGCGGTCCGGAATACGTGAAGACCGTGGTGGAGTGCTACCGTGAGGCCATCGCCGCCGTGCTCGACGGCACGTTCACCGAGCAACGCAAGGACGGATGGGACGAGCGCTTGGCCACCGTCTTCAACCGCGGCTTCTGGGACGGCTACTATCAGGGACAGACCATGGGCGAATGGAACCGCCACTACGGCTCCTGCGCCACCGAACGCAAGGTCTATGTGGGCAAGGGCGTGAAGTATTTCAGCAAGCTCGGCGTGGCCGAATTTACTGTCGAGGCCTCCGAGTTCGCCCCCGGCGACAAGCTCCTCATCACCGGCCCGACCACCGGAGCGCTCTATGTCACGCCCGATGTCATACATGGCGACCACGGCCCTGTGGACATCGCCCGCAAGGGAACGCGCATCAGCATCGCCGTGCCGGAGAAAGTGCGGCCCAGCGACAAGCTGTTCAGGATAGAACCAGTCAGTTCATTGGAGCCCTAAGAATCCTCTTTAGTCCCTATCAAAGGGACTAAAGAGGCTGAGTATTTACAATATCTTCTTACGGAGTAGATTTGTTTGTGACTCAGTAATATAGAGGCTGTATTAATAGACAATTCGTTATTCATCTTTGTCATTTGTAGATGAAATGGGAATGTTATACCCAACAATAATAAGTCGATACAAATACATAATCTAACCGAGTCGTAGACTTGTTTATTGCATTGAATTTATGTCAATATGGAGCAAGATCATGGGAATCAGGAAAACCGATGACAGGAATAATGCCATCGGTAATAATACATTCACTGTGCCATGTAGTGATGTCTGCAATTATGCCATAGTGGATGTTGAGGTTGGCCTGAAAGATAATAAAATCCATGATATAGGAGCACTTAAACATGATGACACAATATTTCATAAAACATCGAAAGAAGAGCTGTTTGCTTTCCTGAACGATGTAGATTATATCTGCGGTCACAATATAATTAATCATGATGCAAGATATCTATTTTCAGATGAGAAATGCCGCCAGACTTTAGTCGATACACTTTATGTCTCACCTTTATTGTTTCCGGAACGTCCTTACCACAGGCTTGTGAAAGATGACAAACTCATCAGCGAACAGATGAACAATCCGGTTAACGATTGCAAGAAAGCAAAAGATTTACTGTTGGATGAAATAGCATGTTGGAATACATTGTCAAGAGAAAAGCGTATATTGCTTGCGTCGTTGCTGAGGGACAAGAAAGAATTTGAGGGATTTCTCAGCATGGTGAGGGCAGAGTATATCTGTGAGGGAATACCTGAACTTGTTAAAGAACTTTACAAAGGAAAGGTTTGCCAATGCGCCGATTTTGACATGCTTATCAGACAATATCCATACGGTCTGGCATATGCATTGGCTCTGATTGATACTACTGATTATCGTTCCGTCACTCCCGGATGGGTGCTTTACAATTATCCGGAGGTGGAACTTATCATAAAACTCCTGCGCCATACTATTTGCCACAAAGGTTGTGACTATTGCCGTACGCAATTAGATGTGTTTAATAACCTGAAAGCATTTTTCGGATATAACCACTTTCGGACATACGAAGGTGAGCCTTTGCAAGAACGGGCTACCCGGGCGGCGGTGAATGGGAAATCGCTGTTGGCAATATTCCCTACCGGTGGCGGCAAATCACTTACATTCCAATTACCTGCACTCATTGCCGGACGTACTGTTCACGGACTTACGGTTGTCATTTCTCCTTTGCAGTCGCTGATGAAAGATCAGGTGGACAATCTTGCAGACAGAGGTATTACGGATGCTGTAACCATAAATGGAATGTTGGACCCCATTACAAGGGCACTGTCAATACAAAGGATACAAGACGGAGATGCTTCGCTGTTGTATATCTCTCCTGAGATGCTTCGTTCAAAAACAATAGAAAAAATACTGATGGCGCGTCATGTTGTAAGGTTTGTCATAGATGAAGCACATTGTTTTTCTTCATGGGGGCAGGATTTCAGAGTAGATTATCTTTATATTGGTAAATTCATACGGCAGTACCAGCAAAAGAAAAAATGCAAGAATCCGATACCTGTATCCTGTTTTACGGCTACGGCAAAGCAGAAAGTTATACAAGATATCTGCGATTATTTTAAGCAGACCCTGAATTTGAACTTAGAGCTGTTCGCTTCGACGGCATCAAGAACAAATCTGCACTATTCCGTGATACATGTAGATGGTGATAATGAAAAATATTTAAGGCTGAGAGAACTTGTTGCAGAGTTTGACTGCCCGACTATTATTTATGTATCACGCACCAAGCGTACAAAAGAACTGTCTGCAAGACTGACCCGCGACGGTTATAAGGCATTGCCTTTCAATGGTAAGATGGATTCTGATGAGAAGATTACCAATCAGGAAGCCTTCATGAGTGATCGGGTGCGCATTATCGTGGCAACGTCTGCATTTGGCATGGGAGTGGATAAGAAAGACGTAGGTCTTGTTGTGCATTACGATATTTCCGATTCTTTGGAAAACTACGTTCAGGAAGCCGGCAGAGCCGGTCGCGACCCGGGGCTCAGTGCACGTTGTTATGTCCTTTATGGAGATAACGACTTGGATAAGCATTTTATATTGCTGAACCAGACTAAACTCAGTATCAGTGAGATACAACAGGTATGGAAAGCTGTCAAAAACCTTACCAAACAGCGCATGACAGTCAACTGTTCTGCATTGGAAATTGCCCGGCAGGCCGGATGGGACGATTTGGTTTATGACATCGAAACCCGTGTACGGACGGCAATAGCGGCTTTGGAACAAAGCGGATATCTGGTGAGAGGGAACAATGTACCTCATGTATATGCCACAGGAATAACGGTGAAGAACATGGACGAAGCCAGAGATCGCATATCATCATCAGTGCTCTTTGACAGTGATGAAATAGACAAGTCGGTTCGCATAATCAAATCGTTGATAACCCAAAAGCATATTGCCAAAGCTCAGGATTCGGAAGCGGAATCACGGATAGACTATCTGGCAGATATTTTGGGACTAAGTAAACGAGAAGTCATATCCATCGTGGAGCGCATGCGGCAGGAAGGCATATTGGCAGACAGCAAAGATATATCCGCCTATTTGCAGGATGCAGGTGATTCGGAACGGAAATCACAAACACTCCTCGAACGTTTTGCCAAGCTCGAGCAATACATCCTTAATCATATTCCTGATGGTTTTTTGCGGATATCATGCAAGCAACTGAATGAAAACGCCGTGAACGACGGTATCAGCACATCCAAGGAAAAAGATATACGGACGCTGCTCTATTTCCTTACCGTTAAGGGCTACACCCATAAGAAGGAAGATGCGGCCCATAATATGGAAATAAGCCGTCAGGCAGACTTGGATTCTACCATAAGACGTTTTGAGAAGCGATTGGAGATAAGCCGTTTTACCGTTGAGTGGCTTTACAAATTAGTTTCTGATGCGGAAAGAAGACAGAATATGCCAGGCAAAGCCATCCAATTCTCTGTGGTGGAACTCCTGCAAAGAATCAAATCAAGCCATCATTCACTTTTTGGCGGACTTGCAGACATTCAATTAGAAGATGTGGAAGAAGCGCTTCTTTACTTGTCAAAAATCGGTTCGTTAAAGCTTGAAGGCGGTTTCTTGGTACTTTACAATGCCATGAATATCCAAAGAATAAAGGACAACAAATCGAGATACAAGCAGGATGACTATCGGATGCTCAACGAATTTTATAAGTTGAAAATACAGCAGGTGCATATTGTGGGCGAATATGCCAATTTGATGGTGGAGGATTATCAAACAGCTTTGCAGTATGTTCAAGACTATTTTCAGATGGACTACAGGAAATTTGTCGCCAAATACTTCAAAGATGACAGGGCAAACGAAATACAACGTAATCTGACGCCACAGAAGTACAAGCATTTGTTTGGACAGTTGTCCAAGCGGCAGATGGATATTATTTCCGATAAGGCTTCGCGTTGCATTGTGGTTGCGGCCGGTCCGGGCAGTGGCAAGACACGGGTGTTGGTGCATAAGCTGGCCTCGCTTCTGATACTTGAGGACGTGAAACACGAACAACTCCTGATGTTGACATTTTCACGGGCTGCTGCTACAGAATTCAAGCAAAGGCTCATGGAGTTGATAGGCAACGCAGCCCATTTTGTCGAAATAAAGACATTCCATTCCTATTGCTTTGATCTTTTGGGACGTATAGGAAATCTTGAAGATTCAAAAAATGTCGTTGTAAAGGCTGCAGAAATGATATGTCAGGGAGAAGTTGAGCCAACAAAAATCGGTAAGACGGTGCTTGTCATAGACGAGGCTCAGGACATGGGAGTTGAAGAGTATTCACTTGTAAAGGCACTGATGGACAACAACGAGGAAATGCGTGTGATAGCAGTGGGAGACGATGACCAAAACATCTACGAATTTCGCGGCTCCGATTCCGGATATATGTATCGGTTGGCACAGGAAAGCGGAAGTACATTTGTAGAAATGACCGAAAACTACCGCAGTGCACGTAAACCTGTGAGTTTTGCCAACGGATTCTTGAAAGCTATCGGTCGAAGGATGAAAAGTACGCCGATTATTTCCATGAGAAAAGAGGATGGTTGGGTGGAGGTGACACGTCATCAGTCAAAGTACATGTATCAGCCGCTTGTAGAAAATTTGCTTCGAAACAAAGACAAAGGTACTTCGTGTGTACTCACCCAAACAAATGAAGAGGCTGTCATTTTGGTGGCTCTTTTACGCAAACATGGTGTGAACAGCAAAATGAAACAGTCCATGGACGGTCTGCGTTTCTGTAATATGGCCGAGATGAGATATTTCTTGAAGTATATAGACAAGCGGATAAAGACACCGTTGATAACAGAAGACTTGTGGGAGGAAGCCAAACAGAGAACATTTTCCACTTATGACAGAAGTCGGAGTCTGGTGTATGTGAAACGGTGTGTGGAACAATTTGAGCAGACCAACGGAACAAAATATTTCAGCGACTTCAAAGAATTTGTGTTTGAATCATCAGTGGAGGATTTCTGTGATGTCTCAGGAACCGATGTCGTTGTGTCAACCATTCATAAGGCCAAGGGTAGAGAGTTTGACGATGTTTATATGCTCATATCCGACGGCTTTATAAAGGATGCGCATCTGGTGCGTCGTTATTACGTAGGAATGACGAGGGCCAAAGACCGGCTATTTATACATACGAATGGCGATTGTTTCAATCGTCTGAGTGCTGACCGGTATTTTATCGACCGGATACAATACAATATGCCAGAAGAAATTGTATTGCAACTTTCTTACAAAGATGTCTATTTGGATTATTTTAAGGGACGTAAACAGGATATATTGGAATTGAGAGGTGGAGACTCTTTAACTTATAGTAATTTCATTTTGTACAGGTCCCCTGACAAGCCTGTAGCAAAGATGTCTTCAAAAATGCAGGGAACATTGTCAGAGTGGGGAAAGAGAGGTTACAGAGTGCGGACTGCGTCAGTACGCTTTGTCGTGGCATGGAGACCTAAGGATGCGCCCAAAAACGAGACGGAGACAGCTGTTCTTTTAGCGGATTTGGTGCTTTCTTTGTAAGTGTTGTTTATAATGTTTATAATAAAGTGCGTTTTTTCAACTATGTTTAATACAGTTTGTCTTAAATTTCATAACTTTGCACATTGACAGCTGTGCTGTAAACATAAAGACATTAATAATAATATATATAACAATAGCAACCGGGAATTTCACTCCACAGGTCATCCCACTTTGATGAACCACATGGATGCTTGATGTATAGAGTCCGGTTTTTCTTTTAATTATGACAATAAACGAACTTCAAGACGAAATCATCGAGGAGTTTTCCGACTTCTCCGACTGGATGGACAAGTATCAGTTGCTCATCGATCTGGGCAACGAGCAGGCGCCGCTCGACGGGCGCTACAAGACCGAGAGCAACCTCATCGACGGCTGCCAGAGCCGCGTGTGGCTGCAGGCCGACTATGAAGACGGCCTTATCCGCTTCACCGCCGAGAGCGACGCGCTCATCGTAAAGGGCATCATCGCCCTGCTCATCCGCGTGCTCAGCGGCCATACGCCCGACGAGATACTCGCCGCCGAACTGTATTTCATCGACCGCATCGGTCTGAAAGACCATCTCAGCCCCACCCGCAGCAACGGACTGCTGGCTATGGTCAAGCAGATGCGCATGTATGCACTGGCCTTCAAGGCCAAGGAGGGCGTATGAAGCCGCGACCGGAAGAAAGTCGCCGCCGTCGCGGAATGACGGCCGCAGGACAACTGTTTGGGCATATAATGCACCAGATGGCGGCCGCAGCGCTTTGGATGATGCTCACGATGTGCCTCATTGTGTCATCGTGCGGCTCGCCGCACCGTTATACCATAGGTGTGGCGCAGTGCAGCGAAGACTCGTGGCGCGCCAAACTGAACGAGGAACTGCGCACGGCCACCTATCTGTATGGCAATGTGGACATCCGCGTGGTGTCGGCCGATGACAACGATACGCTGCAGCGGGCGCAGATAGACAGGTTCATCGACGAAGGTGTCGATCTGCTTATTGTCTCGCCCAACCAGATGAACAGCATCTCCGAGGCTGTCGACCGGGCTTACGACAGCGGCATACCCGTGATATTGCTCGACCGCAAGACCGGTTCGGGAAAGTACACCGCGTTCATCGGAGCCGACAACGTGGAGATAGGGCGCAGCATAGGCGAGTTTGTGGCCACACGGCTCGGCGGCCGCGGCACGGTGGTGGAGATACAGGGGCTTGAGGGCTCGTCGCCGGCCGTGGAGCGCCATCGCGGCTTCACCGACGTGCTGGGCCGCTATCCCGACATCCACATCATCGCCTCGCCCTCGGGCAACTGGCTTCAGGACAGCGGCGAAGAAGTCATGGACATGGTGATGCGTCAGGACACGGACCGGCAGATAGACTGCGTCTTCGGCCATAACGACCGCATGGCCGTGGGAGCTTACGAGACAATGAAAGGCTACGGAGCCGATGTCGGTGGCATGCTGTTCGCCGGAGTTGACGCCCTGCCCGGTGCTGACGGCGGCATAGCCCGCGTACACGACGGCACGCTTACCGTGTCGTGCATCTATCCCACGGGTGGCGACAAGGTGATGGAGCTGGCCATGAACATACTCGAAGGCCGGCCGTACAACAAGGAAAACACACTGCGGGCGGCACTTGTCACCCGCGACAATGCCGGCGTCATGCTTATGCAGGCCGAGGAGATGGCCCGGCAGAACGAATACCTCGACACCCTTCACGGCAAGATAGACACTTATTTAGCACAGTATAACCATCAGAAGGTCTATCTCTTGTTGTCCGTTATAATCGTAATCCTGCTCATCTTCTTCTTCATCATGGCTTACAGGGCCATGCTCATGCGGCGGCGTATGGCCGAAGAGGCGGCCAACGCAAAGCTCGTGTTCTTCACCAACATGAGCCACGAGTTCCGCACGCCGCTCACTCTCATTGCCGACCCTGTGGAACAGATGCTTGATGACGACAACCTGACCCCGCGGCAGCGCGGCCGTCTGGAGATAGTGAGCCGCAACGCCCGCGTACTGCTCAGGCTGATAGGCGAGATACTCGACTTCCGCAAGCTGCAGAACGGCAAGATGACGCTCATGGCCACCCGTTTCCGGCTGTCAGAACAGGCCCGCGTGTGGACCGACAGCTTCCGTCCCGTGGCCGAGAGCAAGGGCATAGAGCTGTGCTGCCGCACGGCCGACGGCATAGAGGTGGTGACGGATATGTATAAGGTGGAGCGCATCTGCTACAACCTTTTGGGCAATGCCATCAAGCACACCCGCCGCGGCGGCACGGTGACGCTTACCGTAACGGCGGCCGACACCCGCGGCATGGTGGCCCTGAGCGTGAGCGACACGGGCGAGGGAATACCGCGCGACAAGCAGCAGAACATCTTCGACCGCTTCTTCATGGTGAACAGCAGCGCCGCCGACGGCACGGGCATAGGCCTCGCTTTGGTAAAGGCCTTTGCCGAAATGATGGGCGGACGCGTCACGGTGGAGAGCGAGCCGGGCCACGGCGCAACGTTTACGGTGCTGCTGCCGGCAGGGATTGAGGCTGGAGAGAGTGATGGGAGAAATGGGAGAGATGGGAGGAATGGGAGAGATGGGAGAATATGGGAGAATATGGGAGAGGTGGAAACCTTTATGACGGTATTGGCTTTAACTCCTTAGCGACCGTAGGGAGCGATAACTCCTTTAACTCCTTAACTCCTAACTTCTGAAGACTGAAAAAGGCGCCGCGAAGGGCGCCTTTTTCAGTCTTCAGAAGATGTTATTCTTCCGGCATCATTACCACTTCCACGCGGTTGCCTGCCTTCAGCAGTTCGGCCATGAAAGCGGAGATAGTTTGCGGAGTCTGTGCCTGAACGGTCTCGTTGTAAGCCGTGTGCAAGTCGACACCATACTCGCGGAAGGTGCTGATGATGCCGCTCCAGTAACCGTTGGTCTTGGTGCGGTCATCGTGGCTCTTTACCATATACTCCTTAACCTTTGCCAGCATGTCGGCATCGCATGTCTTGGACAGTTCCACCACCTCGTCACGCATGATGCCCAAAGCCACGTCACCCTTCTCGGGTTTCATCGGGCAGTAAGCCAGCAGACCGCAGTCCACCTTCTCGTCCATGCGTCTCAGGCTGCCCTGGGCGCCCACTGTGTAGGCTGCGCTCGCGTCCTCACGAATCTTCTTCAGATATATCATGCTGAGCACCTGTCCGGCTATGTCGGCCTTGATCTTGTTTTCAAGCGTGTAGGGAATCTTGTCGCTTGACCAGACCATCATCGATATGGCCTTCGGTGTCTCCATCTTGCGCTTGAAGCTGTTCACCACCACACCCTTGGCATCGGTGTCCACATCCTTGCCCTTCACAATCTTCTTCTGTGAAGGCAGCGAGGCTATATACTGTTCGAGCAGCGGGCGGATGGTACTCTCGTCATAGTTGCCAACGATGGTCACCGTATATGCGGCGGCATTCGATGTCAACTGCTTGGCTATTTCAAGAATACGGTCGTAGTTCACGTCCTTCAGGTCTTTTGTCTCCAGTGAAGAGAAGCGTGGGTTGTGGCAGTTCATCGTCATCATCAGCGAGTCGTTGAAAGCGTTCTCGGGTGAGAGGGCCTTGTTCTTCAGGCTTATCTCGTATGTCTTCATCAGGTTGGCGAACGACTCCTCGTCCTTGCTTATCTTTGTGAAGTAGAGGTAAACGAGCTGCATGAGTGTCTCCACGTCGTTGGGGGTTGACGAACCGCTGATGCTCTGGCGCTTTGTGTTGAGCGACATCGATGCGCTCACAATCTTTCCGGCAAGAGCCTTCTCCAGTTCGGTGTGCGAGAAGTTGCCCAGACCGCTGGCCTCGACAACGTCGTCGAACACCTTCAGATTGGTGTAGTCAGCCTCGCCGTAGAGCGACGAACCGCCGTAACCCTCCATAGAGAAGAGCACCTGGTCCTGCTTGTAGTCGGTCTTCTTCAGAATCACCTTCACGCCGTTGGAGAGTGTCAGTTCCTTATATCCGAACTGTGCGTTCTCCTTCTCGCTCTTTATCGAACCCTTGGCAGGCATGGTCGTGATGAGCGGCTCATCTTTCACGTTGTCCACATAAGCCTCGAGATTCTCGGTGCGCACGTCGGCGATGGCCTTGAGCAGGCCCTCCTTTGTGGGATATACGGCACCTTCCTTCTCGTTGTTGAAGCTGATGACAACCATGTTTGAGTCGGTCGGGGGCACGAGCATGGCCATAATTTGGTTGACAGCCTCCACGGGAATCATCGGCATTACCTGCTTCATTGTAGCGTAATAGTCGTCGATTGACGGTATCGGCTCGTTGGCAAGGAAGTGCTCCTTGTATTCGTCACAGAACTGGCGGCTGTAGCGCTTGTCCTTGTTGCTGTATGCCTTGTCGAGGGCGCTCATGGCGTTGGCCTTGGCACGGTTGTACTCGGTCTGGGTGAATCCGAAGCGGGCTGCGCGCAGGGCCTCGCGGTAGATGGCGGCGAGGGCGGCCTCTGTCTGTCCGTCTTTTGGCAGGGCGTCTACGTCGAAGGCGTTGATGGTGCTGGCAAAGATGTAGTCACCGTCGTATGCCGATGCGTTGACAAACGGGCTTTCAGGTTTTTGGGCGTACTCGGCCAGACGGGCGTTAAGCATGCTGATGGCCGTGTTCTTGGCATATTCTGACACGATGTAGGGTATGGTGTTCTTCATCGAGTCGGGCATGGCCTCGTGCTTGAATATGAGGTCGATGGTGTTGGTGCGCTGTTCCTTGTCCTTCTCTATCACCACGATGGGTTCGGCGTTGTCGGGCACAGGCTCCTTCACCACCGGTGCGGCGTCGGCCTGCAGCTTGATGTTGCCGAAGAGGCGCTTTATCTCGCTCTCCACATGGTCAACGTCGATGTCACCCACAACGATGATGGCCTGGTTGTCGGGGCGGTACCACTTCTCGTAGTAGTCGCGGAGCACCTGCGGCTTGAAGTTGTCGATGACGCTCATCAGACCGATGGGCATGCGCAGACCGTACTTGCTGCCGGGGTAGAGTGCGGGGAGTGCGCGCTCGAACATGCGCTGCGAGGCACTGCTGCGCAGGCGCCACTCTTCGTGTATCACGCCGCGCTCCTTGTCTATTTCTGCGGGGTCGAGTATCAGTCCGTCGGCCCAGTCGTAAAGTATGAGCAGACATGAGTCAAGCGCTGACTGGCGTGCGGTGGGCACATTAGAGATGTTGTACACCGTCTGGTCGATGCTCGTGTAGGCGTTGAGGTCGCGTCCGAACTGGACGCCTATCGACTCGCAATAGCGTATAAGCTCGTTGCCCTCGAAGTGTTTTGTGCCGTTGAAGCACATGTGCTCGAGGAAGTGTGCCAGTCCGCGCTGGGGCTCGTCTTCCTGCAGCGAGCCCACACGCTGTGCGATGTAGAACTCGGCACGGTTTTCGGGCCAGTTGTTGTAGCGGATGTAATAGGTAAGTCCGTTGGACAGTTTTCCGATGCGTACGTCCTTGTCCACGGGCAGCGTCGGCATCTGCATCTGGGCTGCTGCCGGCATCAGTGTGCCGAGCATCATCAGTGCGGATAGGAATAATTTTTTCAATCTCATCTTGTCTATAATTTAAAAAATCGTGTAAAAGTATATGTTTTTTGTTTATTCTGTTACAATTTTGCGTATTATTTGTTTTTTTTAACATCATCTGTGCGGTTGGGCGGGTTGCCCTCTCAGAGGAGTGGTGGCAGCCATGGGCGGGGCAGGCGTATTACAGTTGTATATAATATATGTATATAGAGAGAGTATGTGTGTTGGCTTTTTCTGTAACCGTTCTTCTGCCTATCGTCCGCCGGCTGTCCCCTGTCCTCACGAGAGCCTCTTCACAGAGGTGTGTTCACGCTTCTTCTTCTGCGTCTTTCCTGTATTCCAGTATGTCGCCCGGTTGACATTCGAGTGCGTTGCATATTGCATCGAGTGTGGAGAATCTCACCGCCTTGGCCTTGCCTGTCTTCAGTATGGAGAGGTTGGCGGGTGTCAGCTCTATCTTTGTGGCCAAATCGCCCAGCGATATTTTGCGGCGGGCCATCATCACGTCGAGATTTACTATTATTGGCATATCAGTATCTTTTTTATTGTTTGTGTTAATGTGTTTGTTGTCGTTTGCGTTTCAGATTGTCAGCTCCTGCTCTTCACGCATCTGCAGGCCGCGGGCAAACACCTCGCCCATTATCATGGCGGCTATGCCGATGCCGAGCAGCAGTATGTTCTCGCTCACTCCGCTGAACCAGTCCACCATATAGCCCTTGGGGGCGAATATGCTGGTGGCGGCGGCGTATTGAGCCAGATTGGCTGCCACGGTCATCACGAAAGCCACGGTGATGGATATTCCCATGCGGCGGAGCATCTTGACGTTCTTCCACTCGAAAATCTCGTTGCGGCGTACGTTTCTGATAAATCTCACCAGATAGCAGATGAAGAATATGTAGGCTGCGGCGCATATCACTCCTGTCACGTCTGTTATGATGTCTGTCAACGAAGAGTTGCTGCCTGTGTTTTTTACAAAAGCTACGCTCTTGACTGGCATTATGGGTGTTTGTTCGCCCGTGACGGTGTTTTCGATGGTGGTCTCGTTTATGCCCGTTATGAAGTCGTTGGGTATCAGCGTGAGTGCACACATGCTGTACTTTTCATTGTCAAACACTTCGATGTTCTTTTTCATCTCCATCATTTCCTCTTTGGACATGCTTGTCATTTTTGACGCAATCTTGTAGGTTATCACTCCTGTGTAGGCAATACTGCCGGCCACATAAAGAATTATCACTGCCACCATGCTCATGCAAAGGATGTTGAACTTCTTTTTCATTGTCTTTTGGTTTTTGTTGTTTGTTGATTGGGTTTTGGTTCTCTCGTGCGTTCCTTTCGGATTGCTATTTTTCGTTTTATGATAAACATTTATCGTTATTCGATATTGCAAAGATATGGCAAATATTTTATATCTGCAAATATTTCGGCAAAAATTTATCGAAAAACAATAAAAAAGTTATGTTTTCCATGTTCTTGCCCTTCTGCTGTGCTGTTACACCTTATTATATAAGTGAAGTTTCGCAAGTGCTCAACTCGAGGAGTTAAAGGGAGTTAAGGAATTAAAGGGAGTTAAGCCATTAGCATTATTCATTTTTTTCTATCGCGAGAAAATCTTCTCCGGTTGTTTTTGTTAATTATCAATAATAATAAGCCGGGTATTTGCGCCACAGCCTGAAGATGTGTATCTTTGTTGCGTATTAACATTGAAAATCCGCAGTAGCACTGCGTATTAACATTGAAAATCCGCAGTGGAAGCAACAAAATCGGCACTAGTATGATAGAGCGTAAATTAAAGATTAACAGTGATTTGGAGGACAGTATTTTCCTTTTTGGAGCACGACAGACAGGGAAAAGTACATTTCTGAGAGAAAAATTCAAGGACTGTACGTATATCGACCTCCTTGACACATCGGTGAAAACACGTTTCAGACGTACACCATCATTGCTGTATGACATTCTGGCGGATAAACCGGAAGGTACTCTTGTGATTATTGACGAGGTGCCCGAAGTGCCGGAGCTGCTCAATGAGGTTCATAGGCTGATGTCGGAAAAGGGACTGATATTTATTCTATGCGGCTCCAGTGCGAGAAAACTCAAGCGCAAGGGATACAACACTCTTGGCGGCAGGGCATATCCCGTGTATCTCTACCCCTTTGTCAGCATAGAGATACCCGATTTTGACCTCACCCATGCCATAAACTATGGTATGCTGCCTCCGCACTATCTTGCAAAGAATCCCTCCAAACGGCTGGCAGCCTACATTGATGTCTATATGAAAGAGGAAATCAAGCAGGAAGCTCTTGTGAGAAATCTCTCCGCGTTCCAGCGTTTTCTTGAGGTGGCGGCAATTACAGATGGTGAGATGATCAACTACAATAACATTGCACAGGATTGTGGGGTGAGTGCAAATACCGTTGCAGGATATTTCGATATTCTTGAAGACACTCTTATTGGCTATCGCATACCGGCTTTCTCAAAAGTCATAAAACGACGGCTGGTTCAGGCTCCACGATTCTACTATTTTGACGTTGGAATAGTAAACCACCTGCTTCATCGCAAGGAACTTGTAAGGGGTACGGCTGAATATGGACATGCCTTTGAACATCTTGTGATACAAGAAATCAAAGCCTGGCTTATGTATAGTGAAAGCAGTGAGCAACTGACTTTTTGGCGCACTCATACCGGATTGGAAGTGGATGCCGTAATTGGCGATGCGCGTCTGGCCATTGAGATTAAGTCTGTGGATGAAGTGCTTCCGCGTCATCTGAAGGGATTGAAGGCATTCGCCGGGGATTATCCTGCCGCGCGGCTGATTATTGTCAGTCTCGACCCTTTCAACCGCCGCATCGACAATGTCGAGTGCATTTATATTCTTGACTTCTTCAAGATGTTGTGGTCGGAAAAGTGACTGCCGGAAAGTTCTGCCGGTCCGTCCGTAAACTATGTTTGTCCTGATAATTCCTAAAATTTAACATTTCTTTTTTC
>ENA-OYXU01000326-OYXU01000326.1-human-gut-metagenome-genome-assembly--contig:-NODE-326-length-19954-cov-4.457460_pt1 | contig 19954 bp, 16 predicted proteins | sample MGYA00243243_ERZ653435 | MGnify/ENA primary metagenome ERZ653435 (study PRJEB26926, sample SAMN06165113) | human gut metagenome | biome: ENVO:00009003; feature: ENVO:2100002; material: ENVO:00002003... | reverse complement strand
CAGCGTCAGATGTGTATAAGAGACAGGTATCGCGGCGCGGCCGCCGAGTCTCCAGTCAGTATGTTGCCCCAGTTTCCCTGGGTGTCGACCAGTATGTCCTTCTGTCCCAGCTGCACCAGCGCGTTGCCGATCGAGGCGTCTCCGTGGGGGTGGTACTGCATGGTGTTGCCCACTATGTTGGCCACCTTGTTGAAGCGTCCGTCGTCCAGCGTATGCATGGAATGCAGGATGCGCCGCTGCACAGGCTTCAGTCCGTCCTCGATGTGGGGCACGGCGCGCTCCAGAATAACATAGCTGGCGTACTCCAGGTACCATTCGCGGAACATCCCCGCCAGTACCGTCTTGCGGTCCGTCGGAGCTCCGCTTTTTATTTCCTTCTCGTCATTGTCCATCATGTCCGTCATTCTCCGTCTCAGGCAACTCCATGAATTCGAGGTGCCCTGTTTTGTGAAATGCCTTAAGATTACAAAAATAGTGATTTTATTTAAATTTCACAAATTTTGACTCGATAAGCAATCCGAATGGCCTTTGCGTGCATGGCGAAATCAAAAATATGCCCTGGTCGCGCTTAACGCTTGTATTTTCTTTGTTCCCCGCAGAGCCGCCATGAGCGCAGAGGTCTCGCAGAGAGAAAATTAAAAAGTTGTCGCATTAACGCCAAGGCGTAGGACTTTCCTAACTCCGCTAAGCCATCCGGATGGTCTTTGCGTCCATGGCGTAAAAGAATTTATTCCTTGGCGAAAGCCTGACGTCATGCCGATTTTTTTAATTTTTACTTTGCGGAAATCTTTGCGCTCATGGCGGCTTAGCGGGGACCCCCATTCGTTGATTTAATGAAGATTCAGGATGACGCAATAGCGAGGTCTGGGAATAATGGGTCTGTATAATTTTACTCTTGTGGTGCATGGAAATAATTCAGAAGGGTAATAAGATGAAGTGGGAAATCGTTTTGTAAGTGAACAGAATGATGAATTAAGACTATGGTTATGCGTATTCTTCCTAAACTGATATTGCTGGCGGGATCGGTACTTTTCGGAATCAACAATTCCCAGGCTTTGACTTGGCCTGTTCAGGAGGTAGACACTCAGTACGATGGGGTAATTGCCACATCGGATGATGACGATTCAGATTTGAAGCCGGTGATTCATTCAATAGGTAATCTACAGGTAGTCGAAAATGATGATTATATGTTTTATCTCCTTTTTGATGTGCGTTTCTCAGGAGCGGATTATGTGATAGTGGAGCTTTCAGAGGAATATGTTACGACAGTAATTACCGATAGATTTTACGGTGATGGCGTGGCTCATGTGAAAACCGGCAATATGTCAAACCTGTACTATAGTTGGGTTACTGTAATCGTCAGAAATAAATACGGAGCCGTGTCACAGACGATGGAGTTCGCACCGACGGCTGGCGTGGATGCTTCCTGTCTCTCGGCACAAGACTCGCTGAAGGAAATCGTACTGTATAATGCCGACGGCAGGACGGTGTTTTCGGGGACTCCGTCGGAATTCCGGGACAAGGCGTTCCGTTCGGGATTGTATATCAAGAAGGAGATATTCGAGAACGGGTCATCCCGAACTTCAAAAATATTCTTCTAAGGCAGTTCCATCAAAAGCCTAAATTTGGGGGAACGGGAAATTTTTTGTATCTTTGCGCGTTAAAGCAAAACCTGCGGTCGCGGTGTGGCCGTAGAATGAAATATATTTCAGAAAAATGTACAGAGACACGACATGCGGGGAACTGCGCCTTGGCGATAGCGGCAAGCGCGTCAAACTCGCCGGATGGGTGCAGCGCGTGCGCAAGATGGGCGGTATGACCTTCGTCGATCTTCGCGACCGCTATGGATTGACCCAGATAGTTTTCAGTGACGATACCAACGCCGAACTCGCCGAGCGCGCCGGCCATCTCGGCCGCGAGTTCGTGATTCAGGTGGAGGGCTCCGTGGCCGAGCGCCAGAGCAAGAATCCCAAGCTTCCCACCGGCGACATCGAGGTGATCGCCGACCGGCTGACCATCCTGAACCGCAGCGAGGTCCCACCATTCACCATCGAGGAGGACACCGACGGAGGCGACGACCTGCGCATGAAGTACCGCTATATGGACCTGCGCCGTCCCAACCTGCGCCGCAACCTGGAGTTGCGCCACCGCATGGCTTTCGAGATACGCCGTTACCTCGACGCCAACGGTTTCCTGGAGATCGAGACCCCTATCCTGGTCAAGTCCACTCCGGAGGGGGCGCGCGACTTCGTGGTGCCCAGCCGCATGAATCCCGGCGAATTCTACGCGCTGCCCCAGAGTCCGCAGCTGTTCAAGCAGCTGCTGATGGTCTCCGGCTACGACCGCTACTTCCAGATTGCGAAGTGCTTCCGTGACGAAGACCTCCGCGCCGACCGCCAGCCCGAGTTCACGCAGATCGACTGCGAGATGTCGTTTGTGGAGCAGGAGGACGTGATCGAGATGTTCGAGGGCCTGGTGAAGCACATCTTCAAGTATGTCAAGAACATCGACTTCACCGAGCCGTTCCCGCGCATGACGTGGAACGACGCCATGGCCAAGTACGGCAGCGACAAGCCCGACATCCGTTTCGGCATGGAGTTCCGGGAACTGACCGACCTGGCCAAGGGGCATAACTTCCCCGTTGTCGACGACGCCGAACTGGTCGTGGGCATTGTTGCACCCGGCTGCGCCGGTTACAGCCGCAAGCAGACCGATGAACTGACCGAGTTCGTGAAGCGTCCGCAGGTGGGTGCCAAGGGCCTGATGTGGGTTAAGTTCGAGCCGGACGGCAAGATCAAGAGCTCGCTGGGCAAGTTCTACGCCGACGAGGAACTCAAGGCGTGGGGCGAGCGTGCCGGCGCCAAGGAGGGCGACCTGCTGCTGGTGATGGCCGGTGATGCCATGAAGACCCGCAAGCAGTTGTGCGAGCTGCGCCTGGAGATAGGCAACCGTCTGGGCCTGCGTCCCCGTGACGTATTCGCTCCGCTGTGGGTGATCGACTTCCCCCTGTTCGAGTGGGACGACGAGACCCAGCGTTACTACGCCATGCACCACCCGTTCACCAGCCCCAATCCGGAGGATATCCCCCTGCTGCACACAGATACGGGCAAGGTCCGCGCCACGGCATACGACATCGTGGTGAACGGCACCGAGCTTGGCGGCGGTTCCATCCGTATCCATGACGCCAAACTGCAGGACACCATGTTCGAGCTGCTGGGCTTCACTCCCGAGCGCGCCCAGGAACAGTTCGGCTTCCTGATGAACGCCTTCAAGTTCGGCGCGCCTCCTCACGGAGGCCTGGCGCTGGGATTCGACCGCTTCGTGTCGATTGTGGCCGGTCTGGATTCCATCCGTGACGTCATCGCCTTCCCGAAGAACAACTCCGGACGCGATGTGATGAACGAGAGCCCCAGCCCGCTGGATCCGGCGCAGCTGGAGGAACTCAAACTGACACTCAAAGAGAAATAAATGACGAAAGTACGTGAGGTGGCGGGCGCCATTGAGGCGTTCGCCCCGCTCAAGTTACAGGAGGGATACGACAACGCCGGTCTGCAGGTGGGCGACCCCGAGGCCGAGGTGTCGGCAGTGCTGCTCTGCCTGGACGTCACCGAGGATATCCTGGAGGAGGCCAAGCGACGCAGCTGCTCCATGGTGGTGAGCCACCACCCCCTGATATTCCATGGCCTGAAAAGCCTGACGGGGGCCGACGAGACCCAGCGTCTGGTGCTTCGTGCGCTGCGCGACGGCATTGCCGTCTACTCGGCCCACACCAACCTGGACAGCGCCTGGGACGGCGTGAGCCACGAGATGGCGCACATGATCGGCGTCAAGAACCTGCAGCCTCTGGCTCCCGCCGAGCCGGGCGCCAACGTGGGGCTGGGTGTCCTCGGGGACATCGAGCCGACTCCCAAACTGGAACTGCTGCGGCGCATCAAGGAGAAATTCCAGGTGCGTTGCCTGCGCTACTCCGCCGGCAACCGCAAGGTGGTGGTGAAGCGCGTGGCCCTGTGCGGCGGCTCGGGCGCCAGCCTGATCCGCGACGCAATCGCCGCCGGAGCCGACATCCTGGTGACGGGCGACATCAAGTACCACGACTTCACCGGGTACGGCGACAGCATCCTGCTGGCCGACATCGGACACTTTGAGTCGGAACTCTGTTCGGAGCGTATTTTCTCGCGGATCATCCGCGAGGCCTTCCCCGACATGGTGGTGTACTTCCCCGAGTCGGAGTCGAATCCCATACAATTCATGTAAACAAACATATCTTCATATATAATATATGAGCACCGAGACCAAGAAGAAAGAGAAAGAGCATAGCGTCGAGGAGCGCCTTCAGGCCCTGTACCAGCTTCAGACGTATCTGTCGGACATCGACCGTATCCGCACGTTGCGCGGCGAACTGCCCAACGAGGTGAAGGACTGCGAGGACGAGATCGGTCGTTACCAGACCCGTATCGACAAGCACCAGGAGGAGATCAACCGCCTTACGGCAGATATCCATAAGTTCAACGGCATCATCGAGGAGTGCCGCATGAAGCTGGCTCAGTACGAGGAGCAGATCAACAACGTCCGCAACAACCGCGAGTTCGCGTTCCTGGAGAAGGAGCGTGAGTTCCAGAAACTGGACATCCAGCTCAACGAGCAGAAGGTGCGCAAGGCCGCCGACCGCATCCAGGAGGAGAAGGAGGCGCTTGCCAAGGCTCAGGAGGAGCAGGAGGACTTCCGTCATATCCTGGTTGCCAAGAAGCAGGAACTGGAGGAGATTGTCTCCGAGACCCGCGCCGAGGAGGAGCAGGTCATGGCTAAGGCCAAGGCCATAGAGCCGGTGATCGACGACTACACGCTGAACGCCTTCAAGCGCATCCGCAAGAATGCCCGCAACGGTCTGGGAATCGTGACCGTTCAGCGTAACGCCTGCGGTGGCTGCTTCAACCGCATCCCTCCGCAGCGCCAGCTGGAGATCAAGATGCACAAGAAAGTGATTGTCTGCGAGTACTGCGGACGTATCATGATCGACGCCAAACTGGCAGGAATCGAGGAGGACGCCGCTCCCGCACCCGTCAAGACCTCGCGCCGCGCCAAAAAGGCCGCGCCCAACACCTGAGGATCATGTGGAAATTCAAGCCCATATTGAAGACCACCATCTGGGGCGGCGAGCGCATCGCTCCGTTCAAGGGAATCGAAACAGACCAGACCTGCGTGGGCGAGAGCTGGGAACTCAGCGGTGTGGAAGGTGACGAGTCCGTTGTGGCCGACGGCCCCGAGGCCGGAATGAAACTCCCCGAACTGCTCGACAAGTTCGGCGCGGCCATTCTGGGCGAGCGTAACTACAAGAAGTTCGGCGACCGCTTCCCTTTGCTGATCAAGTTCATCGACGCCCGTCAGGACCTGTCCGTGCAGGTGCATCCCGACGATGCCATGGCACGGCGTCACGGCCAGGCAAACGGGAAGACCGAGATGTGGTACGTGATCAACGCCGCTTCCGGCGCACGCCTGGCCAACGGATTCAAGGAGGCCGTCGATCCCGATGACTATGCGCGTCTGGTACAGAGCGGCGAGATCGAGAATGTCCTGAATTTCTGCGACATCAGGCCCGGTGACGTCTACTTCATCCCCGCCGGACGTGTCCACGCCATCGGCGCCGGAGCGTTCGTGGCCGAGATCCAGCAGACCTCGGACGCCACCTACCGCATCTACGACTATCACCGAAAGGATGCCCATGGCAACGAGCGTCAGCTGCATACGGAACTGGCCAAGGAGGCGATCAATTTCAACGACACCGAGGGGGAGGCCGTGAAGTATGTGCCGCGCCGTGACATTCCCGTCAATGTGGCGCGCTGTCCGTACTTCACCACTAACCTGCTGGATCTGGATGAGGAGGTGATGCGCGACTACGCCGAACTGGACTCCTTCATAGTGCTGGTCGTCACCCAGGGTTCAGGCGTGCTGCATTGCGGCGCCGACGCCGTCAGCAACGTTCCCACCGAGATGCGTGTCAAGCAAGGCGACACCGTATTGGTGTCCGCATCGGCGCAGGGGCTGGAGATCACGCCTGATGCCGACGGTCTGAAACTCATCGAGACCTACGTGGCATGAGGACCGAACAGGAACTGCAGGGCGTGACCCTGCTGGGCAACCAGGGTACGAAGTACCCGACAGATTACGACCCGTCGCTGCTGGAGTGCTTCGGGAACAAGCACCCCGGCCGCGATTACATCGTGAGGTTCGACTGTCCTGAGTTCACGACACTTTGCCCCAAGACCGGCCAGCCGGACTTCGGGCACATATACATCAATTACATTCCGAATCACCGGATGGTGGAGAGCAAGAGCCTGAAACTGTACCTCTTCTCGTTCCGCAACCACGGGGATTTCCATGAGGATGTGGTGAACGTCATCATGAACGACCTGTGGAACCTGATGGAACCTCGTTACATCGAGGTCGTGGGGCGTTTCATGCCCCGTGGTGGCATCAGCATCAATCCGTTCGCCAACCGTGGTGACGAGGAGCATCAGGACATGGTCCGGAGCCGCCGTCTGGCTGCCCTGGCCGATATATAACCTTCTTGAAGATGGCAGAGAAAGACAGCATCATCGTTTTGTCGGGAGGCGTGGACAGCACCACGCTGATGTGGGAGTACCGCGACAGGATCGCCGTGGCAGTGACCTTCGACTACGGCTCGAATCACAACGCGGCCGAGATCGAGTGCGCGCGCCGTCAGTGCGAGCTGGCCGGCGTGAGGCATATCGTGATTCCATTGGAATTCATCGGGCGGTATTTCAACTCGTCGCTGCTGAGCGGCGCCGACAAGATTCCCGAAGGCCATTATGCCGACCGGAACATGAAGTCCACCGTCGTTCCCTTTCGCAACGGCATCATGCTGGCCGCGGCATGCGGTCTGGCCGAAAGCCATGACCTGAAGTTCGTGATGATCGCCAACCATGGCGGCGACCACGCCATCTACCCGGACTGCCGTCCCGGTTTCGTGGAGGCGATGTCCAAGGCAATGGAAGAGGGTACATACACCAAGACACGGATATTCGCTCCGTACACCACCCTGACCAAGGCCCGGATCGTGGCCCGCGGCGCCGCCTTGGGAGTGGACTATTCGCTGACTTACTCCTGCTACAAGGGCGCCGCCAGGCATTGCGGCCGCTGCGGCACATGCGTGGAGCGCAAGGAGGCTTTTGAACAGGCCGGCGTCGTTGACCCTACGGAATACGACGGCTCACCTGAATGAACCGATAATCATAGACATCTGAATGTACTACGTTAAGAAACGCTTGGAGATAAGCGCGGCGCACAGACTTGAACTCGACTATGAGTCCAAGTGCGCGTCGCTGCATGGTCATAACTGGATTGTAACCGTGGAGTGCCGCGCCGAGACGCTCAACGCCAACGGCATGGTGGTGGATTTCACGGAGATCAAGCGCAAGATCATGGACCTGATGGACCACAGGGTGCTTAACGAGGTACTGGACTGCAATCCGACTGCCGAGAACATAGCCCATTGGATTGTGGTCAACACACCCTGTTGTTTCCGTTGCACCGTCCAGGAATCGGAGGGCAACGAGGCGGTCTACGAGTTGTAACACATGCGAAAAATAAACGAAATTTTCTATTCTCTTCAAGGAGAAGGCCATCACTCGGGCTATCCCGCCGTGTTCGTCCGCTTCTCCGGCTGCAATCTGAAGTGTCCTTTCTGCGATACGAAGCATAACGACGGCATACCGATGTCCGACGAGGACATAATCCGTGCCGTGAACCTTTACAAGGCGGACTGGGTTGTGCTGACAGGCGGCGAGCCTACGTTATGGATCGACGAGGAGTTCGTGCATCTGTTGCAACGCGCCACTGGCAAGAAGGTGGCGATCGAGACAAACGGGTCTCGCCCTGTTCCGGCAAACATCGACTGGGTGACGGTGTCGCCCAAGACGGGACTGGCGCAGGACGCCGACGGCGAGCATCCCGGCCGGAGACTGGCCGACGAGATCAAGGTGGTGGACTGCAGCCAGGACCTGGAGCAATACTTCACATCGCCGTGGCGTGCGGAAAACACGCTGATGTATCTCCAGCCGTGCTATGTGCCGGACGAGGCTGAGTTCCACGCCAACCGTCTCCGCACTGTGCGCCGCATCCTGGCCGACCCGCGCTGGACCCTCTCGCTGCAGACGCACCGGTATCTGCAGATACCGTGAGGCGACGCGCTGAGTAGGGTCAGTAGGGACTTTAGGGTCTTTAAAGTCTTTAAGGACTTTAGGGACCTTTACTGGTGAATGAAATAACGCCCGCGCATCATCAATTTGATGCGCGGGCGTGTTGTGGTATGTGGGGAGCAGCGCCTTAACGAATCAGCTTGGTTGATCTGACGCTGCCGTCTGCGTAGCGGTCCGTGCGGATGTAGAGACCGTTACGGCTTGGAGCGTGGCTGATGCGCAGACCGGTGATATCGTACCATTCGGTGGAAATGATTTCGCCGTGGCTGTCGCTCATGACGCCATTCACTCCGGATTCGTCCAGGGAAACGGGGTCGATTCCACGGTGGGTAGGCGTGACACGCTTGATGGTACCGTCGGCGTTGAACTCCATGCGGTCGATGCATACCTCGCGGTGCTGGCCGGGCTGGTTGCCGGTGTAGTTCTTGTTGATGCGGTGGTAGACGATGTACCACTCGTCACGTCCAGGTATCTGCAGCACGGAGTTGTGGCCGGTGCCGAAGATGTTCTCCGAGGCATCCTGGATCAGGACAATCGGGTCGGCTGCCACGGTGATGGGGCCCATGGGCGACGTTGACGTGCCGTAGGCCACATGGTAGTTCTTGGCGCCGGTGTCGTCGACTGACCACAGGAAGTAGTACAGCCCGTTGCGGTAGAACACATACACACCCTCGCGGAAGGCGTAATCGGACAGCGATCCGCCCTGCGGCGTGATGACGGTGGCGTCTGCGATGGTGGTCATGTCGGGGTCAAGGCGTGAGGCCACCAGAGCTCCGTTGCCCCAGTAATAATAGGTCTGGCCGGATACCGGATCGGTGAACACATCCGAGTCGATCAGCTGGCCGGAGGTGATGTTGGTGTCAACCAACGGGTGGCCTAAGTCGGTGAATGGACCTGTGGGAGAGTCTGAGACGGCGCATCCCAGTGTCTTGCGTCCCAACGAGGGATTGTTGCCGCTGAAGTAGAAGTAATAGCGGTACCGGCCGTTCTCGATTTTCTCCTCGATGCAGGGCGCCCAGGCGTTGCCGTCGGACCAGACCACATCGTCGGACTTCAGGTTCAGTATGCATGTCTCCTTCTGCCAGTTCACCAGGTCGGCCGAAGAATAGACGTTGAACTTATAGCCGCCCCAGCCGGGGAAACCGTCGGAAGTGGGGTAGATGTAGAACCGGCCGGTCTTGTTGCTGTACAGCACCTCGGGATCGGCTGTGAAGCCCGGCAGCACGGGATTGGCCTCTACGGTTACGGCCACGGCGAAGGTCTTGCTGTCGGTACCGTCGGTCACTTCATAGGAAACAGCTCCGTTCGAGAAGTCCTGCGGCCCCCTGGGAGTGATCGTGGCGCCGAACGACGGAACAAGCTCAGGGTCGAAAGCCGTCAGGTCGGTTCCGGGTCGGACAGGCACATGCACGCGCTGGCGCGACACTCTGAAGTTGTCGGGACGTACGCGCACCGATGCGGCTCCTGTAATGGTGAGCGTCGTGGTCTCAGGCGGGAAGGCCTCGAGCAGACGTTCGGTTTCTTCCGGAGTCAAGGGTATCACCGTGCCGTGACGGGGCGTGAACGCTCCCGAGGTGGCTGTCTGGGCGCGGAGGGTGAAGTCTTCCAGATTCTCCGAGGCGCAGAACTGATAGTGGCCGTTCATGTAGCAGTCGTACATCAGGATCCAGGTGTCGGTGTTGATCAGACGGAACACTCCGGCACCCTCGACGGCTTCGTCGGTGCATTGCAGCGTGGACGACGGATTGCTCCACTGGCTTCCGGGCGCCTCGCCCTCGGCGGGAAGGAGCTGCTGGGCCGTGACCTTGCAGATGCCGCCGCTGCCTTCGTTCTTGTAGAACATGTGGTACAGCTGTGTGGCATCGTCCCAGACAATGTCGCAGTCGATGGTGGCCGACCCACGGTCGTAGAAATACTCCGGTTCCGTAAGCAGGTCGGTGAAGTCGTCGTTGGCGTAACTGTAGTAAACCTTGTCGTAGGGGCATTTGCCGTCGCTGGTCAGCAGCGAGTAGTAGATCATATAGCGTCCCTTGGTGCCGTCGGTGTTGGCGTAGTCGGGATCCCATATAACCTCGGGTGCCCATACGCGCGTCACGTTCTTCCAGTCGGGGAAACGGTCGGGGAAGTGGACGGCGGAATGTGTCCAGTGAATCAGGTCGGTACTCTTGTACAGCACCATGCCCCGGTTGGACGCCCATCCCTCGGCGCTCTTCATGTCGGTGGCCACCATGTAGAAGGTCTTTCCGTCGGCTCCACGCAGGATGTGCGGGTCGCGTATGCCTTTCTTGATGGCTACGGTGTCGGAACTCATCACGCACCCGCCGTTGTTCAGAGGCGTGTAATTGAAGCCGTCGCGGCTCAGTGCGAAGTACAGGTTCTCATCGCTGTTGGAGGGGAAGTAGGCGAACAGGTAGGAATCATGATTTTCGCGTGGAGCCACGGTTACCTCGAAGTCGCGTGACGCAGTTGCGCCGTCGCGAGTGGCTGTTGCGGTCATGGTCACCTTGTGCCCCTCGTTTCCGTCGGAAAGACGCATCAGTCTGCCGGCGTCGGTCAGATAGGATGTGTCACCCGATTTCCAGGTTACCTTGCTTCCTTCCGTCGTGGCCGTGGGTAGTGTCACGTCCGAGCGGACGCCCCCCTTCCTGACCTTGAGGTCCAGGCAGTCCAGGTCGTATGCCGTTGCCTCGGCGTCGGTCAATTGAGCCTTGACGATAGCCTGATATTCCGTGGTTCTTGAAGCCTTCCCCTTCGTCAGGGTCAATGTCAGGGTCAGTTCCGCATCCTCTTTGCCTGCGCCCGGACGGGTTACCGTCCCTTTGGACGTGATGACAGCCTCGTCGCTTGACGTCCATGTGCCGGTTATTCCGTTTCCGAAGTTTGTCGGCAGAACGATGTTGCCCCGGACGTCGCTGAAGTCGAAATGTCTCTTGGCCAGGAGAGCGTCAAGCTGTGACTCTATGATGGCGTTGTTGAGCGTCTGGAGTGCCGGATCCGCGGCAAGCGTCTCGATGTCGGATTGTCCGAGTGCCTCGCCGTAGAGCCTGAAGTCGGCGTATTTTGCATCGCGCAGATAGACGTCGCCGTTGTACGGGGAACGTCCCAGCCAGTTCTGTCTGGTCGCTCCCAGTTCCGATGGATGCAGCGAGACGGCACTGGTCTTCCTGCATACGCCGTTGATCCACACGGAGGCGTCATTGCCGTGATGGACAATCACGAGGTTGGTCCATTCTCCCTTGGGGAAGGCCATGTCGGCGCTGACGGTCTGCTCGCCGCTCCAGTTGGTCTTGCTGATGGAGTAGCGTGACTGGTTGGCGCCGAAAAAGGCATAACCCTCGGAACTGGAGTTGCCGAAATTCAGGATGAAGTTGCCGTTGGCCCCGAGTGCCGTTGACTCGGGAATCAGGAGGTTGACGGAGATGGTGTAGTCTCCGGACAGGTTCTTGACCAATTGGCCGAAGGACTCGCCGAAGTCGAACCAGCCGTCGGCGTCGCCAAGGTCCAGGATTCCCTCGTCGCCGATCTTGGTAAGCTGCGCGCCGGACATTGCCTGGCATTCATATGTGCCTGAAACATCCCTGGCTGAGTTGAAATCGTGGTGGAACAGCGGTGTCGCCGCCCACGCACCCAAGGGAAGCCCCATCAGGACCGCCCCCGTAATACAGTTGATAACTCTCATGACGTTAGGTTAATATAAGGTTTGCTTAGGTTAGGTTATATCTGTCTTATACGGACAATCCGTATCTTGTTGTCTGTCTTGCAAAATTAACAAAAATTCTATAAACTGACGCAATTTTTGTTTACTGCCGCTGAATAAAATCTCCAGAATCTATTCAGCGGCAGTAAACAAAAGCAGAAAATGTCAGCGTCAATCAGCGTCAATCTCCTCCGTATGGGATTCTGCCGACGGGTGGAAGTAGTCGGTGAGCCAGCGTGAGGTGGCGGCGATGCGGCGCACGTCATCGTTGAGTCGGTGGGTGTAGGGGAGCGACAGCAGGTAGAAGATGATGCCGGCCGGGGCGAACCACATCAGCGCCTTCCGGACCTTGAGCGAGCGGAACGGGCAGTAGATCCAGAGCCATTCCAGCACAGGATAACTGTTCAGGCGGTCGATCACCCTCAGGTCGCGGCTGTCCGACATATATTTCACCAATTCATCCGTCTCGTGCCCCAGCACAGTGACGGGATGCCGTCGGTAAGGTTCCATCCAGTAGCGGCGGTAGCTCTGGCGGCGCGGATACCTGCGTAGCCACGCGTCGGCACGACGCTCCAGCAAGGACAAGCCGTCGTCGATGACCGCCTGGTCCAGATCGTTGATGATTACTTCCTTCTTGGTGACATGGCGTTTCTCCGGCAGCCCCAGCACACGCCTGAACCAATCATTGTAAAGGTCGGCGTTGAACACCGAACTGTCGTTCATGGCCTTCCACGTCACGAAGATGCCCAACGGCAGCAATATGAACGTCGACAGCCACATTCCTGCCCATGGCTGCCATATTCCCTCGCGCGCCATCTTGAATCCGGTGTTGTCGATGATGTAGTACACAAGGAACAGCATGATCGATATCACCATCGGCGCGCCAAGGCCACCCTTGCGGATGATGGCCCCCAACGGAGCCCCGATGAACAGGAATATCAGACACGCCACGGACAGGGTGTATTTTTTGATCAGTTCTATATGATGGCGGCGCAGACGCAGTTTCTCGTCCTTCATCTGTATGGCGCGGAACTCCTGCTCGCCCTTGCGCTGCTGCTGCAGTCCGTAGGCCAAGTTGAACACCCTGTCGCGCTCGGCCGGCGACAACGCCAGCAGCATCGAGTCAAGACTGGCGCTCCTCTTCTCGGCCTTGACCCAGGTGGAATCGTTCGGCTCGTCCATGGCGATGCCGGAGGAAAGCATGGGGAACGCCTGGTTACGGAATCCTTCCGCGTTGCGGTTGCCGATGCTGTCAACCAGGTTGGTGAGCGAGTCGATGGACTGACGCAGCTCGCTGATGTTCTTGCCCACATACTGGTTGCGCATACCCTCCTCGTTCAGTCGGTTGAAGTTGGCGTCGAAAGGTATCAGAAGTTCCTTGTCGGCGAATGTCTCCCTGCGGAACGGTATGTTCTGAGAGTTGGCGTTCTGTCCCCGCAGGTTCTCGAACTGCTCGCCGCTCCACAGGTGCAGGTACAGATACTGCATGTCGGGAGTGAAGGCAAGCCGGGCCGAGTCCGCCAGCAGGATCGTTGAGTTGTCGCCGTGGCTTACGTCATATATCATCGTGCCGTACAGCATACCGGTCTCCTGGTCCTTATGCTTCACGTACAGGTTGTAGCCTGTTATCTGGTCGTAGAACGATCCCTCGGGAATCTCCAGCTCGGGACTTTTCTGACGGGCCGAGAACAGCAAGGTCCACATCTTGACCTGGGCGCGGGGCAGCACGTCGTTCTGGAAGAAGAACGCGCCGACGGCTATGCCGGATATCAGCACAATCAGCGGAGCCATGACACGCAGCAGCGACACCCCGCTGGCCTTGATGGCCGTCAGTTCCGATTTCTCGCCCAGGTTTCCGAACGACATGAGCGATGCCAGCAGGATGGCCAGCGGCAGGGCCATGGGCACCATCGACAGCGCAGCGTAGAAGAACAGCTCCGCCAGAACGCCAACGCCAAGACCCTTGCCGATCAGGTCGTCCATATATCGCCACAGGAACTGCATCAGCACGATGAACAGCACGATGAAGAAGGTCATCGCGAACATCGGCAGAAACGATTTCAGCACGAACCGGTCGAGTCTTTTTAGCATCGGGTAGTTTTTATTTGGTTCGGGATTAATCCCGATCAATCGGGCTTAATCGAGATGAAACAGGATTAATCGGCCTCAATCCCGGGCGAATTGCGCCTATAAATTAACGGCAAAATCCGTTAACATTACGTTTTCGGGCTGTAAAGTTAGAAATTATTGCTGAGACGTAAAAATTTTTGTAACTTTGCTTTCAGAAAAACCCAAAAAAGATGGAATTATTCGAAAGGTTAACCAAACAGGCGCAGGAGAATCCCCAGCGTCTGATTCTGCCGGAGTCGCTTGAGCCCCGTACGCTTCAGGCCGCCGACCGCGTGATCAACAATGGAATCGCCGATGTGACTTTCATCGGCAACAAGGAGGATGTCCTGAACAAGGCCTTCGAGCTGGGCCTGGCCAACATCGAGAAGGCCGGTTTCGTCGATCCCAAGGATGCCGCCACAGTTGAGCCTTATGCCGTGCTGCTGGCTGAGCTGCGCAAGAAGAAGGGCATGACCCTGGAGGAGGCCCGCGTACAGGCCGCGAATCCCCTTTATCTGGGCTGCCTGATGATCAAGGCCGGCAAGGGCGACGCCATGGTGGCCGGCGCCCTGAGCCCCACAAGCCATGTGCTCCGCGCCGCGTTCCAGGTGCTGAAGACCAAGCCCGGCGTCAACGTGGTCAGCGGAGCGTTCATCATGCTCCTGCCCAAGAACGTTCCTTTCGGTGAGGACCATATGCTGATTTTCGCCGACTGCGCCGTCGTGCCTGACCCCACAGCCGAGGAACTGGCACAGATCGCCATCGAGACAGCCCGCACCACCCGCAATATCGCCGGACTGGATCCCGTTGTGGCCATGTGTTCCTTCTCCACCAAGGGAAGCGCCAGCCACGAGCGTGTGGACAAGGTGATCGAGGCCACCAAGATCGCCCAGCACCTCGATCCGAATCTGAAGATCGACGGCGAACTGCAGAGCGATGCCGCCATCGTTCCGAAGATCGGCGCCATGAAGGCTCCCGGAAGCCAGGTCGCAGGCCATGCCAACACGTTGATATTCCCCAGCCTGGAGACCGGAAACATCGCCTACAAGCTGGTGCAGCGTCTCAGCGGCGCCGGTGCCGTCGGTCCCATCCTGCAGGGTCTGGCCGCTCCTGTCAACGACCTGAGCCGTGGCGCGACGGTCGAGGATATCGTAAACACCATCATCGTAACGTGTAACCAAGCAATAGGCGACAAGAAATGAAAATCCTGGTTCTGAACAACGGCTCCAGCTCCGTTAAGTACAAACTGATCGATTCCGCCGACAAGAAGGTGCTGGCCGAGGGCGGCGTGGAGAAGATCGGACTGTCCGACAGTTTCCTGAAGTTCAAGCGTCCCGACGGCTCCAAGGAAGTGGTGGAGGTGCTGATGCCCGACCATAAGGAGGCTATCCGTCAGGTGTTCAAGGTCCTGACCGACCCGAAGGAAGGTGTCATCAAGGATCTGTCCGAGATCGATGCCATCGGTCACCGCGTGGTGCACGGAATGGAGTACTTCAACAAGTCCGTCCTGATCACTCCCGACGTGATCGAGAAGGTCAAGGAGTGCTATCCCGTGGCACCGCTCCACAATCCCGCCAACATCATCGGCATCGAGGCCGTGCAGGAACTGATGCCCGGCACGCCGAACGTGGCTGTGTTCGACACCGCATTCCATCAGACCATGCCGGCCAAGGCGTATATGTACGCGCTCCCCTACGAGGATTATGAGAAGTTCGGCATCCGTCGCTACGGTTTCCACGGCACCAGCCACCGCTATGTATCTAAGCGCGTCTGCGAGTTCCTGGGAGTTCCCTATGATAAGCAGCGCATCATCACATGCCATATCGGCAACGGCGGCAGCATCACGGCCATCAAGGACGGCAAGAGCATCGACACCTCGATGGGCCTGACTCCGACCGAGGGCCTGATGATGGGTACACGCGTGGGCGATGTCGACCCCGGAGCCCTGGTCTACCTGATGCAGCGTCGCGGCATCGGTGCCGAGGAACTGCAGAAGATCATCAACAAGGAGAGCGGCGTGCTGGGTGTGTCGGGCATCAGCAACGACATGCGTGACATCGAGGCCGGTATCGAGGCCGGCGACGAGCGTGCCAGGATCGCCATGGAGATGTATGAGTACCGCATCCTGAAGTACATCGGCGCTTATGCCGCGGTGCTGGACGGCGTGGACATCATAGTGTTCACCGGCGGTGTGGGCGAGAACCAGACCAAGACACGCGAGAACCTCTGCAAGCATCTGGACTACCTGGGTGTAACCTTCGATGCCGAGGCCAACAAGGTGCGCGGCGAGGAAGTGGTCATCTCCGGTCCGGATTCCAAGGTGAAGGTCGTGGTCATCCCCACGGACGAGGAGATGATGATCGCGCAGGACACTGCCGAGATCGTAAGCAAACTTTAAATACAGGATTCGCTCATGGTGCTTGACGTGGTATATTGGAACGCCGATCCGATCCTGTTCTCGCTGGGTCCGATAGCGGTGCGTTGGTACGGACTGATGTTCGCCATCGGTTTCACCGTCGGTTATCTGATAGTGGAGAAGATGTTCCGGCATGAGGGTGCGCCCGAGCGTTGGCTCGGAATCCTGCTGGCCTACCTTGTGGTAGCCACGATCGTAGGAGCGCGCTTAGGGCATGTTTTTTTCTACGAATGGGACTACTATTCCAAGCATCTGGGCGAGATTCCGAAGATATGGAACGGGGGACTGGCGAGTCATGGGGGCACCATAGCCCTCATGATCGCCCTGTTCCTCTTCTCATGGTTCGTGACGCACAAGCCGGCGTCATGGGTCTACGATAAGGTGGTCATACCCATCGCGCTGGTGGGTGGACTGATTCGTCTGGGCAACCTGATGAACAGCGAGATCTACGGCGGTCCGACCGACCTGCCGTGGGGTTTCGTGTTTGTCCGTAACGGAGAGACGGCTCCGATGCATCCCACTCAGATTTACGAGGCGTTGTGTTATTTCCTTCTGTTCGGTCTGCTGATGTGGATGTATTGGAAGAAGAACGCCCAGGAGCGACCCTGGCTGATTACGGGAATCTTCTTCATCGGCATCTTCCTGCCCCGGTTCCTGATTGAATATGTCAAGAACGTGCAGGTGGATTCGGAGTACGCCATGATCGCAAAATACGGCATGAACATAGGCCAGATGCTCTCCATCCCCTTCATCCTGCTGGGAGTCTTCCTGGTGATCTGGGCCATGACCCATCCCAAGGTGCCCTTCACCTTTCCCAACCGTTTTCCCGACGAACCCGCCAAGAAAAAGAAGTGACCCATGTGTGACGTGCATTCCATGAACAGAAAACAGACATCCCTGATACTTGCAATGGCAACTGTAATCCAGCTGCCATTGTTGTTTATCGGTATCGACCTGGCAGACACAGGTTTCTACATGACATTTTATGACCAGATTTTCAAGGCTCCAGGAAGTGTGGAGTACAATTTCATGTATTATCTGACGGGAATCGTGGGAGGAGTCTGGCATGCTGTGTGGCCGGGTGTGTTTTCGCTCAGGGTATTGGGTATGCTGGTGAATCTTTGGACCGTATGGGTATTGACACGGATAATTCAGGACTGGCGGGCGGTAATGCTGTCGGTTGCGATAATATTGTTCGGATTATATACTGCACCAATGACATTCAACTATGATACGTTGACGTCTGCCTTAACGGTAACGGGCTTTTGGTTCATGCTCAGGACGAGTGACGGAGGATGGAAATGGCCGTTGTTCGCCGGAATTATAATGGGAATCAATGTGTTCAGCAGAATCTCCAATATTGCGGGATTAGGGTATATCCTTTATTATCTGGCAGGAGCGATATGGGAAGGTCGTAGGATGTTGCGTGGCGCTGTCTGGTATGCCGTAGGATGGCTTACTGGAGTGGGATTGGTGTTATTGTTGATGGCGTGTTTGAATCATCTATGCGTATTTGAAATCAATTTAAAGGAATTGTTTTCAATAGCAGGCGCATCCGAAGGCGAGGCTTCTCATGGGTTGGGGAATCTGATGACGGCTCAGATTCATGCCTGGTATCGGATATTGAAATTCACATGTGTGTCGGGAGTCTTGTTGATGGTGTTTTTATGGGTTCGGAAGAATATGGTATTACGCGTTTTGCGTATTGCAATGATGATTATTGTCGCCGTTGTGGGATTTTATGTCATTTATATGTCATCTCCGGTTACTGTTGCGGTAGGAATCAGTCTGGCAGGGTGTATCGCGACTTTTGTAAACAGCCGTAATCGATATCTTTGGAATGTTGCACTATGTAGTTTGTTGATGATGTTTATAATGCCACTGGGATCCGATGGGGGAATATACAATAACGGTACTCTTGTGGCATGGTTGTCGCTTACCGTAGCGATGGCATGCCTTGTTGGCGGGCAAGACTTAAAGGTCTCTTGGCTAGTCCCTGGATTTGGAGCATCGGCTGTGTTGACTTGTGTGTTTTGTTTGATGATGATGGTGTATGTCGTGCGGAACGGTGTTTACTTAGATGATTCGCATATAGGGGATAAATTGGTAAAGGTATCAGGACATAATGCGTATACCTCGTTGCAAAGAGGAAAACTGATTGATTCTCTTGTGTCAGATTTAAAAAGATATGTCCACCCGGGAGACACGTTGATGGTTTACGGGTCGGGACCTACGTTGAATTATCTGACGCAGACACGTCCCTGGCTGGGATGTTCCTGGCCGGAACAATTCATGGCTTCTTCGTTAAGGCATCGTTTAAACACGGCTGAAGGACGACCTGTTATCGCCATATTGAGATTCAACACGCTTGGACCTCACTTCGGAATCCCGTCCGTCGATTTCGCAAAGGGTGGTGACGAGAACATCTACCACAACCGCACTAAGTCGGCTGTGTTATATGATTTCCTGGAACTGAATACATATCGTCCTGTATATGAGGGGGAATATATGGTAATATATAGATACGTCAATGATTATTAAAGGAACTCGATTCATGGTGAACTTAGATTCTGCTTACCGATGTTTCGATTACCTTTGCGGAGGCATATTGTTATTGACTGTGGCTTTCTGCTATATGCTGATGCAGATATGCTGGTTGCTGGATATCTATAGCGTACATTTCGCATTGCCGGTTGCATTCGTTGCAGCTGTCTTATGTATGTGCTACCCTGTCGAAAAGAGGCAGATTAAGTTGTCGGTGTTGGCCGTGTTCATGGCGTTTGTAATCTTGCTCGCCTTGATGTTCCTGACTGCATTATGGACTGATTCCAGTTTTGACGGCATCTGTTATCATCAGGAGCAAGTGGCGTTGATATATGGAGGATGGAATCCTAGTATAAGGCAACTGGAACCTCAGGTATCCAATGTTTGGGTTAACCATTACCCAATTGGAATGGAGTCCGTAGGAGCCGCTATCATGGGTGTCACAGGACATCTCCAAAGTGCCAAAGCCATTATTCCGATAATGGCGATTATGACCTATGTCCTGTCTCGTGGCCTATTGGCTCAGGTTATTCCTGGTGTGAAACCCAATATCCGAACATGGATTGCTGTATTGATAGCGTGTAATCCCGTAATTGTCGCGCAACTGCTGTCTTCGTATGTCGATGGAACAATTGCGGAATATATAGCCATGACTATATTGCTGGCGATTGCGATTGTGGTCAGAGGTAGGAATGACTGGCATAATTACTTGTTGCTCGCTGCAATAATCGTTCTTTCTGTCGCAACGAAGTTTAGTTCTCTTGTTCTGGAACTGGTAACTGCCGCTCTGCTTTTCTTAGGCTTTTGGATCTTCGGATATTTGAAGCAATGCGGACGGTTCTTTATTATCTCTGTACTCTTCGGTACTGTCGGTGTCTTCCTTTTTTCTTACTATCCATATGTTGTAAATTGGCAGACTGCCGGAAACCCATTGTATCCACTGGCAGGAGATGGTGCCATTGATATTATTAG
>ENA-OYXU01000322-OYXU01000322.1-human-gut-metagenome-genome-assembly--contig:-NODE-322-length-20149-cov-5.364089_pt1 | contig 20149 bp, 13 predicted proteins | sample MGYA00243243_ERZ653435 | MGnify/ENA primary metagenome ERZ653435 (study PRJEB26926, sample SAMN06165113) | human gut metagenome | biome: ENVO:00009003; feature: ENVO:2100002; material: ENVO:00002003... | reverse complement strand
GAGATGCAGCGTAGTCTCGTGGGCTCGGAGATGTGTATAAGAGACAGGGCCGGCGGCTGCTCCGATGTCAAAACGCTCCGTTATAGGTGCGATTATGCCGATGGCCGATTCTATACCGGTGCCAAGGGCGAAATCACCGTTTTTGCTTTTTAGAGGTATAATAGCGACAGTCGATGTGTAGAGCGAGCTGCGTCGTTCGCCTGAAAAATTGATGGTCTGACGGCGGGATGTATTAAAAATGAGGTCTGAGAGCCAGTAACCGGCTCTGACAGAGAGTAGCCCGACAGCAGCGCCGGCCAGAACGTCAGACGGGTAATGGCGTCGCGAGATGACGCGCTGCATGCCGACTGCGTTGGCGGCTGTCTGAGCCAGCAGAGGTGTATAGGCGAATCGGTCACTAAGTTCAACCGAAAGAATTGCTACGCCTGCATAGGCCCACGAGGCGTGGCGGGAGGGGAACGAGCGGTCGTCGCTGCGGTCGGGGCGCCACTCGGTGACTCCGTGTTTGAGTGCCTCGGTGATACCGACTGTCAGTCCCGCACCGATGGCAGCACCGGTGACGTCGTGCCATACGATGACGCGGCGGGGGACGACGGCGGCGGAGTCAGTCTGCTCGCCGGCCGTCAATGGGGGCGCGGCGAGCAGGCTGAGTGCGGTTATAAGTGCCGGTATGGGGCGAAGTGTCATTATCAGTTGAGCGATTTATAAACCTGACGGAACAGCTCGGGACGGATGCCCGAATTGTTGAAGACAGGGCTGTCGCGGGTCGGATTGACACGATTGGTCAGGAATATGAAAATCATATCATTCTTAGGATCGACCCAGAAGACGGTGCCTGTAAATCCGAGATGACCGAAGACCGACGGGTCGGCCTCATCGCAGGTGGGCGACCATTCGGGATTCTCTGTGTCGGGTTTGTCGAAACCGAGCCCGCGGCGACATGTCGGACTCTTTGAGGTGGTAAACAGTTTCACGGTCTCGTCGGAGAGGAAGCGTCGTCCGCCGTATGTGCCTCCGTTGAGCCACATCTGACATAGTTTGGCGAGGTCGTCGGCATTGGAGAACAGGCCGGCATTACCCTGCACGCCCCCCGAGAAGTTGGCGAGCTCGTCGTGGACATAGCCGTGGACGGTCTGACGGCGCAAGAAGGTGTCGTTTTCGGTCGGTGCAATCTTGGTCAACGGATGTTTGAGTGTGGGCCGGTAGCATGTCGTATATGCGCCGAGCGGGCCGTAGATGCTGTCGGCCATGAACTTGTCGTGTCCCTGACCGGTGACACGCTGCACGAGATCCATCATCAGACAAAAGTTGAGACAGGAGTAATTATAGTTCTTATTGTTGCGCAACGGGATGTTGTAGATGCGGCTCATTATTGTGTCATAGGTCTCGCGTCCGACATATACACCTCGGGCAGCCTCGACGGGGAAACGGCCGGAGGCGGTGCGCGATGTAATGTCGCGGCGCAGACGGGCTGTGTTGTGGCCGTAGGCGCCTTTCTGAATCTTGATGCTGTGACTGCGGTCAGGACGGCGCGTAATCATCTTGCCCGTGTAGCTGTTGCTGTCGACCATGACTTCAAACATATTGAGCGCGGCAGGCATTCCGGTCTCGTGATAGAGAAATTCTTTAATCATAAGGGAGTCTTTGTCGGTGCCCCGCAGGCCCGGGACATACTTGGCGAGCGGCTCGTCGAGTCCGAAGAGTCCCATGTCGTAGGCTTTCATCACGCCGGGGAGTGTGCCGGTAGCCTTTGAAACCGACGCGAGATCATAGACCGTTGTCGGGGTGACACGTGCACCGCCGCGCGTAATCAGGCCGAAACATTTGTCATAGACAACGTTACCGTTTTTGGCGACAAGCACCTGACAGCCGGGCATACCGCCGTCGGCAATCAGCTTTGTGCATATAGAGTCGATGGAGTCAGTGAGCGATGCCCGCATATTCTCGGCGAGCGGCGAGGAGTAGCCGAGACGATTTTTCTTGAGCGTCATGCCTGTGCCGACCGGTGCGACTCCGGCAATGCCGACCGGCAGCTGCCCGTCGACGTCTATGCCGCCGAAGACGGCCTGTGCGGCATATTCTTGGGTGTAAGGCGTGTCCTCGTAAGCTGCAACAAGGGCTGCGGCAGATGGAAGCGACGAAGCGAACTTGCTCATCTTATAAGGGTTGACAAACATCACTGCGACAAGGCCGCGACAGTCTTTTAGCTGATCGAGGACGGCGCGTGCACCGGCGTTGCCGTTATAGACGGCGGCGATTACAATGTCGTGGGCCTTAATGCGCTCGAGGTTTGCATGGCTGAAGACAGCGCCGGCTGTGTGGAAGACCTCGGCGTCGGCATAGCGTCGGCAGGTGCGGCTGAACTCGTTATCGGCCGGAGCACCGATGTTGACCACGGCAATTTTATTCTTCTCGAGACCGCTGACAGGCAGTATGTCGCCTCGGTTGTAGACTACAGTCATAAGCGCGGCGGCGAGGCGACGGTTGACAAGGTCGGCCTCGGGTGAGTCAAGCAGCTGTCTGACGGCTTTAGCGTCGGCCGGCTTGAGCTCGGGCAGGCCGAGCAGATATTTGTATCTGAGCACACGCTTGCAGTGGCGCTCGATGTCGCTTTTTGAAATTTCGCCGCGTTTTACGGCTGCCATTATCGAGTCGATGTCGGTCAGAGGATGGCCTGATGACTCAAGAATGTCGGCTCCGGCTTTGAGGGCCATGACGGCATTGTTGCGTCCGGCGATTTTAGCACCTTTCATTTCGAGTGCGTCAGTGAAGACGAGACCGTCGAAGCCGAGACGCTCGCGCAGCAGCTCGGTCGATATGGTCTGAGAGAGTGACGCAGGCAGCCCCGAGGCATCGATTGACGGAACGATGATGTGGCCGGTCATTATGCCCGAGCACCCCGAATCGATATATGTCTTGAAAGGATGCAGGTCGATGCGCTCTACATCGGCGGCATTGTGGGGGTCAGTCGTGCGTTCCTTGTGGCTGTCGGTGCTTGTGTTGCCATGGCCCGGGAAATGTTTGGCTACGGCCATAACTCCTCCGCTCTCGAGCCCGCGGGCATAAGCAGTAGCGAGACGTCCCACGCGCACGGGATTTTCACCGAATGAGCGTTCGCCGATTACGGGATTATCGGGATTGGAGTTGACGTCTAAAACAGGCGCATAGTTGACGGTGATGCCGGCGAGGCGACATTCGCGTGCCATCTCGCGGCCATAGTCATAAAGTACTGTGGGGTTGCGGATGGCTCCGAGCGCCATGTTTTTTGGGAAACGCGGAGTATCTTTGATTCGCATCGAGAGTCCCCACTCACCGTCGAAGGTCATCAGCAGCGGCACATCGGCCAGCGACTGTGCGTAGTTGGTCAGCTCGATATACTGGTCGATGGTGCCTGAGGCAAAAAGCAGCGAGCCTACTTTATTGACGCTTACATAGCGTCTGATGGCCGCACGGCTGTCAGCACCTTTGTCGACAGCTATTTTAGGAGATATCAGCTGAGCCACACGCTGCCGCTCGGTCAGAGAGTTGTAGACAGAGTCGACCCAACGGTCGCAAGCGGGGTTTTCAGCTTCGGGTTTTGTCTGAGCGGCTGCTGTCGATGTGGCGTCGGCCGACATGCAGCCTGCGGCCGCCGCAGCAAGCCCGATGAGTGAGAGGATCAGATGGCGTTTAAGATTCATTTGTGCTTTATAGATATGATGGTTTGATTTTTAAGTCTGAGGCCGGATGTGGTCCTCAACCGGCGGGATGCATGCGCACTGTTGACGACGGTTTGATTGTCTTGCCTTTGAGATAGCCCTTGCGGAAGGCATCAATCAGAGCCTGATATAGTACCTTGTGGCTCTTGGCGACCGTTGTGCCGCGAGTGAGCGCTGTCATGTAGTCGCCCCCTTTTGCCAAATAGTCTATTGTGGCGATGCGATATGTACGGTCAGGGTCGAGCTGTCGGCCGTCGACGGTGACAGACAGGCATTTGCCGGTCGCAGGGTCGTAGACGGCGTCGACACTTTCGCTGACTCCGTTGCCGTCGGTGCGTGCCATGACGTCAAAGACTTCCAAGAGATCTTTGCCTTTGATGTCCAGAACATTGACATAATTGTAGAAAGGAAGCATGCAGATAAGTTCACCCTCAGTGATGCTGCCTTTGCTGAGGCCGCGGCGCAGTCCGCCCTTATTGACGATGGCGAAGTCGACGCTGTCGGCGAGCTGACGTCCCTCGGCGAGTACGAAGTCAGAGGCAAAGTTGAGCAACTCCTGACTCTCTTTGGGCAAGTCGATGGCGCTGCGGCCGACCGGTAGAGCCATGAGGGAGTCGACTCCTGCTCGGTAAGGCTTGATTTTGTCAAGCAGCGACTTATCCAATCTGTTGTCCAAGCGGCTGTCGACGCGGATGAGACTGTAGTCTGTGGTCAGCGAGTCGAGATCAATCTCAATGCGGCCCACATATTTGCCCTGTTTGCCTGTCTGAGTGACGAGCACGTCGCGTCCGTCGGCGTTGGGAACTTCGGGATTGAGTCCCTTGTTGCTGCCGTCAGGCTTGATAAGGTCGTGGGAGTGGCCTCCGATGATGACGTCGATGTCTTCTGACAGACCGGCCAGCATCTTGTCGCCGGGAGGCATCGCCGGGTCGTAGCCGATATGAGTGACAGCGATGACGGCGTCGACTTTGTCGATGTGCTTGAGCCACCATGCAGCGGCGTTGGCGGCCTTGACTGCGTCATTATAGACCAGCCCGTTATAATTGCCGTCGCTTATCATGCCCTTAGGATCAAGATTTATAGCGATGAAACCGACGGTCTTGTCACCGAATTCGCGGATGGTGAACGGTTTGAATTCGCGGGCGAGCGGCGTTGCCGAAAGGTCGTAGTTGGTCGCCAACAGTTCGCTCTCACTGTCGGCAAGGACGTCGGCGAGTTCGTCGATGCCGTTGTCAAACTCGTGGTTGCCGAGGATGCGCAGGTCGTAGCCGAGGGCGTTCATCATCTCCTGCTCGACTTTGCCGCGGTAGAGGTTGAAGTATAGCGTGCCCTGCACAAAATCTCCGGCGTCGATGAGCATGACGTTTTTATCGGCGGCGCGAACGCTGTCGATGATGACCTTGCGGCGCGCTATGCCACCGAGGCCGTCGCGCTCGTCGGGGTCAATCTGCGAGTGAGTGTCGTTGGTGTGGAGTATCACGAGTTTTTCGGCGCCGGCCGGCGAGAATGAAATCACGGCCATGGCCGCTGCAACAAGGATATGGAGATAGGGTTTCATGTCAGAAAATTAAGGACGGATGCCCGCCGAGGACACCCTGTTTATATGTATGCGAAGTTAACAAATTAGACTGACAGTTTCCCTCGGTTTTTAGTTAAAACTGAAAAAAATAGGAGTGCGTCGGATGACATTGCCAAAAATTATGACCAAATTTGCAGAAAGCTCCGGCCTTAATGGCCGCATGATTAAAGATGATAGTAATTGCTCCGGATAAATTCAGAGGTACGCTCACTGCGCGTCAGGCGGCCGTGACGATAGCCGATGCTTTGCGCCGGCGCGGTGTGAAGTCTCCAATATTTCTGTATCCTATGGCTGACGGCGGCGAGGGAACGGGCGAGGCTCTGGCGGGCGACGATGTAGCAGAAATCTCGACAGGAATAAGACGTTTGACGACGGGTGATTATGTGGTGACTTCGGCTGACGTTATCGGTCACTGCAATTTTTCGTCTGACTCGGACCCGTTGCGGCGCACGTCGGCACCGCTCGGACGGGTGATTGCCGGTATACTGCAGCATGACAGCTCTGACAGCCGCATATATGTCGGCATCGGCGGCACTGCGACGGTCGACTGCGGCGCGGGCTTGCTTTATGCGCTTGGAGCACGTTTTGTCATGAAAGACGGCTCGCTACGGGAGTCGGTGCCTACCGTTTATGAGTTCTCGGATATTGTGTCGATTGATTTTAGCGGCGTCGATATCGAGATGCTGCGTCGCCGGGTCGTGACGCTCTGTGATGTCCGCGCGTCGCTGTTGCCTGACGGCGACGGTCTGTCAATGTTGTCGTTTGCCCGTCAGAAAGGAGTGGATGACGAACATATGCCGGTGCTACGTGAGGCCGCAAGATGCTTTAAAAGTGCAGTGGGGTGTGGAGACGGGATTTACGACGGCGCGGGTGGAGGAACGGGTTTCGCCTTAACCAATATCTTGGGATGTGAGGCGCACGACGGTGCGTGTATGATACTCAGTCGCTTGCCGGTTGATTCTGCCGAGATTGAGTGCTTTATTACCGGCGAGGGCCGCATCGATGCGCAAACGAGCGGCGGTAAGGTTGTGGCGGCGGTTTTTGAGCGCGCGGCTCAATTGGGTGTGCCGGCCTATGCCTTCGGAGGATGTGTCGAAGGTCCTGTGGATGACAGGTGTATCTTCTCGACCATGCGTCCGGGCGAAAAGCCTCCGGCGTCGTCGGAAGAGGCTCGTGTGAGGCTTTGGAAAGCTGTTTTTGAAGCGCCTGTGAAACTTTAGTTTGCAGATTTTGTTACATTAATAATAACTTAAAACTAAAAAGTATGATAAAGAAAATATTACTGAGCGTTTTGCTTGTTTTCGGATTCGCGACTGTTGCCGTTGCACGTGACGATTATAGCCGTGATGCATCTGTCTTGCCTGAGGCTGCACGTACGACAATCTCCAATAATTTCAAAGCCAAAGTCTCTTTGATAAAGATTGACAAGGATTTCGGGCGAATCAGCGAGTATGAGGTCATTCTCACTGACGGCTCTGAAATCTCGTTTGACAGCAAAGGCAACTGGCGTCAGGTAGAGACTAATGCAAAAACCGCAGTCCCGCGCGCATTTGTGCTCGAAGGCATCAGAAATTTTGTCAAGAAAAATCATGCCGGGCAAAATGTGGTCGGCATTGAGAAAGAGCGTAACGGCTTTGAGGTGGAGTTGGCCAACGGTATTGACCTCAAGTTTGACTTGAACGGCAAGTTTATCAAATATGATGATTAAATAATTGTTATACATGTAATTACGGCCGCGGCGAGCACTGTTTCCTCCGCGGCCGTTGTTGTTTCAGACGAAATTATTTCAAAAAATCGGGCGAAAATGTTTGACAATTCGACGAATTGCATTAACTTTGCACTCGCAATCGCAAGATAGCAATTGGCTCATTAGCTCAACTGAATAGAGCATCTGACTACGGATCAGAAGGTTACAGGTTTGAATCCTGTATGAGTCACCATCACAGACCGCCTCAGTTTAAGTCACAAACTTGACGATGCGGTCTTTATTTTTATCCTTATGTAAAGCCTCTGCCGCCCGTGCGGCACACTAAACTGCATAACCATGAAAAACCGGATTGTCATTATTGTAGTCTTATTGTCAGCGGCTATTGCCGCACAGGCCGAGAATTATCCCTATCGTGACGATATGTTGTGGGTTACTGTCCCTGACCATGCCGACTGGATTTACGGCCGCAACGAGAATCCGACCGTCGAAATATCGCTCTATCGCTATGGTGTGCCCGTGGCCGGTGGTCGTGTCGATTATGAAATCGGCGATGACCATCGCGACGGGTTTCAGACCGGCAGCATCACGCTTGACAGCCTCGGTCGTGGCTGCGTAATCATGCCTGCGCCGGGTCGTCCGGGATTTCGAGACTTGCGGCTTAAGGCTGATGTCGACGGGCAGACAACGTCGCATCACATTAAGCTCGGTTTTGACCCTGATAGTATAAAACCCTACGTGGAGATGCCCGGCGATTTTGATGAGTTCTGGTCGGCAAATCTCGCCGAGTTTAAGAAGTTGCCTTTGCGATATACCATTAGCGACGTGCCTGAGTACTCGACCGACAAAGTGCGCGCATATCTTGTCAAAATTGAGACGGGACGCCGCGGGCGGTCGATGTACGGCTATCTTTATGTGCCCCGCGATGCGGCATCCGGCTCGTGCCCGATAGTCATGTCGCCTCCCGGGGCGGGTGTCAAGCCGATACGCAACCCGCTGGCACACAGGTTTTATGCCGAGAACGGTTGTATACGTTTCGACATGGAGATCCACGGTCTCAATCCGACCATGGACGAGAAACTATTCAACGAGGTCTCGGCTGCTTTCGGGCAGTATCTTAGCTTTGGCCTCGAAAACCGCGACAATTATTATATGAGAGGTGTCTACTTGGGACTCATACGTGCCATTGATTTCCTCACGACGCTGCCAGAGTGGGACGGCCGCAACGTAATCACGCAGGGAGGCAGTCAGGGCGGAGCGCTCGCCATTGTCGCCGCAGCGCTTGACGACCGTGTGACTGCGTGTGTGGCCAATCATCCGGCTCTTAGCGACATGTGCGGTTACGCGGCCGGCGGTACGGGCGGCTATCCTCATTTCTTCAGCCGCGGCGAGCCGGTCGACGAACGTGTTTTAGAGACTTTAAAATACTATGATGTGGTCAATTTTGCACGTCGTCTGAAAGTGCCGGTCTATATGACGTGGGGTTTCAACGACAACACCTGCACGCCCACGACGAGCTATGCGGTCTATAACTCTATCACCGCTCCGCGTGAGGCGCTTATCACGCCCGTCAACGAGCACTGGACTTCAGACCGGACTGAGCGGGGGCATCTTGAGTGGATAAAGAAACATCTTTTATTTTAAATCCTATCCACGCCATAAATAGCGACATCAGCGGCGAAAGAACGTTGAAGATGCAGAACGGCAGGTAGGAGAGAGTTGCGACACCGAGCATTGTGGCTTGGGTGACGCCGCACGAGTTCCACGGTATCAGCACGGACGTCACCGAGACTGAGTCCTCGAGCGTGCGGCTGAGCAGTCGCGGCTCGAGATTGTTGCGCGCATAGACATCACCGAACATGTTGCCGCCGATTATGAGTGACAGATACTGGTCAGCGGTGCACGAGTTGAGAAACAGGCCGCCTGTGACGGTCGATGCTACAATCGATGTGCGGCGTCTTAAGCGTGATGTGACTGCACGTGCTATCACACGCAGCATGCCGGTGCCTATCATGGCTCCACCGAAAAGCATGGCGCAGATGACGAGCATTACCGTAGGCAGCATCCCGGTGATGCCGCCTGTTGACACAAAGGCGTCGAGGGTCTCGTTGCCGGTGTGGAGATTTGTCTCAGACCATAGTATCGACAGGGTAGAAGCGATGCGCTCGCCGATGCCGGCCGAAGGGCCGCCTGTGAGTTCGGCTGCAATCGACGGCTGGAAGATGAATATGCCCGCGATACCCATGGCCGAGCCGACCAGCAGTGTGTAGAGTGTCTTGACCTTTAGTGCGATTAAAATACCGGTTACAAGCGGAATAATCAGTGTCAGCAGCGAGATGTCGAAATTGGCGCGCAGAGCTGAAATAATTTCGCCTGTCGAGTTTGCGCTGCTCTCCGGGTCAAGGTAAAAGCCCATTAAAAGGAAGCTGAGCAGAGCGATGGCCATGGCCGGCACGGCTGTCAGCATCAGATAGCGGATATGGTCGAACAGGTCGACTCCGCACGACGATGAGGCGATGACGGTCGTGTCGCTCAGAGGTGACACCTTGTCGCCGAAATATGCGCCCGAGATGATGGCGCCTGCAATCCATGCCTCGTTATATCCCATCAGTGAGCCGATGCCGATGAACGCCACGCCGATGGTGGCGATGGTCGTCCATGAGCTGCCGGTGAGAACAGACACCAAGGCGCAGACCGCACAGGTTGTGACGAGGAAAAAGCGGGGATTGAGCAACTGCAGGCCGTAGTCAATAAGCGTTGGCACAACGCCCGACAGCATCCACGTGGTCGAGATAAGAGCAATCAGCAGCAACAGAGGCACTGCCGGCAGAATCTGCGTGGCGCTGCGCCTGAATCCGCTGATTAGTTTTGCCGACTGCAGACACCCGCTGACCAATGCTAAAGAGACAGCGAGCATAGCCGAAATCAACAGGCTGATGTGGCTGTAATCAGAGATGGCGTCATTCCCCATGAAAACCATTATCAGAATGAGCACAGCGAGCAGAAACACGACCGGGATGGCTGACAGCCAGACTGACGGATGACCGTCTGATGATGCTTTAAGCTTGGGTATATTCACAATAGATTGAAGAAATCTTGTTAATTATGGAAACTTGGCGTATGTGTAATTTCGGATGAGCCTTAAGTCTGTGACTCAATAAGAGACTGCAAATTTACAAAATATTCACTTTGGATAAGATGTTGATGTATGTCAGTGAGTCTTATTTGGGCATTTTTGTGAAAGAGCACGAGCAATTATGCTTAAATGTGTTAAATAGATATAAAAATTATAGGGCAATTAGTATGCTTCGTTGTTATTATAGTAACTTTGTAACCTACGGTTTGCAGCTACGCGAGCCGTTGTCTCCGGGGTTGACCGGTTTTGACAGCGTGTAGAGGTGGTGTGTAAGCGTGCAGAGCAATGATGGCTACGCTCTTTAATCAGAGACATCAGCAATTTTAATTGGCGAAAATAACTACGCTCTTGCTGCTTAATCGAAGTACAGTAAATTAAGCTTAATCTCCGCAACAGTTGCAGAGACAAGACATCGCCCGATTGTCCTTTTTCCGAGACGGATCGATACGGCGGTGCTGGTAAATCGGGAATAGGAGTCAGAGAGCCTCGCGAAGACTCCGAAATTTTAGAGGATAAGGCCCCGGTTGGTCGTCGTTCGCCTGCCGGAGCACGAAAACCAAGCAGCGACTACGCACGTAGAAAGCTCATTAGTTCCACGTTTGGACGGGGGTTCAAGTCCCCCCAACTCCACTATGTGCACCGGACACTCTCCGGTCGGCACACGACAAATTTAATATAAACCGCGTAATATCAGTATATTGCGCGGTTTTTTTGGTATCCATAAACTATCGACTCCGGACCAACTCCGGACCAACTCCGGACCGATTCCGGACCGAAAAAAGACCGAACGAGACCACTATTGGTGGCAAATTAGTGGCACAGATTTCCGTCACACCGACTTTTCCATCAGTTTTGCCTCGCTATTTATTTCCCGCTGATTCCAACAATTTATCTAATGATCTAATGATTGGTGACGTCAATTTGTGCCACTCGCCAAATTTTGCTAACTTTGTAAACTAATGCGCCCATGCATTAGCCTACGAGATGAGACTGAAGTTATACAATCCTAAACCCACAGGGAATCTTTCTGCTATTTATAGCAGAAAGAATGCTGTCATGTGTAGCTTTAGATGTATTTTAACCATCATAATGCTATTTGTGGCTGCTATAGGGAATGCTTCTGATGTCAACGTAGAACGTCTGATTAATTCCTTTGATGGTAGCCATAATCAAGTGGAAGTCGCCAATAATTTTTTCAAAGAACTTAAATCGCAGGATTTTATCGATGAGGATATAGTTTTTACATCTTCTACTCCATCGGATTCAGTACGGCAGATGTTCTATTACTGGACCGGCGAATGGTGCAACGACCGTCAGGATTATGAAGATGCAAAGCGATATGCACTGGAAGCATTACCTCTATATAATGGAAACAGCGATGCAAAAGCGGATTGCCTGAATCTTCTTGGAGTCGTCTTTGTGCGATTGGGAGATTTCGCCTCTGGGGTAACATATACTAAACAGTGTCTGGATGTTGAACTTAAAAGTGGTGACAATGACAGGATTGCTTCAAGTTTCAGCACTCTTGCGGGAACATATATTGCAGCCGAGGATCCGGCTGCAGCTTTGAAGTATAGTCTTCAGGGGTTGAAATATGCCGATAAGGCACGCAATTCTCTGCGCAAGACCATTCTCATGGGGATGGCTTCTGAGGCATATTACAAGAAAGGGGAATATGAAAAGGCTGTCAAATATGCCGATGAAGCTTATAGGATTGATTCTATTGACGACCGACAGAATCGGGCTGCAATACGTCTTTCTCAGAAAGCTACGGCACTTGTAGGATTGGGAAAATATGCCGAAGCCGAAACTACTTTCTTAAAAGCATTTCCGATTCTGATTGAGTCCAATAATTATCATTCGCTTGCTATTGACTATAATCAGTTGGGCTTCATGCTGCTAAAGCAGAAACGAAACAAGGATGCCATAAAATATTTTCTTGAAGCAAGTAAATTGTTTGATAAGATGGGAGACCTGTATAATCAGGTTCATTCCCAACGCGGACTGTATGAAAGCTATTGGAATATTAATCCGGACAGCGCCCATATTGCCTTGCAGAGATTCAATGTATTAAAGGATTCTCTATATAGGGAGGCTTCTGCGGATGCTTTGGCCCGTTACAAAGTCGAATTTGAAACAGATCGATTGAAAGAAGAGGTCAATGAGCATATTTCTAATAGAAAACGTGACTTTGTTATAGGTGGAATACTACTGTTCATCTGTGTAGTTGGAGGGTTTGCATTATATCGTTGGCGCATCAAACGCTATCGGCGTGAGATGCAGTCATTAATGGCGAAAATCAAGGAAATACAAGCCTCAATTTCGACATCTGACGAAAAAGATACAAAAGATTCCCAGCCTACGTCTGATGAGTCAGATTCGATTTCCGAGTTCGAGAAAATGGTAATAGAAGCCGTTAATGATGGATTGCCTAAAGGAGAATACAGTGTCTCTCATATTGCATCACGCATGAATATGGGTGAGCAAACATTCCGTAGACGTTTCGTTGAAGCCACCGGAAAGTTGCCCAAAGCCTTTATATCAGCAATCCAGATGAACCGTTCCGCCACATTATTGCAAGATAACAAAGATATGACCATAGCGGAGGTGGCCCGCGAATGCGGCTTTGAAGAACTTAGTGCGTTCTCTCGTTCTTTCAAACGTTCTTTTGGACGCTCTCCGTCCGAATACCGAAACGATACAGAGAAAACATCTACATAAGGCATCTCTGCTTCTGTATCGACAATCTTATACGTTGCAGTTCTGAAATCATCATATTTCAGGGCTGCAACTTGTTTTTTACGCCATTTTAGTTGCCTTGATAGTTTTTTGACAAGCGTTTGTAAGTTTTTATCAAGCTCGAAACCTGCTGCTCCACCTAATTTTGGAGTTTGATAATAACTCTCAAACTCAATCAGCCCAATGTCTGAAACATGACCCTTGAAACGGATTTCAACACACTGTCTGGTGAAACCGTGGATAGAAAATTGAGTCGGATGGTCTGGAATAATTCATGAATATACGAGCCGAAGAATCAATCCATCAATCATCGGTCATTGACATAAACCAGGACATGGTTTATAAAAGGCAGGTGAAGCATAGCTGCATAATATCCCGATGCGGCTTCATTATCTATATCCTTGTGATCCTTATACTGGGTTCTTGTCATAACAGGTCTCAAAAGGACTTGACCAACGAGGAGAAAAGAATAACTGACAGTATTGTTTTCGCCAACAAGAACGAGGATTCTCTTCGTGTACTGATATCAAAATTTGCAGAGACCGGCAATTCATATGGAGAAATTATATCATACCGAGAACTCGGACGGATTTTCAGAGATAAAAGCCGATTTATAGAATCAATTGAAATCCATAAAAAAGGGTTGGAAAAGGCTGTAGAAATCAAAGATACAATTCAAGTAGTCCAAGCTCTCAACAATATCGCCACTAACTACCGACGTATGGGCATATTGGATGAGGCTGCTGCCTATCATTATCAAGCACTTTCTATTTGCGACGCCTATGGAGACAAAGAAAGTGACGTCGCTCGAAAAAATCGGGTAATATCTCTGAACGGCATCGGCAACATTCACATGACCATGCAAAATTATGAAAAGGCTGATTCTGTGCTGCGTCAAGCACTGGCGGGAGAACACTCTCTTGGGAGCGACTTAGGACAGGCTATCAATTATGCTAATCTCGGCTCTATTTTTGAGGCAAGAGAACAAATGGATTCTGCATTATACTACTATCACCAATCCATGAGATTCAACCAGCAAGCCCATTCGGAGCTTGGCATTGCCTTATGTCACGGCCATTTCGGGCGACTATATGAGAAATCCGGAGACCTTGACAGTGCCCTCATAGAGTATAGACACGCTTATGACATATCTTCATCATCAAACGACGTCTGGCATTGGCTTGAGTCCTGTCTATCTATTGCACGAGTAAATGTTGCCAAAGGGAATCTTGGCATTGCTGCAAATTATCTCCACAAAGCTGAAAAAGCAGCGAATGAGATAAATTCTTTGGAACATATCGCCGAGGCATATCGATTGGAGTATCTGATGAGCCTAAAAACCGGTAATATCAACAAAGCCCTGGACTACTATATTTTGAGTCAACAGTATTCTGATAGTGTTAACAATGAGAAAAATTTGGTTCAGATGCAAAATACACGTATCAATTATGAACGTGAATTGAAAAAGACCGAGATTGGTCAAATGCAAAAAGATTTTCTGATTGAACGGGCTCAACGCCGTACATATGCCGTCGGCTTTACGATAATCTTTATCATAGCATGTCTTATAATCGCATTATTAGTCTATATAAATCGTTTGCGCTCTCAAAAGAACAAAATTATACGTCAGTCCGAAAAAATGCGTGCGACTTTCTTTACAAACATTACACACGAATTCCGTACACCGCTTACCGTAATCCAGGCCGCCGCACAGGAACTTATTCAAGATAGTGAGCCGGAGAGCATGACATATCAGAATGCAACAGCTATTCTTCGACATGAGTCAAGATTACTTAACCTAATCAATCAGATTTTGGACGTCGCAAAAATGGGTCCTGCAGACGTAAAATCCGCTCAATGGCGACATGGAGATATTGTTGAGTTTGTCAAAGTCTTATGCGATGGGTTGAGAAGTTATGCCGCCGAAAAGGGAATCAATATAATTTATGCCCCGGCAGAGGAACCTCTGGAAATGGATTTCATTCCTGATTATGTCCAAAAAATCATATGTAATCTAGTATCTAATGCTATAAAGTTCTCAGAAAAGGACGCTACCGTGTATATAGTGTCAAGAGCGAGTGTATCACAAATCCAACTTATCGTATGTGACACCGGTATTGGAATGAGCCCAGTACAAAAAGAAAACATATTTACTCCTTTCTATCAGGCTTCGGATAACTCCATTAATGCTGGCTCCGGTATAGGTCTATCGGTTGTCAAGATTGCGGTAGAAAAGATGGGCGGTCAAATTGAAGTGCATTCAGCCATGGGTGAAGGTTCCATATTTATTGTTACATTGCCTATGGCAAGAAATGAATCTGATGTGAAGACTTTTGATCTTGCTGAATATTTCAAAAACGATTCATTCAGTAAGACAGAAAAGGCTTGTAGTTGTCTGCCGGAAACAAATTCGGATGACAATCTTCAAGAAGATGATGTCCCTCGCGTTCTTATCATAGAGGATACAACGGAAGTAGCCCGTTATATGATGCGGCAGCTCAATCCGAAATATCATTATATCTTCGCGGCAAATGGCTGTGAGGGCTTTGAAAAAGCGATTCAGACAGTGCCGGATATTATTATTACCGACATCATGATGCCATGTATGAATGGATTTGAACTTTGTAAAGCAATCAGGGAATCCGAGTTGTTGAATCATATACCTGTAATCATGGTTACGGCCAAAGCGACACATGAAGACCGTATGCGCGGATTGGAATCCGGTGCGGACGCATATATCGAAAAACCTTTCCACGCCGATGAACTTAATATGCGTGTTGAGAACTTATTGGAACAACGCCGGATGCTACAGAACAAGTATTCAAAGGTTACCCACGAAAAGACTACGGAAGAGGATGATACATCTGTGATAACCGACCCGGACAAAAACTTCCTGACTAAAGTCACAGATGCTGTCAAGAGTCAAATATCGGGTGGTAAGATTGATTACAACCTACTTGCTTCAGCACTTTGTCTGACTCGTGCCCAACTGAATCGCAAGATTAAAGCGATTACGGGAGAAACCACTACAAACCTGATTCTAAAGATAAAAATCTCGCTTGCCAAGAACCTTCTTGATAATACAGACAAATCTATAATTGAGATAGCTATGGATTGTGGAATGGATTCAGACAGCTATTTCTGCACAATGTTCAAGAAAGCTACTGGGCTCACGCCTTTACAATACCGTAACAGAAATAACGGGTAGTAAAAACAGCGTATAGCATATATGCTATATAGAAAGACGTAGCAAGCATTCTGACATATATTTCTGCATAAATTTGTGATTGACAGTCATAAAGACCCGTATCCGGTTTTGTCCAAAAAATCAAGAATCCCATCTATATATCGGCTGATATGTTCACTTAAAAATTCTACCATGGCATCATAATAATGTTGTGCAATCAGAAGCAATGGTGCAATAACGCCGAACATTATAATCGTTATTATCCTATTTTCTTTTCTGCTGATTTTCTTGGAAGATTCGCCGGTGCTTTTTTCGTGTATAGCAGAAGTGTCGTTATCTTTATTCCTCATACTTATATGTTCCTTAGACCTTTAACAGATTATTTGGGTATCGGACGATATGCCATTATGAAAAACCCACATGAGTTGCGCATGTGGGTTTTTCATAATGTAAGAGGAATTATTTCACAACTATTTTCTTTCCGTTCACGATATATATACCTGTCGGGAGAGAATGCAGATCCTCTTTAGAGGCATTACGCTTTATGATGATGCCCTGCATGTTGAATATATCGGCCACCGCCGTTGTCTCGGCGAAAACATCTTCTATGGCTGCTGACTTCGTATTTTCGAACATGTCCCAACCATAAGATTGCAGATAAACATAATATGTTTCATCGGGAACAATCAGGGTTGCGTTGTCATAGGCTGCATTTGAAAAAGCGTCTAAGCTCTCGATAACAGGAGGGTTATAAGAAGTGCATGTAACAGTTTCCAGCCAATCACAAGATGAAAAAGCATTACTGCCGATATTAGTCAGTGATTCTGGGAATTCTATTGCCGTGAGTTTGCAATCAGAAAATGCTTCTTGACCGATTGTAGTAACTGACTCAGGAAGCGTTACTGTTGTCAAAGAAGTGCAACCTCTGAATGCATTATTGCTGATTTCCTCTATTCCTGACGGGATAGTTACTGAAGATAATGAGGAACAGTTCATAAAGGCCATTGGCTGCAAATAGACCATTGACTCAGGCATGTCTACAGATGAAAGTTTGCTGCATCCAAAAAATGCCTTATAGCCTATAGCATACATGGTTTCGGGCAAAGTTGCGGAAGTAAGGGAGGTGCAACCTGAGAAGGTATTTTCATCCACTACGGATATTTTCGAGGGAATGACTATTGATGTGAGGGCTGTGCAGTTAAGAAACGCCGATTGACCGATTGATTCAACAGACTCCGGTATATCAAACCGGTCCAGACTTGAACAGTTTTCGAAAGCTTGGTCTCCTATGCTGATTACAGTTTTTGGCAGAGTCAGATCGAAAAGACTGGAACACCCATTAAATGCGTATTTGCCTATTGATTTCAAAAATGCAGCTTCCTCTGTGTTTACTGTCTTCAGGCTTCGACAACCGAAAAATGTGCCTTCTTTAATGTCATTCAGATAGAGCGGAATTTTTATCGACTCCAGTGAGACACAGTCCGAAAATGCATAAACACCGATTGTGTTAATGCTTCCGGGCAGCTTAATGTCAGTGAGGGCGGAGCAATATGCGAATGCTGAAGATCCAAACTCCTGCATATAGTCGCCCATTTTCACGGTCGTTAGGGCTTTGCATTCGAAGAATGCATTGTTGCCTATTTTACGGACATATCCACCAATTGTAATGGACTTCAGGTTTTGGTTACCGTCGAAGGCTCCATCACCGATTTCCATTACATCGTAGGACTTGTCACCGTTATAAACGGTACCGGGAATTGTGATGTTACCACTGACGTTTGGATTCTCAGCGACATAGGCTTCCCCTTTCGAGTTAATGCCATACTTGATGCCTTGATAGGTGAACGTTGTCTGTCCGACCGCTCCGATGCAGACAAACAAAAGTCCTACCAATGCGATGTAAAACTTTTTCATCATAATTTTAATTTGATTTAAAGGATTGTTTAGAAGTTAATTATATTGTTGTTTTACGAATGGGAGCTCGTATTTCTCTGTCATGTTATTTCACTATCATCATGATCAATCAAAGGTCTCTTCACCTGCTTTATCGAGATTGCTTTCATTGTATCGGATAAGTGCGTCACTCAAAACCATTGCCGGTCCAGGGTATTGTTTCGGTAGAGGTGGCTTCGTAGGCGACGTTCAGCTCGATGAGCTCGATATTTTTGCCCTTGTGGGGAAGGGAGATGTGCATGGGATGACGAGAGTTGTTTATGAATATCCTCTCACTCTCACGCTCGAGTAATTTCACCGATTTGATGTCGGGATAATATCTGATGAGTTTGAACCATCCGGTATACCGGATGTCAGGCGACTCGCCGAGTACGTTTATTGCCAGCAAGGTTGTGCCGTCATCGCAGCGCCAGATGCAAGACTCCATTCCTGAAGCCGGTGCACCCCCTCCCAGATAGGACAGATAACCCGACTTGAGGTCGATTGTTTTTGTGGCACCACCTTCCGGACCGGGTTGCTTGTCATCGAAGATGAGCGTGGCCGCATCTTTGATGACATCGTTGTCGACAAAGGGAAGCACGGCCTTGAAGAGTTCGGTAACCGACGGCTTGTCGCCGAGATTGACGCGATAAGTCTGTGCTGTATTGAACATCATGAAAGTGTTGCCTTTGTTGGCAATTCCTTCGACGCAGTCTTCGAAGGTCACAAGGCAATAATTACTGTCAGGTATGCCAAGGATGCTTACCACAATCTTCTCACTGTCCTTGCCGCAGTCCTTAATCTCGGCCGTTATGTAATTGCCCCCGTCAATTCTGTAAGTGCCTTCGTAAGAAACTATGGGGTCTTCGTCGAGAACTACCACGCCGGGGATGCTGACGAAATGGTTGATTTTAGAAAGCATCATCGTGCCATCGTCATTGAATGACATCAGCAATTGAAAAGAGCCATTGATGGCATCATAGAGTTGCCAGTCACCCTCAAGGAACTGAAAACTCAGAGGCTCAATCTTCTTCTCCATGCCGTCGCCATCAACGGGATAATTTCTGACGTCGGTAGTGCTCCCGGTTTTGGAGGTCTTATGCTTGTTCTGTGCGTAAACGCAAGATACGCAAACGCATAAAAGCACTGCGGCGGCTATATAGAAATTCCACATATTTTTCATGACGTGTCTTTAAGAATCGCACGGCACTGCATCGATGCCGTGCGATACATGATACCGTATTTGCTATACAGCAGTTTCAAAAGCGGAATCCGGGTTGGAGAGGCTGGTCTTGATCAGGAAGCCGGAAACTCCCTTAAGTTTCTCCTTGTTGAAGTCCCATGTGAACTGGATGGTTTTGCCGGGCTCATTCTCAAAGACACTGTCACTGTCTTTTGCCAGCTTATCCACGCCGACGTTAATTACGCCGTCGGGCTGGTCGTCCTTTAGAGGAGAGATGAGAATATTCTCATCCTTACCTTCCGGAAGAGCTTTCTTGACTGTAAGAGTAAACGTGGCCACTACGGTGTTTTTGAAAAGTTCGCTCTGAGCCATGGTCACCTTTGCGTCGGAGAAGTATTCGGAATCGAATTTCACCTCATAGGATATAGCAGTTGGATCTTCTTCCGATGCTTCAGGCACCATTTGCTCGGCCTGGACTGATGATTCCTTGGCTGTTGATTCAGCCTTTTCACCGGTTCCGTTGCTCCCGCAGGCGCACATAACGGCGGTCAGCAGTCCGCATACTAAATACTTTGCTTTCATGTTTTATAGAATTTACATTAAAACCTTACTTGTTTTACCACCTTGACGGCGGATGTAGAGACCGTTACTCGGATTGGCGACCTTGACGCCCTGAAGATTGAAGTATTCCACGGGAGTATTGACATCGGCCTCGATATTTTCGATGCCGCTGACAGCACTGATGTGAGCGAACTTTTTCCAACCTTCGGCAGCTATGTAACTTTTGATGTAATCTTTCGGCACCTCAAGAGAAGCATCGGCGTATACGTTCTCGTCAAACGCATTTTCAGACAGAGCGGGAATGTGGTAAAAGGAATTGCAGACTACTAAGCTTATCTTGCTGGACTTGGCAAAAGCCTCGTTCTTGATTCCAAGTCACTACTGTCCACTAAAAATGGACGGGGTTAAAAATTAAATAAATTCGGTTCA
>ENA-OYXU01000321-OYXU01000321.1-human-gut-metagenome-genome-assembly--contig:-NODE-321-length-20210-cov-5.202431_pt1 | contig 20210 bp, 22 predicted proteins | sample MGYA00243243_ERZ653435 | MGnify/ENA primary metagenome ERZ653435 (study PRJEB26926, sample SAMN06165113) | human gut metagenome | biome: ENVO:00009003; feature: ENVO:2100002; material: ENVO:00002003... | reverse complement strand
GGACGACCTCGATTACTGTCTTCGAGGGGTCGAGCTTGGGGTCCTGCTCGAGGTAACCCACCGAGTAGCCGGGGGCGAAGACGACTTCGCCCTGATAGCTTTTGTCGATTCCGGCTATAATTTTGAGCAGCGTGGACTTACCGGCTCCGTTAAGACCGATTATACCTATTTTGGCGCCATAGAAAAACGAGAGATAGATGTTTTTCAGCACCTGTTTCTGAGGGGGAAAGATCTTGCTGACCCCCACCATTGAGAATATTATCTTTTTGTCGTCAGCCATTATATTAAATTAATAAGGTGGTTGATGGTTTAGCGGCGGTGAGATGTTTTTGTCGGGGCATAGCGCACAGGATAGTCGCAGCGTATCTTACCTTCGACTATGTTGCGTAGCTTGCTTTTGATGAGCTGTTTGCGTATAGGCGAGATATGGTCGATATAGACCATGCCGTCAAGATGGTCAAGCTCATGCTGGACAATGCGAGCCAGAAATCCGGAGATTTCCTCCGTGTGGGGCTTGAAGTCCTCGTCAACCCAGTTAAGACGGAGATGGTGGACACGCTTGACGTTCTCACTGAGCCCGGGAAGACTCAGACAGCCCTCGGTGCAGGTTTCTTCGGGACCATCGAGGATTTCATATTCCGGATTGATGAGCGTCAGACGTCGTCCTTCGCATGAAGGATCCTCCTCCTTGACCGCGTCAGCATCAATAACGACGAGACGTATTGACCTGCCTATCTGCGGGGCGGCAAGTCCGACGCCCTCGCTGGCATACATCGTCTCGTACATATCCTCGACGAGCTTCTTGAGGTCAGGATAATCTGGCGTGACATCTTCGGCAATTTCACGAAGTACGGGATGTCCGTATAAATATATTGGTAGCTTCATATCTTTGTGGTAGTGGATTGTTTTTTACATCTTATCGAGATACTGACGGCTGTCGAGATAGCCGTTGAGGATTATGACGGCGGCAATCTCGTCAACCACACCCTTATCACGCCGCTTCATGCGCGGCATGCCGCCGTCAATCATTGCACGGTGAGCGATGGACGATGTGAACCGCTCGTCAAAGAATGTCACGGGGATGCCGGGCAGCCGTTTGCGCAGCGCAGCCACTCCCGGACGAATATAGCGCATGGACTCACTCTCATTGCCATGCATGTCACGCGGCAGTCCGATAACAATTTCATCAACAGACTCAGCAGCACAATAAGCGGCAACCTCGTCACAAAGCGACGCTGCAGCGACAGTCTTGAGGCCCGAGGCGACAAGACGCAACGTATCTGTCACTGCGAGTCCGCAGCGGCGACGGCCGTAGTCAATGGCAAGTATTCTTCCCATATCGGAGCGCAAAGTTACAAATTTTAGTTGGTTATCGGAAACGTCCGGTGAAGCTGAGGAAACCTCCGCAGCAATTTCGATACGCCACACCGCGAAACAGAGCCGAAGCCACGCAAGCTGAGGATATGTTATTAAACATTAACATCAGGGATGTTTTATTGAGATTTTTTCACTACCTTTGCACCAAAATTTCAACGCTCGAGCTGTCCGTTTGCTACAACAGGATGGCAAAAGCCCTGATAAATCGCAATAAACCAAAACAAAGCAAGGGGCAAACGCCCCGCGAACACGACAAATAGATTCAGAACCTGATATGTTGTCATTATCGATTCAAAATGTCACTCTTGCAGTGGTAGCAGCCCTGACAGGCGTCTGTCTGGTTGCCCTTGCGATGTGGATTGCCGGGCTGATTTCGCCCAAGTCCTACAATGCCCAGAAGGGCGAAGCCTATGAGTGTGGTATCCCGACACGCGGCACCTCGATGTCGCAGATGAAGGTTGGCTACTACCTCTTTGCGATTCTCTTTCTTATGTTTGACGTCGAGACAGTCTTTCTTTATCCCTGGGCTGTCAGGATGCGTGAGCTCGGATTTGCCGGACTGCTTTCAATCGGCGTATTTTTCTCAATCATTGTGCTGGGCCTCGTTTATGCCTGGCGGAAAGGAGCACTGGAATGGAAGTGACAACAAAGAATATGCCCTATGAGGCGTGGAAAGACAACGAATATATCGAGAAACTCGTCGATGAACTTCGCGCCAACGGCACGAACATCATCGTCGGAACCTTTGATAAACTGATCAACTGGGGGCGGTCTAACTCGCTCTGGCCACTCACCTTCGCCACCAGTTGCTGCGGCATAGAATTTGTGTCGCTCGGTGCCGCCAGATTTGACATGGCGCGTTTTGGCTGGGAAGTTGCGCGCGCCTCGCCACGTCAGGCCGACTTCATGATGGTGGCCGGCACTATCGTACACCGCATGGTGCCTGTGTTCAGACGCCTTTATGACCAGCTGGCCGAACCCAAATATGTGATTGCCTGCGGCGGATGCGCCATCTCCGGCGGCCCGTTCAAAAAGAGCTATCACGTGGCCATGGGCATCGAAGACATCGTCCCTGTCGACGTGTTTGTCCCCGGATGTCCCCCGCGTCCCGAAGCCATGATTTACGGCATCATGCAGCTGTCGCGCAAAATCAAGGTTGAACGGTTTTTCGGAGGCGTCAACCGTCAGGAGAAGCAGAAGGAATTTCTGGCAGCCCACCCCGTCGAAGGCGTAAATGACTGAACGACGCGCGAAACCTCTCTGTGACACCACACAATAAACCAATCAGGAAAACAAAAAACTCCGCATAACCACACAAATGGCAGACTTCAAGGACACAATCCTCAAGCTTTCGCCCGAAGCAACCTTCGGCGTGAGCAACGACGGAATCACCCTTCTGACCGTCCCCGACAAAGACTGGCACAAGGTAGCAATGACCTTGCGCGACGACAGCAACGCTGCGTTTGACTTTCTGACAACCATCGTCGGAATGGACTGGAAAGACTCGATGGGCTGTATCTACTATCTCAGCTCAACGTCGCGAGGCAACGAGATGCTCGCCGTCAAGGTGACGGCCACCGGCGACAGGGAGAAACCCATGATTCACAGCGTCAGCGACCTGTGGGCTATAGCCGGCATCTTCGAGCGCGAGGTCTATGACTTCTTCGGCATCATATTCATCAACAACCCGGACATGCGCCGTCTCTTCCTGAGCATCGACTGGAAGGGATTCCCCCTGCGCAAGGACTATGACGCCAACCCCGACCTCAACCCCGTGTCAACTGAAAACGAACGTCAGAGCGACTTCACCCAGGCTTGGATGGAGCTCCCCGACGGCACTATCGAGAAGCGTGAGCCGCGCATCTTCGAAGAGGAAGACTTTGTGGTCAACATCGGCCCGCAGCACCCCGCCACTCACGGCGTGCTCCGCTTCCGCACGGCTGTCGAAGGTGAAAACGTCAAGAAGATTGACGTCTACATGGGCTATATTCACCGCGGCATCGAGAAGATATGCGAAGGACTGACCTACCCCCAGACGCTTCACTTCATGGACCGAATGGACTATTTCTCGGGTCACCACTACCACCACGCCCTCTGCCTGACATTTGAAGAAGCGCTCGGCATCGAAATATCACGCCGCGCTCAGGTCATCAGGGTATTGATGGACGAGCTCGGACGTATCGCAAGCCACTGCCTATTTATCGGCACATACTGCATGGACCTCGGAGCAACGACAATGCTCTTCTACACGCTGCGTGTACGCGAACAGATACTTGACATCATGGAGAAGACCTGCGGCGCCCGCATGACCTTCAACTATGAGTGTATCGGCGGCGTGATGCAGGATCTCGCAGATGACTTCGTCAAGGATGTCAAGGACCTGCTGGCTGTGCTCCCCGCCAATATCAAGGAATACAACAAGATTTTCACCGGCAACGTCATCGCCAAGGGACGTATGGAAGGCGTGGGACATATCTCGCGCGAAGACGCCATCTCATGGGCTCTCACCGGTCCCTCGGGCCGTGCATCGGGCTGGGCATGCGACGTACGCAAGACCCACCCCTACAGCATCTACTCCGAACTCGACTTCGATGAAGTTGTCAGAGAAGAGGGCGACTCGATGGCACGTTTCAAAGTGCGCGTCGAAGAAATGGTACAGAGCGCCCGCATCATCGAGCAGCTCATCGACAACATCCCCGAGGGCGAATACTGCGTGAAAGTGCCCAAAGTCATCAAGGTGCCCGCAGGACGCTGGTTCCGCGAAGTCGAGGGATGCCGCGGCACATTCGGCGTCTACCTCGAGAGCGACGGCTCCACAAGCCCCTACCGTCTGAAACTTGCTCCCCCGTGCCTGCCGCTGGCAGCCGCCGTCGACACTATGACACGCGGACAGAAAATCGCAGACCTCATCACAATCGGCGGATCACTCGACTACATCGTCCCCGACATGGACCGTTAAACCAAGAACCAATCTCACATCACATCTTCACCCTACCCCATGCAAGATTTCTCAATAGTCACCGAATGGATCCACGGCACGATGACGTCGGTTATGCCCGAGTGGCTCGCCATAGTCTTCGAGTGTCTGGGCATAGGCGTGGCCCTGCTGCTGGCCTACGCTCTTCTGGCTCTCTTCTATATCTGGTATGAGCGTAAGCTCTGCGCCGCTTTCCAGTGTCGTCTGGGCCCCAACCGTGTCGGCCCCTGCGGACTTCTCCAGAGCTTCGCAGATATGTTCAAAATTCTTATCAAGGAGCTGATTGAGCTGAAGAATGTCGACAAATTCCTGTTTGCCCTCGCCCCCTACCTCGTCATTCTGGCGTCAATGCTGGCTTTCGCAGTGCTCCCCTGGGGCAACGGCATGCAGATTCTTAACTTCAACATAGGCATCTTCTTCCTGCTGGCCGTATCATCGATAGGCGTTCTCGGCATACTTCTGGCCGGTTGGTCATCAAACAACAAGTTCACCCTCATCGGCGCCCTCCGCTCGGGCGCTCAGATGGTCAGCTATGAAATATCTATCGGTCTGAGCGCCATCACCATGATTGTGCTCGCCGGCACAATGTCAGTCGAAGGCATCTGCAAAGGACAGGAAAATCTCTGGTTCATCTTCTCGGGACACGTGCCCGCCGTGATTGCCTTTGTCATCTATCTGATTGCAGGCACCGCCGAGACAAACCGCGGCCCGTTTGACCTTCCCGAAGCTGAGAGCGAGCTGACAGCCGGTTATCACACCGAATATTCAGGTATACACTTCGGTTTCTTCTATCTGGCCGAATATCTCAACCTCTTTATCGTGGCCGGCGTGGCCGCCATGCTCTTCTTCGGCGGATGGATGCCTTTCCATATTCCCGGATGGGACGGCTTCAACGCCGTGATGGACTACATCCCCGGTATCGTCTGGTTCATTGCCAAAGCTATCGGCCTGTCATTCATCATCATCTGGTTCAAGTGGACATTCCCCCGTCTGCGTATCGACCAGCTGCTGACTCTCGAATGGAAATACCTCATGCCCATATCGCTGTTTAACCTCGTGCTGATGGTGCTGACCGTCACTTTCGGCTGGTATCTTTAAAATCATAACAACACAAGAATACAATCTCCAAACCACCACCAATAAAACCATGAGTGAACCCATATTTGGAAAAATTGCCCAGGTAATCGGTCCTGTCGTCGACGTCATCTTCGAGGGCGACGACAACCAGATACCCCCCATCTACACGGCTCTGAAGGTTTCACGTCCCGGCGACCATGACGGCTCGGAACTGATACTCGAAGTCGAGCAGCACATCGGCGAAGACACCGTACGCTGCGTGGCTATGGAAAGCACCGACGGTCTGCAGCGCGGACTGAAGGTTGAGAGCCTCGGACACCCCATCGCCGTGCCTACGGGCGAGCAGGTCAAAGGACGTCTGCTCAACGTGCTGGGCAACGCCATCGACCGTCTGCCGGCGCTCGACCGCGAGAATCTGCGCTCGATCCACCAGCCTGCGCCCAAATTTGACGAACTCACAATCGGCACGGAAATCCTTTATACCGGTATCAAGGTCATCGACCTTCTCGAACCCTACTCAAAGGGTGGTAAGATCGGTCTTTTCGGCGGTGCCGGTGTGGGTAAGACAGTGCTCATCATGGAGCTTATCAACAACATCGCCAAAGGCCACAACGGTTTCTCGGTGTTCACCGGCGTCGGCGAGCGTACCCGCGAGGGCAATGATCTGCTGCGCGAGATGATTGAGAGCGGTGTCATGCGTTACGGCGACAAATTTAAAGAAGGCATGGAGCGCGGCGAGTGGAATCTCGATGACGTCGATGTCAAAGAGCTGCAGAACTCACAGGCCACACTTGTTTTCGGCCAGATGAACGAGCCGCCGGGCGCACGTCTGCGTGTGGCTCTCTCGGGTCTTACCGTAGCCGAGCAGTTCCGCGACCAAGGTGCCGGCGGTAAAGACGTGCTCCTCTTTATCGACAACATCTTCCGTTTCACTCAGGCAGGCTCTGAGGTTTCGGCCCTCCTCGGCCGTATGCCCTCGGCTGTGGGTTACCAACCGACACTTGCCTCTGAGATGGGTACGCTGCAGGAGCGCATCACCTCGACTAAGAACGGCTCGATTACATCGGTGCAGGCTATCTATGTGCCGGCCGACGACCTTACCGACCCCGCTCCGGCCACGACCTTCAACTTCCTCGACGCCACGACCGTGCTCAGCCGTAAGATTACCGAGCTTGGCATCTATCCGGCTGTCGACCCCCTCGAGTCAACCTCTCGTATCCTCGACCCCAATATCATCGGCGAGGAGCACTACAATACTGCTCAGGCTGTCAAACAGCTGCTTCAGAAATATAACGAGCTGCAGGATATCATCGCCATTCTCGGTGTCGACGAGCTCTCTGACGAGGACAAACTCGTCGTGGCCCGCGCTCGCCGCGCACAGCGATTCCTTTCTCAGCCCTTCCATGTCGCCGAGCAGTTTACCGGCGTGCCGGGCGTGATGGTGCCGCTGAGCGAGACCATCCGCGGATTCAAGATGATTCTCAACGGTGAGGTCGATGAGTATCCCGAGCAGGCATTCCTCAATGTCGGCACAATTGACGATGCAATCGCAAAGGGCAAGAAGATGCTTGCCGAGGTCAAGTAAGACCGATTCACCGGGTTATAATTATTAATCGAATTAACAACAGATGACACTTAAAATCATATCGGCCGAATCAGTACTCTTCGAAGGCGAAGTCTCGTCAGTCACCCTGCCGGGTCAGATGGGCGCTTTCACAGTGCTGCGTAATCATGCCTCACTCATCTCGACCCTTGTTGCCGGTAAAATCGCATATACAGTCGGTGATACTGCCGATAGCAGGGTAGAGGAGCTTGACATCGACGGCGGAATTGCCGATGTTGACAATAATGTTGTCTCAGTCTGTCTGTATTAAAGCCATGAGGAAATTACTGACATTGCTTGCCGCTGTATTAGCCCTGATATTCATGGCTCCGTCGACTTTTGCCGCCGAGAGCGGACATGAAGAAAGCGAGGGTAAGCTCGACCCCAAGGAAATCATATTCGAGCACCTTGGTGACGGCTACGGCTGGGAAGTACCTTTCAACCACCACAAGCGCATCCCTCTGCCGGTGATTGTAATCGCGAGCGACGGTCTCCACGTGTTCTCGTCATCGCGTGTCACTGACGGACAGACCTATCAGGACGGCAATGTCGCCTTCAAGATTGCCGGCAAAGACAGTCAATACAAAGGCAAGGTGGTCGAAATCAAAGACGGTATGGAAATCAAGCCTATAGATATCTCCATCACCAAAAACGTATGCGGCATATTCATCACCGTGCTCATCGTTGTCGGTCTGATGCTCTGGATGGCTCATTTTCACCGCAAGAACGGATTCAAGGCCCCCCGCAAAGGCCTCGGCGCAATCGAGGCGCTTATCGTCTTCATGTATGACTCCGTAGTCAAATCGACTCTCGGTGACAAGGCACGTAAATTTGCCCCCTATCTGCTGACTGTGTTCTTTTTCATCTTTACGATGAACCTGCTCGGCCTGATTGTCGTATTCCCCGGCGGCGCAAACCTCACAGGCAACATCGCTGTCACACTTGTGCTTGCCGTCCTTACATTCCTTGTTACGAACATCTTCGGCACAAAACATTACTGGAAAGAGATATTCTGGCCTGATGTCCCCCTGTGGCTCAAGTTCCCTCTGCCGATAATGCCGGCTATCGAGATATTCGGCATGTTCACCAAGCCGGCGGCTCTTACCGTCCGTCTGTTCGCCAACATGATGGGTGGCCACATGATTGTGCTCGTGCTGACACTGCTTATATTTATATTTGCGGCGGTTAACCCCGTTGCCGGGGGCGCTACGACGGTAGTGTCGGTGCTTTTCTCGATTTTCATGTTGCTGATAGATGTGCTTGTCAGCTTCATTCAGGCTTACGTCTTCACGATGCTTTCGACAATATTCATCTCCTTGGCTCAAGCTCATGAGGAGCACCTCGATAAGAAAGAAAAAGAGGAGCATGCGGCCTCAGCCCCACAGCTCGCGGCATCTCCCGTCAAATAATGTAAAATCAACAAATTATATAAATAATCATCTAAAAACTTAAGATTATGTTAGGACTTTTAGCAGAACTCTCAGTGACAGGACTCGGCGCCAGCATCGGCGCTGCCATCGCAGCCATCGGCGCAGGTATCGGTATCGGTAAAATCGGCGCAGCAGCCATGGAGGCTATTGCCCGTCAGCCTGAGGCTGCCGGTGACATCCGTAGTAATATGATTGTTATCGCCGCTCTCGTCGAGGGTGTCGCTCTGTTTGCCGTCATCGTCTGCGTGCTTGCACTCTTCGTTTAATCTGAAAAAAATTACTGAATGGAACTTTTCACGCCTGATTTCGGCTTGATATTTTGGATGTTCGTCGCCTTTGCGGTGCTCTTCTTCATTTTGTGGAAGTTCGCATGGCCCGTCATCCTTAAAAATGTCGACAGCCGTGCCGACTTAATCGACAAGGGTGTGGAGTACGCTCAAAACGCTAAGCAACAGCTCGACAATGCCCGTCGCGAGGCTGACAGCTATCTGGCCGACGCCCGTCGCCAGCAGGCTGACATGCTCAGAGACGCCGATCGTCTGAAGACTCAGATTATCGAGGAAGCCCGCAGTGCGGCTCAGGTCGAGGCTCAGAAGGTGATGGACGCCGCTAAGCTTCAGATTCAGCAACAGCAGAAAGAAGCAGAGCATCTGTTCCGTAACCAAGTCAGCGAGTTCGCGCTTGATATTGCCGAAAAGGTCGTCAAAAACAATATGGCTGACCGGACGGCTCAGACAAAACTTGTCGATTCACTCCTTGACGAGATTGAAAGCAAAAACTAAAGACGCGTAATGAACGAAGGACTCATACCCCGCCGATATGCCACGGCTCTTTTTAAGGTCGCTGCCGAACGCAACGACTCGGAGCGCCTATACACAATGATGCAGAACGTAGCCGCCGCTTTTGCCGGCGATGCAGAGCTGCAGCGCGTCGTGGCAAATCCTTTTGTCAGTGACAAGGATAAAATCAGCCTGCTGACAGTCGCTGCCGGCGCTGAATCAACCGATGCCACCTATGACGATTTCCTGAGACTGCTATCGCGCAACAAACGTCTTGACATCATGGGAGCCATTGCGCGCGACTATTGCCTTTTATACAGACGTGCACGCAATATCCGCCGGGTTATCGTCACATCGGCCGCTCCCCTCGATGACAAGTCGCTCGACAGGCTCAAAAAGCTGATTGAGGACCATCTCGCAGGTGCGACCATGGAGTTTTCGTCTCAGGTCGACCCCGGTCTTATCGGCGGTTTCACAGTCACTGTCGACAACGAACGTCTCGACGCATCGGTGCGCAATGAGTTGAAACAGTTGCGTCTCAACCTACTTAATTAAATTCGATAACACAGCCTTTAAGCATATACAATGATTAATCCAAGCGAGATATCCGAAGTATTGAAACAACAGCTCGAGAGCGTTAACTCGAAAGTCTCTTTCGAGGAAGTCGGCTCCGTGCTCGATGTCGGTGACGGTGTCGCCCATGTCTATGGACTCGACAACGTCTGCGCAAACGAACTCGTCGAGTTTGAGAACGGCGTCAAAGGCGTCGCGCTTAACCTTGAGGAGAGCAACGTCGGCGTCATTCTGCTCAACAATGTCAATAAAGTCGCCGAGGGCATGAGTGTGAGACGCACCGGCGAAATCGCTTCAATCCCCGTAGGTGAGGGTCTCCTTGGCCGCGTCATCAACGTGCTCGGACAGCCCGTCGACGGCCGTGGTCCGATTACGGGCGACCTCATTAACCTGCCTCTCGAGCGCAAGGCTCCCGGCGTTATCTATCGTCAGCCCGTCAATCAGCCGCTGCAGACAGGTATAAAGGCTGTCGACTCCATGGTGCCCATCGGCCGCGGTCAGCGTGAGCTCATCATCGGCGACCGTCAGATCGGCAAGACCGCCATCGCCATCGACACCATCATCAACCAGCGCCAGAATTACGAGCAGGGCAAACCTGTCTACTGTATCTACGTCGCCATCGGCCAGAAGGCTTCGTCAGTAGCCGCTACCGTCGAGACCCTCCGCAAATACGGCGCACTCGACTATACGGTCGTTGTTGCCGCCACGGCCTCTGATTCGGCCGCGATGCGCTATTATTCGCCTTTTGCCGGCGTTGCCATCGGCGAGTATTTCCGCGACACCGGCCGCGACGCCCTCATCGTCTACGATGACCTGTCGAAGCAGGCCGTCGCTTACCGCGAGATTTCGCTTATCCTCAAACGCCCCTCGGGCCGCGAGGCTTACCCCGGCGATATCTTCTATCTCCACTCGCGTCTGCTTGAGCGTGCCGCCAAGATTATCGACAATCAGGCGGTCGCATCTAAGATGAACGACCTCCCCGAGCCGCTTAAACCTCTTGTCAAAGGCGGTGGCTCTCTCACGGCGCTCCCCATTATCGAGACTCAGGCAGGCGACGTTTCGGCTTACATCCCGACAAACGTTATTTCGATTACCGACGGCCAGATTTTCCTTGAGACCGCATTGTTCAACCGCGGCATCCGTCCGGCTATCAACGTCGGCATCTCCGTGTCGCGTGTAGGCGGTAACGCACAGATTAAATCGATGAAGAAAGTGGCCGGTACTCTTAAAATCGATCAGGCACAGTTCCGTGAGCTCGAGTCGTTCACCAAATTCGGCGGCGACATCGACCCCGTGACCGCCCGCGTCATCGACAAGGGCCGCAAGAACGAGCGTCTCCTCATACAGCCCCAGTATCATCCTGTGCCTGTCGAAGACGAGGTCGCCGTAATCTTCTGTGGTGTCAACGGTCTGCTTGAGAATGTACCCGTCGACAAGGTAGCTGAGTTTGAAAAACAGCTTATCCAGCTCCTCGGCGCAAAATATCGCGACGATGTGCTCGAGCCTATACGCGCCGGTCAGCTCACAGACGAAGTCAAGGCTAAACTTACGGAAGCTGCCACACAGATTGCAGGACAGTTCTAACATTTATATAATAAGCACGGATAATGGCAACATTAAGGGAATTAAAAGGACGCATCTGCTCGGTAGCCTCATCTGAAAAGATTACAGGCGCCATGAAGATGATTTCATCGGCCAAAATGCACAAGGCCGAGGGCGCGTTGCGTCGTTTAGTACCGTTCCGCAACCAGATAGAGACCATCATAGCAAACCTTCTGTCTACGGATGCGACATTCAGCTCTCCTTTGGTCGAGCCGCGTCAGGAGGTCAGACGTGTCGCCATCGTCGTGCTCGGCAGTGACGACGGCCTTTGCGGAGCCTACAATGTCAATCTGGCCAAGCAGCTTGCCGCCACGCTCGACGAGTTGCGCGAGCGTTACGGCATGGGACTTGAAGTAGACATATATCCCGTAGGCCGTAAGATGGCCAAGGCTGTCGTCAAGTATGCTACAGGCCGTGTTTCGGTGGTCAGTGACATCACAGTCGACTCAAAGAGTGACGGACAGGCCGTCAAGGACTTTACCCGTGCGCTCGAAGACTCATTCACCGGACGGCAGGTCGACGAAGTGAGACTGCTTTATATGCACTATCACTCAGCCGGCCGACAGACAGTCCGCAACGAGTGTCTCCTTCCCGTCGAAAGTTCTAATTTCAGTGCTGAAGGCATCAAGGCTACAGGACGCCCCTGCATTTTCGAGCCTGATGCACAGACTATCTTCAGCTCGGTGCTGCCGATGTTTTTGCTATCGGTCATGCAGGAGGCTTTCGCCGAAAACCGTGCGTCAGAGCAAGCTGCCCGTGTGATGGCAATGCAAAGTGCTAACGACAACGCCAAGAAACTTCTCGAGCAGCTGCGCCTCGAGTTTAACAAACTGCGTCAGCAAAGCATTACAACTGAGCTGCTCGACATCGTTGGCGGCCAGATAAAAGACTGATTAAAACTAAAATATAATATTAACGACATTTTTCAATGGGTAGTGTAAAAGAATATTTCTCGTCATTGGGGTCCGGCATCAAAAGCCTTGTTCAAGGCATGCAGGTGACCGGTAAGGAGTTTATCACCCCTAAGATTACGGAGCGTTATCCCGAAGACCGTGAGACACGTCATGTGCCCGAACGTTTTCGTGCGGTGCTCAAACTCATTTACGACGAGAACGGCAATCATAAATGTATAGCCTGCGGCACTTGCGAGCGCAATTGCCCCAACGGCACCATCAGCCTTGAGACAAAGATGGTCGACACGGCTGCGGGTACTAAAAAGAAAAAACTTGACAAATACATGTATGACCTCGGCAGCTGCACATTCTGTCAGCTGTGTGTGACAAGCTGTCCGACCGGAGCGCTCGAGTTCTCAAACGATTTCGAGCAGGCCGTCTTTACTCGCTCAAAATTACTCAAACAGCTTAACTACCTCCCCGAGAAAGAGGAGCCCGCTCCCTCTCCCGAAGAGCTTGCTAAAGCTGCAGCCGAGCGCGAAGCCCGCATTGCAGCCGCAAAAGCTAAGGCTGCTGCAGCTAAAGCCGCAAAAGAGGCCGGTGCAGCGCCCGCTGCCGAGGTTAAGCCCGCTCCCGCCGCCGAGGCCCCCAAGTCAGACGATAAGAAAGACGCCTGACATTATTAATTATGAATAATCAATAATCACAAATATGGAATCAGTAGGAAGTATCATTATGTACGTGATTGTCGCTCTTGCGATGATCGTATTCTCGGTACTCGCCGTCACCACACGCAAGATACTGCGTGCGGCCACATACCTGCTCTTTACCCTGTTTGCCGCCGCTGCCGTTTATTTCATGCTCGATTACGAGTTCCTCGGCGCTGTGCAGATTGCGGTATATGCGGGTGGCATTGTTGTGTTGTTTGTATTCTCAATACTTTTGACAAGCAAACCCGGCGACAATACTGAGAAACTGACCTCTAAATCCCGTGCTCTCGGTGCTGTTGCGGCTGTCGCAATGCTCCTTATCGCCGGCTATTCACTCGTGTCGCGTGCCGCAAACTTTGTGGCCCGTCCCGAGATGACCTCGCCTGATATGAGCACGATAGGGCAGACCCTTATGGGCACCGGCTCGGGTCAGTATCTGCTGCCTTTCGAGGCTGTCAGCGTCCTTTTATTGGCATGTATAATCGGTGGCGTAGTTATCGCCCGCAGACGTTAATCGGAAATTATGGAAATTACAGCTATATATTACCTGATTCCCAGTCTGATTATGTTCTGCTGCGGAGTCTACGGTTTCATCACCCGCAAAAACATGATTGCCATCCTGATTTCGCTCGAGCTGATGCTCAACGCGGTCGATGTCAATTTTGTCGTGTTTAACCGTTTCCTTTTCCCCGGCCAGATGGAAGGCATGTTCTTTACGCTCTTTGCCATCGCCATCGCAGCCGCCGAGACCGCTTTGGCCATCGCCATCATCATCAACATTTTCCGCTCCGTAAAGAATGTCGACGTGCGCGGTCTTAACGAAATGAAATTTTAAGCCTTATGGATGTTACGATACCTGTACTGATATTGGCCATTCCTCTCTTTATGTTTATTTTCCTCGGCCTTTTCGGCGGGAAAATGACACATAAACTCGCAGGTGTGCTCGGCACTCTCGGCATGGGCACTGTGCTCGTGCTTGCTTACACCACGGCCTTTCAATATTTCTTCAGCGGGGCTCCTGAGTTTATCAATGCTGCCGGCGAGCGTCTCCAGTCTGTTATTTTCAATCAGACATGGCTCGCCTTCACTGACAAACTCGTCATTCGCCTCGGTTTCCTTCTTGACCCGATTTCAGCCATGATGCTTGTCGTCATCACGACAATCTCGTTCATGGTCCATCTCTACAGCCTCGGCTACATGCGCGACCACCACGGCGTCTTCGAGCGCGGTTTTCAACGCTTCTATGCCTTCCTGTCGCTCTTCAGCTTCTCGATGCTCGGACTGGTCGTCGCCACTAATATTTTCCAGATGTATATCTTCTGGGAGCTCGTGGGTGCGTCGTCTTACCTCCTCATCGGTTTCTACTACACCAAACCGTCTGCCGTTTCGGCTTCGAAGAAAGCCTTTATCGTCACACGTTTTGCTGACCTTGGCTTCCTTATCGGCATCCTGATTCTGTCATTCTACACCGGCACTTTCAACTTCACCGATCTCACCTCGGCTCCCGTCGAAGGCATGAACGGTGTCTATGCCGTCAGCGAGGGCACAGCCGAGTCGATACGCAATATCTTCGAGACATCGGCCGCTCCGGTCTTCCTCGGAGGCTCGGTGCTGACATGGGCTCTCGTGCTCATCTTTATGGGCGGCATGGGCAAATCGGCCATGATGCCTCTCCACATATGGCTGCCTGACGCTATGGAAGGCCCGACACCCGTCTCGGCCCTCATCCACGCTGCCACAATGGTCGTCGCGGGCGTTTATCTCGTAGCGCGTCTCTTCCCCCTCTATCTGATGGAGAATGTCGCCCTCGAGATTATCACCGTAGTGGGTGCCTTGACCGCATTCTATGCTGCAATGGTCGCCTGCACTCAGGTCGATATCAAACGTGTGCTCGCCTTCTCGACCATCTCGCAGATTGCGTTTATGATGGTTTCGCTCGGCGTGGCCCGTCCAGAGCATCATGAGGCACTCGGCTACATGGCCTCGATGTTCCACCTGTTCACACACGCCATGTTCAAGGCCCTCCTCTTCCTCGGTGCCGGCGCTCTCATCCACGCCATCGGATCAAACGACTACACCGCTATGCACGGCCTCCGCAAATACATGCCCGTCACTCACTGGACATTCCTCATCGGCTGTCTCGCTATCGCCGGCATCATCCCGTTCTCGGGCTTCTTCTCCAAAGACGAGATTCTCTCGGCCTGCGGCGAATATGACTGGCTCGCTTACGTCTGGATGTCGATGGTTGCAGGTCTGACCGCGTTCTACATGTTCCGTCTCTACTTCCTTATCTTCTGGTGGAAAGAGCACAAAGTCGCCGACCCCCATCACGTGCCCCACGACCAGCCTTGGACGATGTCTCTGCCGCTGATAATCCTTGCCGCCATTTCATGTGTGGCCGGATTCATCCCCTTCGGCAACCTCGTCAGCTGGAACGGCGAGCCCTATGACTTCATGGCTCACTTCGACTGGGGTGTCGCAGCTGTCAGCCTGACTGTGGCTGTTGTTGCCATCGCCCTCGCTGCCGTAATGTACCGCAAGGAAAACAAACTACCCGAGAAATTCAAGAATGCACTGCCCGCTCTGTGGCGCTGGTCATTCCACCGTTTCTACTGGGACGAACTCTACATGTTTATCACCCACAAGATTATTTTCAATGGCATCTGCCGCCCGATTGCTTGGTTTGACCGACACATCATCGACGGCACTATGGATTCGTTCGCCACTATCACCAATAAAGCCTCAGAGCTTATCAGACCGCTCCAGTCAGGTCAGATACAGATGTATGTCTGGATTTATCTCATCGGAGCCCTCTTGCTCGGCGGTGTGACTGTCCTCTGCCTCATTTAATTTAACCTAAGGGATTTAAACCAATCAAATAAGTAATTGCAATGTTTTCCAATATCCTGATATATTTTGTGGTGATACCGCTGCTCATGCTCGGCGGTCTTGCCCTCTGTCGCAACATCAGGCAGATACGCGCAGTCGCCGTCACGGGCTCCGTTGCCCTGACAGCCCTGTCGGTCTATCTTCTTGTCGAATATCTTGCGCAGCGCGCAGCCGGCGCGACCGATCCGATGCTCTTCACCGGCGAGTGGTCGTGGTTTGCACCGCTTAACATAAACCTCGCTGTCGGTGTCGACGGCATCTCGATTGCCATGCTGCTGCTGTCGTCGATTATAGTTTTCGCAGGCTCGTTCGCATCATGGAAGATACCCCAGCCCAAAGAGTTCTTCCTTTGGCTCATCCTCCTGTCGACCGGCGTCTTCGGCTTCTTTATCTCGATTGACCTCTTCACCATGTTCATGTTCTATGAGGTCGCCCTCATCCCGATGTATCTTCTCATCGGTGTCTGGGGCTCGGGACGCAAGAACTACTCGGCCATGAAGCTGACCCTTATGCTTATGGGCGGCTCGGCCTTCCTGATGCTCGGCCTTATCGGCATCTACTACCACTCGGCTCCCGAGGGTGGCACACTGACATGGAATCTCCTCGAGATTTCTCAGAACGCCTCAATCAGCCGCGGCTGGCAGTACTTCCTCTTCCCGATGACTTTTGTCGGTTTCGGTGTGCTCGGCGCCATGTTCCCCTTCCACACATGGTCTCCTGACGGTCACGCTTCGGCCCCCACGGCTGTGTCGATGCTCCACGCCGGCGTCCTTATGAAACTCGGCGGTTACGGTTGCTTCCGCGTCGCCATCTTCCTGATGCCTGAGGCTGCTACAGAGCTCGGCTGGATATTCCTCATACTGACAGGTATTTCGGTTGTCTACGGTGCGTTCAGCGCTTGCGTTCAGACAGACCTTAAATACATCAATGCCTACTCGTCGGTGTCACACTGCGGTCTGGTGCTCTTCGCCATACTTATGTATAACACCACGGCCATGACAGGCGCTATCATGCAGATGCTCTCTCACGGTCTCATGACAGCCCTCTTCTTCGCCCTCATCGGCATGATTTACGGTCAGACACACACACGCGATATCCGTGAGATGAACGGTCTGATGCGTGTCATCCCTTATCTCGGCGTCTGCTACGTCATCGCCGGTATGGCCTCGCTCGGTCTGCCGGGCCTCAGCGGTTTCGTCGCTGAGATGACCATCTTTGTCGGCTCGTTCGGACAGGGCATGAAAGACTATCTCGCCGGCGAAGGCTCGCTCCGCCTCGTTTTCACCATCATAGCTTGCTGCTCGATTGTCATCACCGCCGTCTACATCCTCCGTGTTGTCGGCAAACTGCTCTTCGGTCAGTTCAAGCTCGCTCACCCCGTCGAGCTCCGCGACGCCACATGGTGGGAGCGCATCTCGACAGCCACTCTGATTATCTGCGTGGCCGGCATCGGTTGTTTCCCAAACTTCTTCAGCCATTTGATTAATTTCACCTTCCGTCCCGAAATCTTCAAGGTGCTCGGCTTGAATTAATAAGATTAACAAGAAATGGATTACTCACAGTTTTTAGCAATGAAGCAGGAAATTGGTCTGTTGATCGTCTTCCTGTTAGTCTTCCTCTACGATACGTTCATGCCTCAGGGCAAGCTCCGCTGCCTGCCCGGCTTCGCAGCTATCTTGGTCGCAGCCCTCACCGCTTGGGGCCTGTCATCATGCTGCGTCAACGGATGCTCTGTCGCTGCATTTGCCGGCATGTATGAAACCTCGCCTGTCATCGCCGCAATAAAGAACATTCTTAATATCGGTGTCGTCATCGTCCTGATTCAATCAATAAAGTGGGCCAACTCCGACGAGATGCACTTCCGTCGCGGCGAGTTCTACGAGCTGCTGCTTGTGACACTCTTCGGCATGTATCTGATGATTTCAGCCCGTCACTTCCTCCTCTTCGTCATCGGCCTCGAGGCTGCGTCGCTGCCTCTCGCCGCTATGGTCGCCCTTGACAAGAATCGTTACGAAAGCCATGAGGCTGCTGTCAAATATATACTCACGGCTGTCTTTTCGTCGGCTGTGTTTATGATGGGTCTCTCATTTGTCTACGGCCTGACCGGCTCGCTGTATTTCGAGAATATTTATGTGGCCGTTTCGTCATCGATGAGCGTTATGCTTGTTATGGCGATTGCCTTTGTCATCGCCGGCATCGGATTCAAGCTCTCGCTTGTTCCCTTCCACCTCTGGACAGCCGACGTTTATCAGGGTGCTCCGACCTCGGTCACCTCTTATCTGTCGGTTATCTCCAAGGGCGCCGCAGCCTTCGCTTTCATGGTCATTCTCGCTCAGGTGTTCGGCGCCGTTTACCACGATGTCTGGGAGTGGATGCTTTATGCACTCATTATCCTGACCATTACCGTCGGTAACCTCTTTGCCATCCGCCAGCGTAACATGAAGCGTTTCCTTGCTTTCTCGTCAGTGTCGCAGGCCGGCTACATTATGCTCGGCATCATAGCCTTCAATACCATGGGTGTCGCAGCGATGATGTATTACATCCTCGTCTATATCTTCTCCAATCTCGCCGCTTTCGGCGTCATCGGAGCTATCGAGAATGCTACGGGCCATGTGTCGATGGACGATTACCGCGGACTTTACAAGACCAATCCGCGTCTGTCGGTAGCCATGATGCTCGCCATGTTCTCACTCGCAGGTATTCCTCCGTTCGCCGGATTCTTCTCAAAATTCTTTATCTTCACCGGCGCAATCAATCAGGGCTCGGTCGCAATCTATGTGCTTGTACTGATTGCCTTGATTAACACCATCGTCTCGCTCTACTACTATCTCCTTGTAGTCAAGGCCATGTTCATCAGCGAGGACGAGTGTAAGATTGCATGGTTCCGTTCGTCATTCACTGAGCGTCTCGGTTTGTGGATTACAGTCGCAGGCATCCTGCTTATCGGTATTGTAAGCTGCTTCTACAGCCATCTGCTCGAGCTCACAGCATCAGGCTCGCTCGGTATGTACTTCCTCTGATCAGCAAAAAATCAAATATGCGCTACAGCCGCGAGTCCCTTGGATTCGCGGCTGTCATTTTATATAATGATAAAATAGCTAAAGTAGCTATGATAGCTAAAGTAGCTATAGTAGCTATAGTAGCTATGATAGCTACCCTAAAGTGCCAGTGCAGCAGGCCTACGGCCTGCTGCACTGGTGATATAGTTTATGTATTTGCGTGATTAATATGCCATGTCATCTTGGTTGGCGTCGCCTGAGAAAACTACTTCCCAGTGCCCTCCCTTGTCAGGACCTATGCGGCGCAGATAACCGTCGTGTTTCAGGCGTGAAAAGTGGCGTTCGATGCCTTTGGTCGATACGCCTATGATTTTAGATATCGCGGCGGCACTAAGTTTTGGATTGTCAAGCAGCAACTGCAATATTTTGCCTCTCGTTTTAAGCGGATTTATAATTAGAGGAGTGTGTATGTACGCTCTTTTTTTCTTTGGCTCGGCCTTTTTGACCGGTTTAGGTAAAGATTGGACATAGACCGAGAAGGCTTTTAAATCCTCCGAAAGATGCACACACATCGTTTCAGAGAGATAACTGCGGAACAGGTCGGGATTGTTATGCAGGATGCTGTCGCGATAGGCCTCTATATAAGACTTTGAGTCGTTTGCGTCGACACGTGTCGGGAGCAGCCCGTACTCACATTGCATCCAGTTGGTGACAAGTCTTGCCATCCGGGTGTTGCCTGACGTCCATGGACTGATATATATCAGCATCCGCTGGATGTCAAATGTGAAATAATAGTAGTCGATGGTGCTTTTCAGCGAAATCTGACGCCTATATTCGTTAATATCATTACACAGATGTCTGACAAGATTGCCGATGTTTTTTGCCGGGGCATGAGACAGCCCGTAGGGACCCTCGGGAAGTTCGTGTTTACGGAAGTCGCACGACGGCTCCTCTGATTCGTTCAGATCGTCGGAGTTTATGATGCCCGCAAGCACACATAGTTTGTTTATGTCGATATCTACATGATTGCGGGCATATTCTTCCATCTTTTTATATGCCCGCGCAAGAGAAATGACTGTCATTGTATCGGCTTGATTGTCATCATTGGCCTTCGGGTCAAATGACATGTAGTTAGGCTCGGCCGGGGTCGTATTTTCACTTAGAGCTGCCGAGTGCAAGATGAGTATCCGCGTCCATAACCGGTTGAAGTTGGGGAGTTGTTCGATACCCGACGCGTGATACTTCGTTATAATATCTGTCTCTTATACACATCTCCGAGCCCACGAGACTACGCTGCATCT
>ENA-OYXU01000318-OYXU01000318.1-human-gut-metagenome-genome-assembly--contig:-NODE-318-length-20277-cov-5.011769_pt1 | contig 20277 bp, 15 predicted proteins | sample MGYA00243243_ERZ653435 | MGnify/ENA primary metagenome ERZ653435 (study PRJEB26926, sample SAMN06165113) | human gut metagenome | biome: ENVO:00009003; feature: ENVO:2100002; material: ENVO:00002003... | reverse complement strand
TCGCCGATAATCGCCTGATGGCCAAACAATACGTGCCAAAGGCACGTCCCTACATCTTTTTTAACAACCGCTTTTTTACATTGGCCAATATGCGGCGAATAGCCACTGCAAAGAAGTGTTAATTTACCGGAGTTGCAAAAATGTCAGTGGCAAATGTCATGCCATTTCTACCTTTGTGCAAAAAAGAAACATTATGAAAAAGACACGTAAATCATCAGCTAAAACTATTACCGCCCGTATCCCCGTCGAACTTATCCGTCAGATACTTGACGACCCCGAAAACATTTCGCTCTGTCACGCTCTCGTCTCAGCCATACTCGAGGCCGACCGGATAGCTCGTCCCGACGGCATAGCCTCCGAACTTGACAGCAGCCCTCTGCATCCGTCATCGTCATCCGAGGCTGACACTATGGCTGAGGATGCACGCCGACGTGCCGATAAAGCCGCCGAGCACCGTGAGGCGCGAAAGATGCGAGCCGAGCAGCGCATGAAAATGCTTGAACGTATACTCAGTGACAATAAGCCGGTAGCTCTGTCGTCAATCTTTGGCACCGGACTGTTCACACCCGTGCAGGAGCGCGCGATTGATGCGCTCCTTAATCCCACTGTGCGCACCATTAATAAACTCTCGCCTGACCAACTGCGGGCCTTCTTCCTGCCTTTTATCATGAAGTTCAATAAACTTTCGGCTGCCGACGTTCCGACCGCTCTGCGCCGACACGCCGTCACCGCATAATATCGGTTTTGGCCGGCATATTATTTGGCGGATATTCTTTATATTTGGGGCTAAAATTTAGGCTATGCTCGATTTCCGCAAACTTAAGTCGGCGATTGACGTGCGGCGGTCTGTCCGCACTTTTGAGCCGCACTGCGTCACTGATGCAGACAGACATAAATTTGACGAAGACAGCGCCGAGGCGATAGAGTTGTGCGGAGTTGTCGGCACGGCACGAATAGCCGTACTTGATTTCGCCGACGACAATACGGCTCCCGGCCGTATGGCGACCTACGGTTTTATCAAGGGCGCGCGTACATATTTCGTGCTGCTTGTCAAGGCCGATGCTGATGATGCGGTCTGCCGTCGGGCGGCTGCCGCGATGGAGCTGATGGTCTTGGACGCCGTGTCAGTCGGTTATGGCACATGTTGGATCGGAGGCACGTTCAGTCGTTCGACATTCGGAGGGCTTGCCTCGCAGGGCGATGACGAACGCATTGTCGCAGTCATTGCTGTAGGCAGAGAGGCAAAACCGGGTTTTGCAGAGCGCGTTATACGTGCAGTGTCAGGCTCGCGCGATAAGGACGGGCGTCCGCGCCGACGCGATTTTGACAGTATGTTTATAAGCGGTGACGGCTCCGGAACAGACAGCCGTGTGCATGCCGCGTTGTGTGATGTCAGGATGGCGCCGTCGTCGACAAATTCGCAGCCGTGGCGCGCGACGATGTTTGACGGAGGGCGTCGTGTCGTGTTTGAGGCTGCGACACATAACTCATATACTCAGACCGACATGGGGATAGCCCTTTGCCATTTCGCGATCGGTCTGTGGCCCCGGCGTGTTGACTTTGATACGCAGATGACGGCAGTCGTTGATTTGGACTAAAAGTCAATGGTGACCGATGCTGAGGCGAGCTGCGCGGATATTGGCGGTGCTATTTTGGTGACTTTCACATAGCCCGACGCGATGGCCGGCCACCGCGTCAAAAGCGCCCCGGCGATGCGCCCGGCGACATGTTCGAGCAACTGTGACGGAATTTTCATTTCCTTTTTGATTATGTCGACAATTTCGGCATAACTTATCGTGTCGTCTAATCCGTCGCTGACGGTGGCTATGACTGACGGCGGATAGCAGACCGCAACCGAGACCTCAAATTCGTTGCCGACAGTCTGCTCCTGTGTTGAGACGCCGTGAAAGGCGTAAAGCCTCACACGGTCGACCTCGATGGTCACAGACGCTTTCCTAATGCGTTCGGCGGGAGTCATTTGCGGCGGCGCGACTGGCGTGAGCCCGAGCCGGCGCGCTCGCGGCGCTCGCGCTTCGATTTGCTTTTATTGCGGTCGCCTTTGAGAGCTTGAGCGACAGACGGTGCGGCGAGTGTATCTAATGACCGCGGCGGATTTTTCTCGTCGACGATGACAAAGTCTAACTGCTTGCGGTCTAAGTTGGCGCGTGCAACCTGCACCGTGATGCGGTCGCCGAGACGGTAGCGGTGGTTGTTGCGGCGTCCGACGAGGGCATAGTTGCGTTCGTCGTAGTCATAGAAGTCGTCGGCGAGGTCACGCACGGGCACGAGTCCTTCGCACTTGTTATCGTCTAACTCTACATACAGACCCCACTCGGTGACACCAGAGATGACGCCGTCGTAGACTTCGCCGAGATGGTCGGCCATGTACTCAACCTGCTTGAACTTGATTGAGGCGCGCTCGGCGTTGGCGGCGAGCTGTTCCTGTGCTGACGAGTGCTTACATTCGTCCTCCAATTTCTCGATGTTGACACTGCGTCCGCCGTTGAGATAGCGGTCAAGCAGACGGTGCACCATCATGTCGGGGTAGCGGCGGATAGGCGAGGTGAAGTGAGTATAGTAGTCAAATCCGAGACCGTAGTGGCCGATGTTTTCGGTCGTGTAGACGGCTTTTGCCATAGAGCGGATGGCAAGTGTCGACAGCAGGTTTTCTTCGCCTTTGCCCTTGACGTCCTCGAGCATGCGGTTGAGCGATTTGTTGACCTCTTTGGCCGAGCCTGACGCCTTGATTTTGTACCCGAAGGCGCGCGCGAGCTTGGCGAGGTCTTCGATGCGCTGTTCGTCTGGCTGGTCGTGTACGCGGTAGACAAAAGCTTTTGGTTTCTGACGCCCGTGTTTGATGCCTATAGCCGATGCTACGGTGCGGTTGGCGAGCAGCATGAACTCCTCGATCAGCTTGTTGGCGTCTTTTGACTCCTTGAAGTAGACTCCGGTCGGGTGGCCTGTCTCGTCAATGTCAAATCTGACCTCGACGCGGTCGAAGTCTATGGAGCCGTTGTCGTAGCGGCGCTCGCGCAGCAGTTTGGCGAGTGTGTCGAGCGTGAGTATCTCGTCGGCATAATCGCCTTTGCCGGTTTCGATGACCTCCTGCGCCTCCTCGTATGTGAATCGGCGGTTTGAGCGCGTTACTGTCCGGGCGATGCGCGAATTGATGACCTTGGCGTTTTTATCCATTTCGAAGATGACCGAGAACGTCAGCTTGTCTTCGTCGGGACGCAACGAGCAGATGCCGTTGCTCAGATGCTCGGGCAGCATCGGCACGACGCGGTCGACGAGATAGACCGATGTGGCACGCGAACGAGCCTCGCGGTCTATAATTGTATCCGGTGTGACGTAGTGAGTGACATCGGCGATGTGCACACCGACCTCATAATTGCCGTTGTCGAGCCGTCGAATTGAGAGGGCGTCGTCAAAGTCTTTGGCGTCTTTGGGGTCGATGGTGAATGTCGTGACGCCGCGCATGTCCTCGCGTGCGGCCACGACTTCGTCGGTGATGCCGGCGTCGATTTTTTCGGCGGCCTTCTCGACGGCCTCGGGGTAGCGGTAAGGCAGACCGAACTCGGCGAGGATGGCATGTATTTCGGCTGTATTCTCGCCGGTCTTGCCGAGTATGTCGACGACTTCGCCGACAGGATTTTTGGCGTCGTCGGGCCAGTCGGTGATGCGCACGATGGCTTTGTCGCCGGTCGTGCCGCCGTGGAGTTTGGCGCGCGGGATGAAGATGTCGGTGGCGAGAAACTTGGAGTCGGTCAGCAATGTGGCGTAGTGGCGGTCGACCTTGAGGGTGCCTATAAATGTCTGATCTTTTTTCTCTACTATCTCGATGACCTCGGCCTCGGGTTCGCGGCCCTTGACACGTGCCGCGATGCTCACCTTGACGCGGTCGCCGTTGAGAGCATGCATCGAGTTACGCTCGGCCACGAAGATAGCGTCGCCCGGTTCGTCACCGTCGAGTATGACACCGTTCTTGCCATTGGCACGACGCACGAAAGTGCCTGTATCGACCGACGAGCGCTGGGGGGCTTTGTAAATGCCGGGAGCCACTTCGACAATCACGCCGTCAAAAGCGAGTTCGGCGAGATAGAGCGCCACGGAGCGCTGTGCCGCGTGAGCTTCGAGCCCGAGGGCGGCCGAGACCTGCTTGTAATTGAATGTATTGTTTTCCTGTCGGCTGATGTAGCTGTCGACGGCTGATGAAATTTCGACGGTCTGTCGTTGTTTTTTTGTATTTCGTGCCATTGTTGTCGTATGTTAGTCGTGCTTTAAGCTATAACAACGGCCCGTGTCGTGATGTTTTTGAGCATGGGCCGTATGATTGTCTTTATGTTATGCGTCGATGTTGGCGTAGTTGGCGTTTGACTCGATGAAGTCTCGTCGCGGCCCGACGTCTTCGCCCATCAGCATAGAGAATATTCGGTCGGCCTCTGCCGCATCGCTGATGTGCACTTGTTTGAGCATGCGGCCTTCGGGTGACATTGTCGTGTCGCGGAGCTCCTGAGCGCTCATCTCGCCGAGACCTTTATAGCGCTGGACGTATGTGCCTTTGCCGTGCTCGTCGACAAATTTCTGCACCTGCTGGTCTGTCCAGCAGTATTCTTCGACTTTGCCTCGCTTGCATTTGTAGAGCGGCGGAGTGGCAAGGTAGAGATAGCCGTTCTCGATGACGGGGCGCATGCGGCGGAAGAAGAAGGTCATCAGCAGTGTGGCGATGTGGCTGCCGTCGACATCGGCATCGGTCATGATGATGATTTTGTGGTATGCGAGTTTGGCGAGGTTGGCCTCCTTGGGGTCTTCTTCGGTGCCGATGGTGACGCGGAGCGCACGGAAGAGGTTGGTGATTTCCTCGTTTTCGAAGATTTTGTGCTCCATGGCTTTCTCGACATTGAGAATCTTGCCTCGCAGCGGCAGGATGGCTTGGAATGTGCGGTCACGGCCCTGTTTGGCTGTGCCGCCGGCCGAGTCACCCTCGACGATGAAGAGTTCGCAGTCTTCGGCTGTGCGTGACGAGCAGTCGGCGAGTTTGCCGGGCAGGCCGCCGCCCGAGAGCGGAGACTTGCGCTGCACTTTCTGACGGGCGTTGTAGGCGGCGTGACGTGCCTGAGCGGCGAGTATCACTTTGTCGACGATGGTGCGTGCCTGACGGGGATTCTCCTCGAGGTAGTTGCGGAGAGCCTCGCTGACCGCGGTCTGCACGGCGCCTATGACCTCCGAGTTGCCTAACTTGGTCTTGGTCTGACCCTCAAACTGCGGCTCCATGACCTTGACGGAGATGACTGCTGTCAGTCCCTCACGGAAGTCGTCGCTTGAGATTTCGACCTTGGCGTTCTTGAGCAGGTTGTTGTCTTCGGCATATTTCTTGAGGGTCGATGTGAGGCCGCGTCTGAAGCCTGTCAGGTGCGTGCCGCCCTCGATGGTGTTGATGTTGTTGACAAACGAGTAGACGTTCTCGTTGTAAGTGTTGTTATATGTGAGTGCGACCTCGACGGGGATGCCCTGACGCTCTGTGCGCAGGTCGATGACGTCGTCGATGAGCGACTCTTTGTTGGAGTCAATGTATCGCACGAACTCGCGCAGGCCCTCGGCCGAGTAGAATGTCTCGCTGCGTGCGACGCCCTCGGCGTTGACCTCACGCATGTCGGTGAGCTTGAGGGTAATGCCGGCGTTGAGGAAGGCAAGGTCGCGCAGACGGTTGGCCAATGTCGAGTAGTCATAGACAGTGACTGTGAAAATCGATGCGTCGGGCTTGAATGTAATCATTGTGCCGGTGCGCTCGCTTTCGCCTATGATCTGCAACTCTGAGGTCGCTTTGCCGCACGAATATTCCTGCATGTATGCTTTGCCGTTGCGGTGGACCTCAGCGCGCAGATAGGTCGAGAGGGCGTTGACGCAGCTCACGCCGACGCCGTGCAGACCACCCGATACTTTGTATGAACCTTTGTCAAATTTACCGCCCGCGTGGAGCACGGTCAGGACGACCTCGAGAGCGCTCTTGTGCTCTTTCTCGTGCATGTCTACCGGGATGCCTCGGCCGTTGTCGACGACCGTAATCGAGTTGTCGGCGTTGATTGTGACTTCGATGTGGGTGGCGTAGCCGGCGAGGGCCTCGTCAATAGAGTTGTCGACTACCTCGTAGACAAGGTGATGGAGGCCCTTGGCGGAGATGTCTCCGATGTACATGGCCGGTCTTTTGCGCACGGCCTCAAGGCCTTCGAGCACCTGTATGTTACTGGCGCTATATTCTTCTGGTTGATTTGACATATTTGTATTGGGAATCTTTTATTTTCTACAGCAGATTTGTTACGCAAAGTTAGCAAAAAAATGTTGTAGCACCAAATTTTCGCCAAGACATGTCTTACTAATTTAATATGCGCGCGTTTGCGTACGCGCGCGTGAGGCAAAAACACTCTCCATAACCGTCAATTTGTCGCTGTCTGATATGCCCTCATGAAGATATTTTTGTAAACCGTAAATAATCTGATATCAAACGAAAAAAATAGAGGATATGAAAATCAAACTTGTTTTGGCGGCAGCGCGCCCGCGGCAGCTGGCGAGAGCGTCACCGTCAGAAGTTTTGTCTATGAAGGCAATGACGATTATTATCGCGAGAATCCCTTGGTGAGTCCCGCGCAGTTCTATAATCCCATCATCCCCGGCTGGCACTCCGACCCGAGCATAGTGCGCGTCGGCGATGACTACTGGTTGGTTGTCTCGACCTTCGGCTACTATCCCGGTGTGCCTCTGCTTCACAGCCACGACTTGGTCAACTGGGAGATGACGCGCAACGTGCTTGACCGTCCGTCACAATTGCCCTATCTCAAAGGCCAGTCACTCGGCAAGGGAGGCATCTATGCGCCCCATATTTCTTATAATCCGGCCAATAAGCTGTTCTATATGGTCACGACCGACGTGGGCCGCAAAAACGGTCATTTCTATGTGACCACTCCCGACCCGGCTTCTGACTGGAGTGACCCGGTGTGGCTTGACGGCATCGACGGCATCGACCCGTCGTTCTTTTTCGACGACAACGGTAAGTCGTATATCGTCTACAAGGAGGACACAACCGGCAAGCCCAAGTGGAGCAACTTCCGTTCGATACGCTTCATAGAGTTTGACCCCGACAAGGGTAATACTATCGGCGAGTCGTGGACTTTCGACGAGGCCGGTGTAGGCCCGGAGGAGAAGTTAGACCGCGACGAGGGTCCGCATATCTATAAAATCAACGGCCGCTACTATCTGATTTGCGCCGAGGGCGGTACGGGCAGTCAGCACACGGCTGTCATCTACCGTGCCGACGATGTGCGCGGTCCGTGGACTCGATGGAGTCGCAATCCGATGCTCACGCAGCGCCATCTGAAGGATAACCGCACCAATCCGGTCACATGTGCCGGCCATGCCGACCTCGTCGAGACGCCCGAGGGCGAATGGTGGGCCGTATTCCTCGCTCAGCGTCCGGGTCCGGGCAAGTTTCAGGCTCTCGGCCGCGAGACGTTCATGATGCCTGTCAAATGGAGTCGCGACGGATATCCTTATATGACTCAGGCTACTGACACCGTGCCCATGGTGCTTGAGCGCAAGGCGGCGCGCCGGGGCGACAATATGATTTCGGGCAATTTTGTCTGGGCTGACGATTTCAGCGCGCCGAAGCTGCGTCCCGAGTGGATGTCGCTGCGCGGCGACGCCTCGCATTATTACACACTCGGCAAAGACGGCCTCGGCCTCGCCTATGGAGAGGAGCTGTCGACAGGCAGCGGCACTCCCGCCTATCTCGGACGTCGCCTGCAGCATCATAAATTCGATGTCGAGACGGGTCTCGTCTTTGACAAGGCTCCGTCGGCCGGCGAGAGTGCGGGTCTGATGATACTCAAGACCGAGGACCGTCAGTATTATCTCGCGGTGGGAGACAAGGCTGTCGAGCTCCGTCAGATAGGCCGCAAGGGCGCTGTCGATGTGCTCGCTTCGGAGCCTGTCGATTTTTCAAAAGGCCGCGATTTTGCTCTGAAAGTTGTTTCTGACGGCGAGCATTATGACTTCATGTGGCGTCAAGGCAATCGCGGTGAATGGCACAAATTGGCCTCCGGCATCGATGCGTCATATGTATCATGTGACCGCACGGGCGGTTTCACAGGCGCGACTGTCGGCGTATATGCCGAGCGACGATAAAAACGCGATTTATAAGTAACTACATAAAGCGTTGAGTCCCAACGGGCAATAATTCTGAATAAAATTTAAGTGTGAAAAAATATAAAATTAAAGCGGATTTATTTGCATGATTCGAAAAAGCTCTTTACCTTTGCATCGCTTTTCAGAAATAATCGGGGTGTAGCTCAGTTGGTTAGAGTACGCGTCTGGGGGGCGTGAGGTCGCTAGTTCGAGTCTAGTCACCCCGACAAAATGAAGCGTAAGCGGTGAATTTTTTTCACCGCTTTTTTTGTGTCTATATTGGCCTGATTAGCATAAGTTTTATAACTTTGCAAAGACGGTGCTGACTGCGCTGTCATTACACTGATATCATGAGACCTTTTTCATTCATCACATTGCTTTTGTCTCTGATTATATCTCCTGTCGCCGAGTCTCGCGTCGACTTCGACCGTTTCTTTGCAGACAGCACTTTGCGCGTCGATTATATAATGGGCGCCGGCCCGTCGTCGGCGCCGGTGATATTGCTTGACGGCATGTCCAAGAGCCCGGTGTGGGCCGGGAGACGCCACAATCTCGACAGTGTCCCTTTGGCCGGAAACGGCACGCTTACTCTCACCGACGCTGCAAGCGGAGACACTATCTACCTCCATTCGTTTTCGACACTCTTTCAGGAGTGGCTAAGCACAGACGAAGTCGGGCAAACGCCGCGTGCCTTTGAGACAGTGTTGCTTGCTCCGCTTCCAAAGGCTGAGACAGTCATCAGTGTTGAGCTAAGAGACGCACACCATCAGCCGATTGCACGTATGAGCCATACATACAGCCCTGCGGATGTCCTTGTCGCCGTCAGAGGTAATAAAAAGCCGCAGACAGTCACGCTCAATGCGGCCTCGGTCGGTTGTGACCGCGCCATCGACGTGGCCATACTCGGCGAGGGCTATACGGTGGCCGAGCGCGACTCTTTTGTGACCGCAGCGCGTCGTGCGGCTACTGAGATACTGTCATACGAGCCGTTTGCGCGCTATCGCGACCGATTCAATATCGTCGCTGTCATCTCCGACTCTGATAACAGCGGTGTGTCTGTGCCGCGGCGCGGTGAATGGCTCGACACGTCGTTCGGCTCGCATTTCTCGACATTTTACTCTGACCGTTATCTGACTACACCTCGTGTCAAGTCCGTTCACGACGCCCTCGACGGAGTGCCTTACGAGCATATCATCATCCTCGCCAACACAGACGAGTATGGCGGAGGCGGTATCTATAATTCATACACTCTGACGGCGGCGCGTCATGAAATGATGCCGCCGGTAGTCGTGCATGAGTTCGGACACAGTTTCGGCGGCCTCGGAGACGAGTATTTCTATGAGGGAGATGTCATGGAAGATACTTATCCGACTGATATTGAGCCGTGGGAACCTAATATCACCACGCTTGTCGACTTTGACTCCAAATGGCGCCGCCTGTTACCCGACGGTACGCCCGTGCCGACTCCGGCCGAGCGTGCCGCAGAGTTTCCGATTGGTGTTTTTGAGGGCGGTGGCTACTCGGCCAAGGGTGTCTATCGCCCGGCCGACCGTTGCCGCATGCGCGACAATCATTGGCCCGTTTTCTGTCCTGCATGTCAGTCGTGGCTCGAACGGCTTATCAATTTTTACATCTCAGATTGACAATATCTTAGCCTGATAAATTCATCAATTAATAAATCTTCATCATTTACCAAAAAAATCATTATTACGCATGAAAAAATCAATTTTGCTCTGTGCTCTTGCGGCAACGGCTTTTGCCGCCGGCGGCCAGACAACGACTCAGGCGCCCATGCGCGCGGTCTATGACCGCCCGGCTGCCGACTGGGAGTCAGAAGCTCTCCCGATCGGTAACGGTTACATGGGAGCCATGATTTTCGGAGGTGTTTTCAATGACCAGATTCAAGTCAAAGAAAAGACCCTGTGGTCAGGCGGTCCGTCGGAGGACGCAGACTATGACGGCGGTCATCGCTGGACACCGGCCGTGACGCACGCCGCCCTGCAGGAGTTCCGCACGGAGCTCCAGAAACGTATGTCGGCTTTTGACAACTCGACATACGAGCGCACCCACAATGTCAATGACGCCAAGTCGTATAACAATGACGGCTTTTATGACGACAAATGGCAAAAAGATTATGTGCTTAACCGCATGCTCGGCACCAAGGAGCACTTCGGATCGTTCCAGACTCTCGGCGACATCATGATTGAAGACACCGGTTTCCCGATCATCGACCAGTCGACGATTAAGACTAACTATGACAACTCAAAGAACGCAAGCGAGACTGTCAAGGCGCTCTTTGACGGCAGTCATACGACAAAATGGTTCTCTGAGGACTTCAACGGTACATCTTTCCCCGTTAGAATCGAATGGGCTTATACTAACGCTCCGACCGTTACAGGCTACACGCTCGTCTCGGGCAACGATATGCCCGTGCGCGACCCCAAAAAATGGGTGCTTTATGCGTCAGAAGACGGCAGCCGTTACAAGAAAATCGACGAGCAGGAAGGTATTTTCTGGACAGACGACGAGCGCCGTGTGGCAAAAGACTTTACGCTTGCCTCGCCGGTCGCCGGATACAAATATTTCCGTCTGTCGATTTATTCGCTCGTAGGAGCCGGCCAGAAGCCGCAGATGTCGGAAATCGAACTCAAATTTGACGACAGCAATTTCAAGTATGACAACTATCAGCGTGTGCTCGATATCGACAACGCTCTGCAGACGGTCGACTACAAATATAAGGACCAGAATTTCCATCGCGAGTACTTCATGAGCTATCCCGACCGTGTGCTTGTGGTCAAGCTCACGTCCGACAAGCCCTTCTCGCGCAAGATTTCGATGACAACGCCTCACTCTGACTACAGCCTCGCTGCAGCAACAGAGGGCGATGTCACCGCCATCACGCTGACCGGCTGGCCAACACCCGTCAGCAGCAACCGCAACCGCGAGAACGACAACTGGCGCAACTGCCTTCGTTTCGCTTCGGTCCTCGCCCTGCACTCGACCGACGGCAACGTAGCGGTCGATGGTGACGCCATCGCTGTCTCTGACGCCAAAGAGATTGTGCTCGTCATGTCAGCAGCCACAAACTATCAGCCCTGCTATGACAACTCGTTCAACTATTTCTCGGCCGAGAATCCCTTGGACAAAGTCAACGGCTTTATCAGCACAGCCCGCGGCAAAGATTATGACAGCCTTTTGGAAACGCATAAGGCTGATTACCGTAATCTCTATGCGCGCAACGCCATCGCGCTCGGCGATAATCTGACACTGCCCTCGGCTCCCACAGACTCGTTGCTCGCCGACTACAGCGCCGGCACGGCTTCGCCCGAGGTCGACCGCTATCTTGAGACTCTGTATTATCAGTTCGGCCGTTATCTGCTCATCGCCTCGTCGCGCGAAGGCTCTCTGCCCGCCAACCTGCAGGGCGTATGGGGTAAGTCGCTCGCCAACGCATGGAACGCCGACTATCACACCAACATCAACATACAGATGAACTACTGGCCGGCCGAGCAGACCAACCTCTCGGAGTGCCACCTGCCTATGGTCGATTTTGTGCGCAGCCTCGAGCCGCGCGGCACACTGACCGCACAGCATTACCACTGCCGTCCCGACGGCGGCGATGTGCGCGGCTGGACAGCCTACCACGAGGTCAATGCGTGGGGCAACACCGCTCCCGCTCAGGAGGGTACACACTCGATGTTCCCCGAGGGCGGAGCATGGATGTGTCAGGACATCTGGGAGCACTACCTCTTCACACAGGATCTCGACTTCCTGCGCGAATATTTCCCTGTCATGAAGAATGCCGCACTCTTCTGGGTCGACAACCTCTGGACTGACGCGCGCGACAATACTCTCGTAGCCAACCCGTCGATGTCGCCCGAACACGGCGCCTTCTCGCTCGGCTGCACCGCCTCACAGGGCATCATCTACGAACTCTTTGACGCCGTCGGCAAAGCCGCAGCGCTTCTCGGCGAGGCCGATAATGCCGAGGTCAAGGAAATCGCAGTCGCCATGAGCAAGCTCTCGATGCCTAAGATCGGTATCGGCGGCCAGTTTATGGAGTGGAAAGACGAGGTGCGCAACGACCTCACCGGTGACGGACGCTGGGACCCCGCACAGGGCCGCTATGTCGACACTCACCGTCACACCAACCACCTCTACTGGCTTCACCCGGGCAGCCAGATTGTGCCGGGCCGCTCCGACAAGGAGAACGCCTATGTAGACGCCATGAAAGTGACCATCAACACCCGCGGTGACGAGGGTACGGGCTGGAGCCGCGCATGGAAGCTCAATTTCTGGGCACGTCTGCGCGACGGCGAGCACGCTCACACCATGCTGCGCAGCTGTATGAACCTCACGAAACCCAACACATCGGTCGGCGGCGTCTATACCAACCTCTTTGACGCGCATCCGCCATTCCAGATCGACGGCAACTTCGGCTTCACCTCGGGCGTCGCCGAGATGCTTATCCAGAGCCAAGGCGGCAAGATCGAGCTTATCCCCTCGATTCCGGCCGTCTGGAGCAAAGGCTCGTTCAAAGGCATGAAAGCACGCGGCGGCTTTGAGGTCGACGCCGCTTGGAACAAGGGCGAGGTGACAGCCGTGCGCATCAAATCGCTTGCCGGCAAAGAGTGTGTCGTCAAATTCAAGAACGCCAAAGACGCCACAGTCGGCGGTGCTACAAAACGCATCATATCTGACGACGAAATCAGCTTTGACACCGTCAAGGACGGCGTGGTGACCCTCACCATGCCCGGCTATGACAGCATAAGCTCGATTGAAGCCGACAACAGCGAGGCCGACGCAAAAGGTCCGTACTACAACCTCGCGGGCCAGCGCGTGTCAAATCCGTCGCACGGCATATATGTGTCGCGTAACGGCAAGCAGGCCATCCGCTAAACCTGCCGACACAGTCTATAAGTCAAATCAAGCCCCGGCGATTTTTTCGCCGGGGCTTGTTGTTAATTGCTGTGCAATCTTTCGCAAAAATTGTCAATTGTTGTAAAATTGGCCTCGTCTCACAAGACAAATTTATTACTTTTGTGAAAAAGCAATACCACGATAACTGATGACCGAGCTGCAATCCATACCCGTCGCAATCACTGTAATCATAGCCCTAATGTCGCTTGGCGGCATAGTTCTCGTCTTTGTGCCGTCGTTTCCGGCGTCGCTGATGAGCCTGTGCGCGCTCGTTTTGGCGTGGAGCTACGGCGCGCTTGATTTGCCGACTGTGCAGCTTGTCTGCTGGATAGCTGCGGCCGCTGTTGCTGTGGTGTTGTCGCGTCTGCTGCCGCGTCAGATAAGACTGTCGCGTCAGGGGCTCGGTTATATCGCCGGCGCATCTGTTGTCGGCTCGGCTCTCGGCGCTGTCGTCGGCTCGTCGGCCGCTGTTATTATCGGAACGGCCGCAGGCGTCATCATCGGAGCGTTGGCATATATGCGCACACCCGTGGGAGCCGCCATCTCTTCTGACAAATCCAAGTATATAAATTATGTTCTGGCCAAGGGGCTGCCGGCTATTGTAGCCGTGTCTATGGCCGTTATTGTTCTGACTGCCGTTCTCGGCAGGTTATAATCTGCAATCACCGATGAAAAAACTGACTCTGACATTAATGCTCTTTTTGCTGGCTGCATTTGTCATGCAGGCACGCAAGGCCGCGCCGCACACGGCTCTCGGGCGTCCTGACCTCGAGGCGATACAATCGGCGACGACCAATCCCCAATCTGACATGTATTATCAGTCGCTGCTCAAGAAGTTTATGGCCAACGACACGTCGATGACCGACGAGCAGTTTCAGTATTTTTATTACGGCACGCTATTTCAGGAGGATTATGACCCTTACCGTAAGCCTGCGCGGCCTGACATGCTCGCCAAAGTGACGCCGGTCTATGTCAAGGACAAGCGCTCGCGCGCCGAGCGTCAGATGATGCTCGACTATGCCCTCGCCGTCTTGGAGGATAATCCGGTCAACCTGCGTCAGCTTGTCAACCGCGTCTATGTCTATGAGCAGAACGGCAAATATGACCTCGCGCGCATCTGGCAGTATAAGCTCAATCATCTGCTGCTCGTAATCGCCTCGTCAGGCAACGGCACGGACGCCGATAACGCCCGCGTGGTGGTCTATCCGGAGCATGAGTATGATTTCCTCAATCTCTCGGGACTGACGGCTGTGTCACAACGTTTTGAGGCGCCGCACTATGACTACATCGAGGTGTCACCCCGCAAGGGCGGCGACGGCGAAACGACAGGCTACTACTTTGACATCTCCGAAATGCTTCATCAGTACTTCCTCAAACACCCCTCCGAACTTCAGGACGACACCCCCGACGAGGAATAAGTATCCACCAAAATGTAGGGACATGCCAAAGCGACCTTTAGGGTGCGGCGGCATGTATAATGCGCGAATCATGACGGCCCTCCATAGCGCCTGCGGCGCGAGTTTTTTACAACCCGCCGCGAGCGCCGGGGAGGCGCTCGCGGCGGGTTAACGAACCCCTCTTTCGCGTCCGTGACAAGCGACGGAGTCTGCGCTGTCACGGTGAGGCGATAGCCAAGGCAGTGGCCACAGCGGCTAACGCCGGTGCGCGACTGCGCATGCTCCGCAGCTTGTCGCGCCTGTTTATGGTATGCCCTACTCCCCCGGCTTCGCACTGCGTGCTCCGCGCGGGGGTTGTAGAGAACTCGCGCGTCCCGCGCTTTTGGGTGACATCGTCGGTAAGCGGCATGTATAAGTCGTGAATCATGGTGGCCCTCCATAGCGCCATGGCTACGCGGGGTTTCGTCCGCGTAGCGGTCGGAGCCGCATAGCGGCGTGAGCATGTGAGGCCACGGTAAGCAGGCCGTCAGGTCTGCGCAACCGTGGTATAAAGCGCGACCACCAAGATATAGCGCGCTGTAGGTGCGCCGCTCTACGATAGCTTGCGTCACCCCTACAGGGTGAATTATTTATTTCCGGTTTATTACCTATGACTGCGCAGACCTGACGGCCTGCTTGTCATAGGCTCACATACGGCGCTGCGCTGCAGCGCTGACGCACCTACGGCGCTCGCCTCAGATGGTGAGCCATGCGGCCCTACATTTTTTTGATGGCTTCTAAGGCGGCGGGGAAGGGGGCGACGGGGTCGAGGGTGATGAGGTCGGGGTCGCGGCGGAGCCATGTGAGTTGTTTCTTGGCGTAGACGCGGGTGTTTTTGGCGATGCGGGCTGTGGCCGTGGGCAGGTCCATCAGGCCGTCGAAACAGGCGAACATCTCTTTGTAGCCGACGGTGTTGAGGGAGTTGAGATGGCGCATGGGCAGCAGGGCGCGGGCCTCGTCGATGAGTCCGCCGGCTATCATGGCGTCGGTGCGACGGTTGATGCGGTCGAAGAGGGCTTCGCGCGTGTGGCCTATCATCATCTTGACGGTGCGGAAGGGGCGCTCGCGTCGCTCGCCGGTGAGCAGGGTGGAGTAGGGCACGCCGGCCTGCATGGATATCTCCAAGGCGTGCATGACGCGCCGCGTGTTGGCGCGGTCGACACGCGCCCAGTAGTCGGGGTCGGTGATTTCGAGGAGGGCGGCGAGGCCCTCGGCTCCGTGGGTCTCGTAGAGGTCACGGACGCGCTGACGGACTTCGGGCGAGACTGTGGGCATATCGTCGATGCCGCGCGTCAGGGCATCGACATACATCATCGAGCCGCCGCAGACGACGGCATAGTCCGCGCGGCTTAAGATGTCGTCGAGCTGGCGCAGAGCGTCTTGCTCGAACATGGCGGCGCTATAGTAGGCGTCCAAGGGCAGCGTGCCGATGAGATGGTGACGCACCATAGCAAGCTCGGCCGCCGAAGGGGCGGCCGTGCCTATGGGGATGTCACGATAAATCTGTCGCGAGTCAGCCGAAATGATTTCGGTGCCGAAATGACGGGCGAGCTCGATGGCAAGTGCTGTCTTGCCGGAGGCCGTCGGACCCGTGACGACAATCAGCGTCTTGCGGTCAGGGCCGGCGCTCATTTGCTGCGCTGACCGACGATGCGGGCAATCTCGACGATGACGTTGCGGGCCTTTTCCATCGACGGGATGGGCAGGAACTCATAGCGTCCGTGGAAGTTGAGGCCGCCGGCAAAGATGTTGGGGCATGGGAGGCCCTTGAACGAGAGCTGTGCGCCGTCTGTGCCGCCGCGGATGGGCTGCACCTTGGGGGTGACGCCGGCGTCGCGCATGGCCTGCTCGGCGATGTCGATGATGTGCATCAGCGGCTCGATTTTCTCGCGCATGTTGTAGTACTGATCGTTGATTTCGATGGTGCAGCAGCCGGGGAACTCGTGGTTAATCTTGCGGCAGAGGTGTTCGAACTCTTTTTTGCGGCGCTCGAAGCGGTCGCGGTCGTGGTCGCGGATGATGTAGGTGAGGGTGGTCTGCTCGACAGTACCCTCCATGCCGACGAGGTGGTAGAAGCCTTCGTAGCCCTCGGTATGCTCGGGTGTCTCCCAGCGCGGGAGCATGATGACAAACTGGTTGGCGATGCGCATCGAGTTGACCATCTTGTGTTTGGCATAGCCGGGGTGGACGTTGCGGCCCTTGAAGGATACGCGGGCGGAGGCGGCGTTGAAGTTCTCATATTCGAGCTCGCCAATCTCGCCGCCGTCCATGGTGTAGGCCCAGTCGGCGCCGAAGCGCTCGACGTCGAATTTGTGGGCGCCCTTGCCGATTTCTTCGTCGGGGTTGAAGGCGATGCGTATCTTGCCGTGGGGGATGTCGGGATGCTTGATGAGATAGTCGACGGCAGAGATGATTTCGGCTATGCCGGCTTTGTCGTCGGCGCCGAGCAGGGTGCGGCCGTCGGTGACGATGAGGTCCTGACCGACGTAGTTAAGCAGCTCGGGGAACTCGTCGGGCGAGAGGATGATGTTGTCGTCGGCGTTGAGGACGATGTCGCGTCCGTCGTAGTTCTCGACGATGCGGGGGCTGACGTGGCGTCCTGACATGTCGGGCGATGTGTCGAGGTGGGATATGAATCCCACGACGGGCACGTCGCGGTCGGTGATGTTAGACGGCAGCGTGGCCATAAGGTAGCCGTTGTCGTCGAGCGAAATCTCGCTCAGCCCCAAGGCTTTTAACTCTTCCTCGAGATGGCGGGCGAAAATCATCTGTCCGGGAGTCGAGGGCGTCATGTTGGTCAGTTCGTCACTCTGGGTGTCGAATTTGACATATTGCAGAAATCTGTCTACGACGTTCATGTTCGAATTATATTTTCGGAATTGATGTTTGGAACAGCTGTAAGTGTCTGATTAATAGAGGTCGCTGAGCATGATGGTGCATTTGAGAGTCTTGTCGTCTTTATCAGATGCGTAGATGAGGTGGAAGCCTTCGACGCCGAGCTCGTCCATGGTCTTGAGCACCTGCATGCGGAGGTCGCCGAGGTTGCGGAACATATAGCCGAAGGTCTTGAGGGCGCGGGCCTTGAGGTTAGGCAGGGTCAGGCCGGCGAAACCGCGGGGGTCGGTGAATGTGACGGTGTAGTCATAGTAGCCGCTCTTGGTGAACGACGAGGTGATTGACGACACGGGCACACCGCCGGGGTTGAACTCTTCGCACTCGGCGTTGAGCATGTCGAAGAGGTTGGTGCGTGCCTCGCTGTAGCCGAGCTGAGAGAGGGGCTTGTTGACCATGTTGCGGAAGTCGGCGGCGGTGAGGGAGAATTCTTTTGTCTTACCCTCGGTGTCGGTGATTGCGACGTTCATCTTGCACTCTTTGGCAGCCATGGCGTTGACGATGGTCTCGAGGTCTTTGGTGAGATTGTCCTTGACTTCGACGGCGGTGAAGAAATTGAACAGTGGCGCGTCGACGGCTTCGATATTGATGAGCGAGTCGCCGAGCACGACAGAGATGTCGATTGCGTTGTCGGCGTATGCGGCGGCGGCTGATTTGAGACATTCGGGGCTTGCCTCGGCCATCTGAGCGAGTTTGTCGTTGAGCTGAGAGGTCTGGGCTGTGAGGGCCTCGACGTTTTTGTCGGGACCGCAAGAGGCTAACGAGAGGCTGAGGCCTGCGAAAAGTGCTGTGAGAGAGCTGAGTTTGAAGAAGTTCATAATATGAGAATGGGGGATTTAATGAGTTTTGGCATTGATTTACGGCAAAAATAAGGTTTTTAATTGATATATGCGTCATAAAGAATTGAAATTTGTGGATGAACGGCGGCGAGACGGTGACTTTTATTTTTATGAAGGTACGATATTTATTAACTTTGCAATGTTATCAGATTAAATTTTCTCGCCGATGTCGCCAAAGTCACGTAAAATACCGCGCGGTCTGCGCCGCCTCTCTGATGTTCACCCGTTTATTGTCATACTTGTGACGGTCGGGCTGATTTTTGTTTGCTGGAAGGTCTGCGCGACAGTGTCAGACAGTCACGGCCCTGTTGTAGACCGCTCCGTCGGAGCCGACTCGCTGCTCAGGGTCAAGCTGCCTGACGGGACGGCTGAGCAGATAGTCAGTTATCCGGGCTTTTTCGTCTCGTTCAACCGCGAGATGCACCAGCCCAATTATGTGGCGTGGGAGCTGACGGCCGACGAGACCGACGGCGAGGCCGGCCGCGTGGGCTTTGATGTAGACCCCGATGTCGATGGGTCGGCGACGCTCGACGACTACCGCGGCTCGGGCTACGACCGCGGACACATGATGCCGGCGGCTGATGCCAAATGGTCTGAGGACGTGATGCGCGCGACCCACTATCTGACCAATATCTGTCCGCAGGACCATAAGCTCAACGCCGGCGCGTGGCAAACCGTCGAGAGCAACTGCCGGCGCTGGGCGCTACGTGACAGCGCGCTGCTGATTGTGTGCGGCCCGGTGCTTTCAGATCGCCTGACCCGGACCATCGGCGAGAGCGCGGTGCCGGTGCCGGAGCGCTTTTTTAAAGTCATATTGGCTCCGTGGGTCAAGCCGCCGAGAGGCATAGCCTTTGTGATGCCTAACGGCGTGGTCGACGGAGGTGCGCAGGCGGCGGCCGTGAGCATCGACGAGGTGGAGCGCATCACCGGATTTGACTTCTTTCCGGCGCTTGACGACAGCATCGAGGATGTTGTCGAGGCCCAGTGTGCCTATCATCTGTGGCAGCGCCGCCGCTAATTGTAGCACTTTAACTTATTGAAATAATGACAATTTACGATAGTAATGACACTATATGCGCCATCTCGACAGCCCCGGGTGTCGGTGGCATAGCCGTGGCCCGTATCAGCGGCCGCGACGCTCTCGGCGTAGTCGGCCGCGTATGGCTCGGCAAAGACCTCGCGACGGTGGCGACCCACACCGCCCATCTCGGAGATATTCGCGACAGCTCGGGCGACGTTCTCGACACGGCTGTGGCGACCGTCTTCCGCGGCCCGCGCTCTTTTACGGGCGAAGATACTGTCGAGCTGTCGGTACATGGCTCGCTATACATACAGCGCCGCCTCATAGCCTCGCTCGTCGACGCCGGCGCGCGTCTGGCCGAGCCGGGCGAATTCACCCGCCGCGCCTTTGCCTCGGGGCGATTTGACTTGGCGCAGGCCGAGGCCGTGGCCGACATCATCGCCGCTGACTCGCAGGCAGCTCATCGCCTTGCGTCGACACAGATGCGCGGAGCATACTCCGAGCGGCTCAATGCGCTGCGTGACGATATGCTGCAGCTTGCGTCGCTGCTTGAGCTTGAGCTCGATTTCTCAGAGGAGGAAGTCGAATTCGCCTCGCGCGAACGCCTGCTCGACCTCGCCCGCGAAGTCAGCGACACCGTCGGGCGTCTCGCCGACTCGTTCGGCCGCGGCGACGCTATACGCCGCGGAGTCTCCGTGGCCATCGTCGGACAGACCAACGCCGGCAAATCGTCGCTGCTCAACCGCTTGCTGCGCGACGACCGCGCCATAGTCAGCGACATCCACGGCACAACCCGCGACATCATCGAAGACTCGGTCGATATCGGCGGCGTGACCTTCCGCTTCATCGACACCGCCGGCCTCAGGCAGACCGACGACAGCATCGAAAACCTCGGCATCGAGCGCGCACTGCGCCGTATGGCCGGCGCACGCATCGTCATCTGGGCCATCGACCCGACCGCCGCTGAGCCGCTGGCTGCGTGGTCTGATAT
>ENA-OYXU01000316-OYXU01000316.1-human-gut-metagenome-genome-assembly--contig:-NODE-316-length-20400-cov-5.376309_pt1 | contig 20400 bp, 14 predicted proteins | sample MGYA00243243_ERZ653435 | MGnify/ENA primary metagenome ERZ653435 (study PRJEB26926, sample SAMN06165113) | human gut metagenome | biome: ENVO:00009003; feature: ENVO:2100002; material: ENVO:00002003... | reverse complement strand
ATAAGAGACAGAGCTTAGACTGGTCTTCGCCGTGAACGGGGATACAGGTGGGGTGAATCTGAGTGAAAGCGAGGTTGGCGAGGTAAGCGCCTTTCTTGAATGCCTGAATTGCAGCCGAGCCGTTGCAGCCCATGGCGTTGGTCGACAGGAAGAAAGCACGGCCGTAACCGCCTGTGGCGAGGACTACGGCGTGAGCTGCGTAGCGCTCGATTTCGCCTGTGATAAGATTACGGACGATGATGCCGCGTGCACGGCCGTCGATAATGACGATGTCGAGCATCTCGCGACGGTTGTATGACTTGACGGTGCCTTTTTGAATCTGACGGTTGAGCGAAGCGTAGGCGCCGAGCAGGAGCTGCTGTCCGGTCTGACCTTTGGCGTAGAATGTACGCGAAACCTGAGCGCCGCCGAACGAACGGTTGGCGAGCAGACCGCCGTACTCGCGAGCGAAAGGAACGCCCTGCTGAACGCACTGGTCGATGATGTTGTTAGACACCTCGGCGAGACGGTAGACGTTAGCCTCGCGAGAGCGGAAGTCACCGCCCTTGACAGTGTCGTAGAACAGACGATAGACAGAGTCGCCGTCGTTCTGATAGTTCTTGGCTGCATTGATACCGCCCTGAGCCGCGATAGAGTGAGCGCGACGGGGGCTGTCCTGAATACAGAAGTTCTTAACGTTAAAGCCTAACTCGCCGAGAGTCGATGCGGCTGAAGCGCCGGCGAGACCCGTACCGACAACGATGATGTCAAGATTACGTTTGTTGGCGGGGTTGACGAGTTTCTGATGGGCTTTATAATTTGTCCATTTCTCAGCGACAGGTCCTTCGGGGATCTTCGAATCAATCTGATACTCCGGAAGCTTGCAAGACTCGACATCGGCGAAGTCCTTCATGATGGGGCTTGAGTCAATCATGCCCTCAAGGTTATTGAGATTTGCCATATTCTGAGAAATATTTATTCGTTTACTGATTGGTTGTTATCTGCGGGAGCTGCAGGCTCTTCCTCGAGACCCGAGCCGGCGGGAAGATTGCTCTTGACAAAACCGGCGAACTGCTCAAGATTGTTTACGCCTTCGAGAGCCACATCGGGGCAGAATTTTTTTGCTCCGCTGAGGATGCCCTCAGCTTTGGCTACGAAAGCTGGACCCTCTTTGACGATATAGTCCTGCTGGGCGTTCTGAATCTGCATACGGTCCATCTGTGAGATGTCGACGCTCTTCATGAAACCTGACTGGAAGTCTTCGGCAAGGACATTGGCCTGCTCGTTCCAGTATTCGCCGTACTGCTCCTGCAGGGCGGTATTCTCGGTATAGTAGTTTTTCTGAGCGAGGACAGTGAAGACAACAGCCTGAATGATGAACAGACCGACAACAATCGATGTCCACCAGCAGCCGATGGTTTTCAGACGGTTAATCCAGATGTTGTTGTCCCAGCCCACAGTGTGGAACATCGACCAGAAACCGTGATTCATATGGAACCACAGGGCGATGAAACCGATGATATAGACTACGACAGTCCAAATCTGGCTGAAAGCCATCTGAATGAAAATTGTGCCGAGCGCGGGAGGCACGGGAGCGCCCTCGAGTGTGGGCAGAGCGCTTAATTCGTGGTGCATCATCTCCTGATACTGCATCTTGTACCAGAACTGCACAAGGTGCACAATAAGGAAGGCAACAATGACGAGGCCGAGGACGAGCATGTTCTTAGACGACCACTCGACCTGAGGCGGACGCGATGTCACTTTGTAGGGGTCATTGCCGCGGGCTTTTTTATTCTGAAGAGTCAGCCAGCAGGCATAAATGATGTGGATGATGAAAAGCAGAGCGAGTCCGGCCGAGGCAATCAGAGCATACCAGTTTGCTCCGAGGAACTCACAGATCTGATTGTAGGCGGTGGGCCAGAAAATGCAGACCGCATTCATCAACACGTGAAAAGTTACGAATAGGACAAGACATACGCCCGTGATGGCCATCACGAACTTCCTTCCTATAGATGAGCTTGTTAACCACATAAGATGATTGATTTTAAATTAGATATAATAGAAATTTATGATTAGATGCACTCTGATGAGGATGTGGCATGACAAATATAGCGCAAATTTAATTAAAATCGGCGTGTTGGCAAGGATTAAAGAAAAAAATCTTTAAACAATAATTAATTAGGCCAATTAGACTAATTAGACCAATTAGACTAATCTAACTAATCAGCCCCCTTAGCCCTGCAGCTTCTCTAACTCTGTCTTGAGCTCCTGCTCGGTGGCGGTCAGACGGCTGCGGCAGAAGTTGAGTAGCGCCACGGCGCGGCGTGTCATGACGGTCAGGGTGTCGACGTCGCAGTTGTCGGCGCGCAGCTTGGCTACTATAGACTCGAGCTCGGCGAGAGCCTCCGTATAGTTTAACTCTTCGATTGGTTTGAAATCCATAACTATCTGTAAACTTTAGATTTAAATTTGCCATGGGCGAGGATGGTCTCAATCTCGTCGCCATCGGCGAGTGTGGCGGCGTCAGTCAGCGCACGCCCTCCGACCCGCGTTATCGAAAATCCGCGGCGAAGCGTGGCTTCGGGCGCCAGTGCACCGATTATCTGCCCGAGAGCATCGAGACGGTCGGTGTGGCGTGTAATAATTTTATTGACAGAATCAACTATGCGCGTCGCATAGCGCTCGTTGACGGCAGTCATGGCGCGGCTGACGACCGATTCGGCCAACGCCGGCAGCAGGCCTTCGTAATAGGCAATCTGACGCATCGCTCCGCTGAGACGTTCGCCTGCAAGACGATAAATATCGGCGCCGAGGCGGCGCACTCTGTCTAACGAATCTTCACCGCGCTTGACGAGCCACTCGGCGGCGGCTGTCGGAGTCTTGACGCTGACAGCGGCTATATAGTCGAGCACGCATCGGTCGCGGTCGTGGCCTATGCCGATGATAACCGGCAGCGGGAAGCAGCAGACGTTGAGCGCGAGGTCATAGTTGTCGAAGGCGGCCATGTCGCCCGTCGCACCACCGCCTCGCAGTATCGCCACACAGTCATAGTCGTCAGACTTGGCGGCAATCTCCTCCAAGGCCGAGATAACGCTCGGCGGCGCGCTCTCGCCCTGCATCACGGCCTCGAAGAGCGTGACTTTAAACGCTATAGACGAACGGTTGGAGAACAGTTGATTGATAAAGTCGCCGTAGCCGGCGGCTCCGCGCGCCGAGACGACGGCCACGCGCAGACAAGGCTCAGCGACGGCGAGTGTGCGGTTCATGTCACTTACGCCCTCGGCGTCAAGACGGGCCAGTATCTCACGGCGCCGACGCTCGAGTTCTCCGCAGGTATATTCGGGATTTATGTCTGAGATGACGGCCGAGAGGCCATAAGCCGGATGAAACGAGACGGTCACCCGCACCATGATACGCAAATCAGTGTGCAGGTCAGAGCCGGTAACATCTTTAAACTTGGCGTTAAGGCGCAGGAACTGTGACGCCCAGATGACGGCACGCAGACGCGCCACAGGCAAGCCGGCGGCGTCTTTCTCGATAAGTTCCATGTAACAATGTCCGCCCGAACGGCGCAGGTCACTTGTCTCGGCTACCACCCACTGCTCGCGCAGGGCTGTGTCAGAGGCAATAAGCGCCGATATGCGGCGGTTGAGCTCTACGAGGGTCAGAGCCTTGATTTCAGGCGTCATTTTGCGGGCTCTTTGATGAATTTACGCCCGTCCCACACATACACTATCTCATCGACGAGCATTGACAGCTCGGCCGGGCGGTCTTTCGGGGTAAAAAAGCTGTCAGTGAGATTGGTGAGAGTCAGACGTCGCGACGCGGGGTCGTAGGAGGCCGTACTGAGAATAAACGGCACAGAGCCGTCAAACGAGCGTGACTGCTTGCGGTCAGCCGGTTTAATCCAGTCAGCAAGCATAGGCTCTGCCATAGGACGACGATTGAGCGCGTCCCATCGTTTGTCATAAAACTCGATGGTCGAATCCTTTACGGGCGTCGGCACTGTGCGTATGACCATCAGCACCGTGTCGCCCTTGACGCCCGGCAGCATGGCGATGGCCGTCGTCACCGAGTCGTCACCGGCATAGACAATCTGTGCGGAGTCAAGGCTGACGATGGCCTGACGATTGCCGAGCTTTGTCTCGGTCGACACCTTTGAGCCGCCGCGGAAGTAGTCGACCATGTCAAGACGGCCGTACTGCGGCAAAAACGACACACACTCCATCGGAGCGCGGCTGAAGTAATCGACGATGTCGGCGCCGAAAGCCGCCACCGAGACTGCAAGCGCGGCTAAGGATGCCGCTACGGCACGTTTGAGATGCTTGGTCATGTGGATGCTTGCGGATTAATGTTTGCGGAATTTGGGTGCCCGGCGTTTGGCCCCTTTGCCCTCGGCCTTACCCTCGCTTTTAGAGACGCCGGCATAGTTCTTGTCAGGGTCTGCTACCTCGCTGTAGAGTCGCTTGCCGAAGAAGTCGGCGCCCTTGAGTCCGGCCACAACGCGTTTGGCGTCAGCCTTTTTCACATCAAAAAGCGAGTATTGCGGCAGCAGATCGATACGTCCAACGTCGACACGCTGACCGCCCACGTTGTGGTTGAGCAGGTCTATCAGGTTGCCGGCGAAGAATCCGTCGGCCTTACCGGCGTTGACATATATACGTGCCATGCCGCGCTCGGCGGTGCGTCTATCTTTGTCGCGGTCAGAGACAGGCTGGCGGTCTTTAGACTTGCGGTCCTTGTCACGCTGAGGCTTTTCGTCGATAAAATCGATTTTGGGAGCATCCTTATAATAATCGAGCAGACGGTTGAACTCAAGCGAGAGCACGCGTTTGAGCAGGTCCTCGGTGCTTAGCCACGAGAGTTTGCGCAATACACCGGGCAGATACTTGTCTATCTCATTGTCGTTGACCTCGACGCGCTCGATACGGTCAGCAAGATTGTAGAGCTGTTTCTCAATGATGTGCTCGGGTGTCGGCACTTCCTTGCGCTCGAATTTCTTGCCGATAATTCGCTCGATTTCACGCAATTTACCTTTCTCGCGCGAGTGTATGATGGCAATCGACACACCCGTCTTGCCGGCACGGCCTGTACGTCCCGAGCGATGGGTGTAGACAGCCGTATCGTCAGGCAGACCGTAGTTGATGACATGGGTCAGGTCGTCGACATCAAGACCGCGGGCGGCCACGTCGGTGGCCACGAGCATGGTGATGACGCGGTCGCGGAATTTTTTCATCACGATGTCGCGCTGCTGCTGAGAGAGGTCGCCGTGGAGGGCGTCGGCGTTGTAGCCGTCCTGTATGAGTTTGTCGGCCACCTCCTGCGTGTCGCGGCGTGTGCGACAGAATATTATGGCGTATATATTCGGATTATTATCAGCTATACGTTTGAGTGCGAGATATTTGTCACGAGCATTGACCATATAGTAGATATGACGGACGTTGGTCGCGCCCTCGTTGCGGGTGCCTATGACAATTTCCTCCGGGTCTTTCATGAAGCGCTTGGCTATCTTGGCTACCTCGGCAGGCATGGTCGCCGAGAAGAGGAGCATCTTGCGCTGCTCGGGCACATGGCTGAGTATGGCTGTGATAGAGTCGACGAATCCCATGTTGAGCATCTCGTCGGCCTCATCCAAAACGACCGTGTGGACATCATCGAGTTTGACGACGCCGCGGTCAATAAGGTCGATGAGTCGACCCGGAGTAGCGACTATAATCTGCACGCCCTCGCGCAGCGAGCGTATCTGGCTCTCGATGCTGGAGCCGCCGTAGACAGGCAGCACACGCAGCCCGGGAGTATATTTCGAGTAGTCGGCGAGGTCACCGGCAATCTGCAGGCAGAGCTCGCGTGTCGGCGCGAGTATCAGCGCCTGCGGACGACGCATCTCTGTGTCAACCCTCTGTATTACGGGCAGACCGAAAGCGGCGGTCTTGCCTGTGCCGGTCTGGGCGAGTCCGACGAGGTCATGGTCTTCGTTGAGAAGAACAGGTATCACCTTCTCCTGAACAGGCATCGGAGCCTCAAATCCAAGTTCGGCAATAGCTTTTAACAGGTCCTCACGAACTCCTAAATCTTGAAATGTCATGTCAGTTATGAATTAATTGCATTTACAAAGTTATAACAAGATTTCTCAACCAAAGCCTCAGCCGATATATTTTTTTAACACGAGGCTGCGAAATGACTGTGTCATTAGCCGAAAAAAAGCTAACTTTACGTCGTTATACCGATTACCGAAAGTTTTGATGAAATACACTATATTTTCAATTATATGCGGCGGCATGCTGCTCACCGCCCCGCTAAGCGGCTGCGGCTCGGGCGACAACGTCAATGACCGCGATGCCGACGAGAGCGAGGACGTCACCCTCGCCGCCCTGCTTGCGCCCCCGTCGCCGACAGTGTGGGACACGCACTTGGACAGCGCTCCCGACGAAGGATGCATAAAAATTAAAATCAGACCCATCGGCCCGCTGCGCAAAGCCTTCAACGACAGCAATTATCTGCATCTGCAGGCCGCCGAAGCCATCGGTACCGGCATAATCAACGACCCCGATGAGGCGTGGGCTATAGACCGTCCGTTAGTCGAGTTGCGCTCATGCCGCGACTTCTTTGTCGACAATCTCACCCACAGCTACCCCTATCTCGTGCCAGAGGCCGCAGACCTGCTGCATGAGGTCGGACGACGCTTCAACGACTCACTTGACGCACGCGGAGGCGGCGACTACCGCATCAAAGTCACCAGCGCCTTCCGCACCCCGGCCACAGTCAAGCGCCTGCGACGTGTCAACCGTAACGCCACCGACTCGTCGGCCCATCAGTTTGCCACGACATTCGACATCAGCTACTCGCGCTTTATCTGCGACTCCATCAACGTCAACCGCTCGTTTGAAGACCTCAAGAATCTGCTCGCCGAAGTGCTGTCAGACCTGCGCGACGAGGGACGCTGCTATGTCAAATATGAGCGACGCCAGAGCTGTTTCCACGTAACAGCACGCCCATCCAATCAATAAGTTATCAGCAATTATCATTTTATAAAACGACAATATGCAGCCGACAGACAGAGACGACATAAAACCCGCCAAAGCGCCCTATCCTCTTTGGCGCCGCCTCCTCAAGATTTTGCTGTGGACGCTCATGGCCGTTGTACTGGCTGTTTACGGCATCCTTGCCACAACCGTCGACCTGCTCAGGCCCGAAAGGCTAACGCCTCTCGTTGTCAACATAGCCAACCGCACGCTTGACGCCAAAGTCGACATGGCGCGTGTCGAGTTGTCGACCATGATGACCTACCCGTTTCTCAAGGTTGAGATTGACAGTCTCGAGGTGCTCAGTCCGCGCATCACCGCCCTCAAAAACGACACGGCGCGCCGGCTGCCGGCTTATGCCGACACGCTGCTGACGCTCAACCGTTTTATCGGCGAGCTCAACCTGCCGTCATTGGCCATGGGCGAGCTTCAGATACACAATGTGTGTCTCATACGCCCGGCTGTCAACATCGTGGTGGTCGACGAGGCCGTCAACAACTTCAATATATTCCCGGAGACTGACACGGCAGCCGTCGTCCCTGATAAGTCTGAGTCTCCCCTCGACCTGCCTCCGATTGTTATACGCAGATTTGCTGTCGAACAACCCGGTCCGTTGCGCTATTACGACCAAGCCAATAATACCGAGACCCTTATTGACTTCCGCGCCATAAAACTCGAAGGCGCCGATGCACCGCTCTACAACTTCGATTTCGGCGGACGGCTGGTCTCGCCGCTTTTGGGCCAGTTTAACCTGCGCGATTTTCCGTTCAGCCTGAATGGTGACATCAGATGGGACGCACGCAAACCGTATGCCGTCCGGCTCTCTGATTTTGATGTGGAACTGAGTTTCATAAAGGGCCGTTTCAATGCCGATTTTGACTTTGAACGCGACCTTCGGATCAATTCATTTGACACACAGCTCGAGGCCGTCAGTTTCGAACAGTTGCTCGCAACTGTACCCGACTCGCTGATCGTCGCCTACGGACTGCGCGGGCTTACGACCGACGGCTCGGTAAGCGTCAGCCTCAGATTAGACAGTGCCTATAACACGGCGCTGCAACGAATACCGTACGCCACAGCAGAGATCACGGTGCCGGCGTGCAAGGTCTCCTTAGGGCGCATGCGTCTTGATAAATTCGCCCTCGACATCGTCGCCGGGCTGCGTGGCGACGACATTGACGCCGCCACTGTCGACATCCGTCAACTTAACGTGGCCGGCCCGGCCACTGACATAAAGCTTTCGGGCCTTGTCAGCCGCCTTATGTCAGATCCGAGTTTCGACGGACGGGTGCTCGGCTACACAAATATATCAAAACTGCCTCCGCAAGTGGCTAATCTTGTCAACGGCAGCATCAGCGGACGCCTGACCGCAGCATTGGATGTCAGACTGAGTCAGTCAATGCTTGACCTTAACAATTTCCACCGCATTGCTCTGCGCGGAGATTTAGATGCCGACCGTGTCAGCTATCTCGCCGACGACACCCTCGAGATGGCTTATATAAACCACGCCTGCCTGCGCTTCGGCTCAAACATGCTGCTCAAACCGGGGGCATATAAGCATCGCGGCGACAGCCTGCTCGCTGTCAGCATCACGACAGACTCGACAGCCATTATGCACAGCGATTTGTCAATGAAACTAATCGGAGCCAAACTCGGTCTTGGCGCCAAGGGACTGCTGACAGCCCGAGACACCCTCAACGTCGTACCTATGGGCGGTAGAATTAAAGTTGATAAATTCGGCTTGTCGGTGCTTACCGACAGCGCGGGAGTCAGACTGCGCAATCTCGAGGGATCTGTCGCAATCAAACGATTTAAAAATCTCAAGCGTGTGCCACAGTTTATTTTTGACCTCGGTGTAGGCAGTATCAGCGCCGGCTCCAAATCTACCCGACTGCTGATACGCGGCTCCAAGCTGCACTTCACGGCAAATAAGAATCCGGAGGCAAGACGCCAACGTCTGCCGAGACGACTCCGCGCGACTGTAGATTCCATCACGCGAGTGCATCCCGAGCTGCCGGTCGACTCTGTCTACGCCTATGCCATCAGAGAGCATCTCGCTCACCGCACGGGCTATCCGCACGTACATCCCGAAATGACAGACTCGGCAACCGAAATAATTGACTGGAACACGACGCGAGGATTCAGACGCCTGCTTTTAGACTGGCAGTTAGAGGGCTCGTTAAAATCAGAGCGAGCCGGCATCTTCACTCCCGTCTTCCCGCTGCGCAACCGCGTTGTCAATCTCAACGTGCGGTTTAACAATGACTCCGTCGCTTTTGATGACATAGCATATAAAGTCGGACACTCTGATTTCATGGCCAGCGGCCTCGTTTCAAATCTGCGCCGCGCGCTGACCTCAAGAGGTTACAAATCGCCGATAAAGGTGCATTTTGATGCTGTCAGCGACACTGTCGACGTCAACGAACTCGCCGACGCGCTTTTCAAAGCCGGTGCACGCTCAGAGGCCGCCTCCAAAACAGACTTCGCCGAATTTGAACGCGATGACGACCTCGACCGCGAGATAGGCCGCTATGTCGCGGACGCGCCCGACTCCATCTCTCCGCTGCTGATACCGGTCAATGTCACCGCCGATATAAATCTGAGAGCCTACAATGTGCTTTACGGCGACATGGATTTCCGCGACCTGCTCGGCGAGATACTTATCTATGACGGCGCTCTGAGCCTTCATCGTCTGCAAGCCGACTCCGAGGCCGGCGACGTCAATCTGTCAGCTCTTTACTCGGCGCCCGACCCGAGCAACCTGAAATTCGGCTTCGGCATGAAAGTCGACAAATTCAAAATCGAACGTTTCATGGACCTTGTGCCCGCGCTCGACTCCATCATGCCCCTGATGCGCGACATGACCGGCGTAATCAACGCCGACATAGCCGCGACTGTCGACATAGACAAACAGATGAACTTTGTGCTCCCGTCACTCAACGCAGCCGTCAAATTAGAGGGAGACTCACTGTGCCTGCTCGACCGAGAGACATTCCGCACTATTTCGAAATGGCTGATGTTCAAGCATAAAGACCGCAACATCATCGACTCTATGCGCGTCGAGATGGTCATAGCCGACAACATGATGCAGCTCTACCCGTTTGTGTTTGACATCGACCGCTACCGTCTCGGAGTGCAGGGACACAACGACCTCGCTCTCAACTTCAATTACAAGATATCGGTGCTCAAATCGCCTCTGCCCTTCAAATTCGGTATAACAATCAAAGGCAATCCCGACGATTACAAAATCAGACTTGGGCGCGCCAAATTCAACGAGCGCGAGGCCATCGAGCGCACGGCTCTGACCGACACGACCCGAGTCAACCTTATCGAACAGATAGAGAATGTCTTCCGCCGCGGCGTCAGACGCTCACGCTTCGCGCGTCTCAACATCGCGCCCGACGCCAACGAGGCCGCTGACATAAATCTTGACTCCGAGCCGGTGACAGCGGCAGACTCGGCCGTATTCATCCGTGAGGGCCTCATACCGGCTCCCGAGGTAACACCGGCCGACATTACAAAAGATAAAAAATCGAAGAAATCCAAGAAATAACCGATGAATCAAGACGATTTCACAGCATGCATCCAACGCTTTGTCAAGCGTCACCATTATAACGACTTCAAACCCCGGGCGGCCCTCGTCGACATGGACGGAACACTCTATGACTCGATGCCGCGTCACGCAGACGCTTGGACACAGATGTGCGCCGAGGCCGGTCTGCAGTGTGACCACGACGAGTTCTTTCTGCACGAAGGCATGACAGGCGCGCAGACCATCGGGCTGCTGATTGAACGCAATTGGGGCCGAAAAGCCACACCGGAGGAGTGTGAGCACCTCTATCACCGCAAAACCGAGCTTTTCCGCACCGGTCCGTCAGTCGACGTGATGCCGGGCGCACAGACGCTCATCTCGACAATGCTCGCCGTAGGCCTGCGCACCGTCTTGGTGACCGGCTCGGGACAAAACTCCCTGCTCAACCGCATCGAGAGCGACTACCCCGGCGCCTTCCCCGCTGACCGACGCGTCACATCGCGCGATGTCAAAAAAGGCAAGCCTCATCCCGAGCCCTACATCCGCGCGATGCAACTTGCCGGCGTCAGCCCGTCGGCCTCGATTGCAATAGAGAACGCGCCGTTAGGAGTGACATCGGCCGATGCCGCCGGCGCTTTCACCGTCGGTGTTGTCACAGGCCCCGTGCCACGCGAAGAGCTCGAACGCGCAGGCGCAGCAATTGTCTTTGATTCGATGCCTCAGTGTGCCGATTTGTTTCCTTATTTGTTATATACAATGGTAACATTCATCAATCAAGACATCTGACCCTTATGAATCAAAAGATTATATTCACAAACCATGTCGGCGAGGCCGTCGACGACCTCGTAGCCGAACTCGGCACATCAGACGTGCACGTCATCTGCGACGTCAACACCTCAGAATTTGTAATGCCGCTCTTAGTCAACGACTCTAAGGTGATAGCCGATGCCGGACTCATAACCGTCAAATCAGGCGATACTAACAAAAACATCGAGTCGCTTAGTCAGATATGGCGCACGCTGTCACAGAGCGGCGCGACCCGTCAGTCTGTCATCATAAATGTCGGCGGAGGCGTCATCACTGACATGGGAGGATTTGCCGCAGCCACATTCAAGCGAGGACTTAAATTCATTAATATCCCGACTACTCTGCTGGCAGCCGTCGACGCATCGGTCGGAGGCAAAACAGGCATAAACTTCAACGGGCTGAAGAATGAAATCGGCACGTTCACCGAGCCTGAGGCCGCCATAATTTCCACCATTTTCTTCAACACTCTGACACAACAGGAACTGCTCTCGGGCTACGCCGAAATGCTCAAACACGCTCTTTTGGAGAGCCGCGAGCGCCTCGCCGAGCTGCTTAATTACAGCGTCGTCTACCCCGAGTTTGACTCAGAGAGGCTGCTGACACTCCTCGAGCAAAGCGTCGGAGTCAAACAGCGCATCGTCGAACAGGACCTGCATGAACAAGGTCTGCGTCGCGCACTTAACCTCGGCCATACCGTCGGCCACGCGTTTGAGGCCTTCGCCATGCAGCGTCAGTCACCGATACCTCACGGCTATGCAGTGGCTTGGGGACTTGTCTGTGAACTGATTATCTCAAACATGCAGTTAGGGTTCCCGTCTGACACTTTGCATCAGTTTGCAGCCTATGTCAAGACCAACTACGGCGCTTTTGACATTACCTGCGACGACTACCCGACCCTGCTGCAGCTGATGAGCCACGACAAAAAGAACGCCGACCCTGACAAAATCAACTTCTCGCTGCTGCGCGATGTCGGCGATGTTGTCACAGACTGCACGGCCGACCCCAAGACCATCACTGCGGCTCTTGACATCTACCGCGACCTGATGGGACTCTGACGCGCCGCACGATTTTCAGCACCCAATCATTAATCATCACACATTAATATATATGTCCGCCGCCCTACTGCGCCGATATGGCAAAGCACTGCTAATCACAGCCGCCGCTGTGACCGTGGCAGGCTTTATATATATATCGAGCGGATTAGTCAGAGACCTGTCGGTTCAGGAACGCCAGCGCATGGAGATATGGGCCGACGCCACGCGCGAACTCATACGCCTTAGCTCGGCCGACGACGGAGAGGATGTGACGAGCGTCGATATCGACTTCCTGCTGAGCATTATACGCCGAAACTCGACTATCCCCGTGTTGCTGACTGACGGCGAAGGCAATATTCTGCAGAACCGCAATTTCAGTCTGCCGGAACCTGATGCGGCCAACGACGGCGACGGAGGCTGTGAGGCTAACCGCGAGTTTCTCAAAAAGAAATTGGAGAAGCTCGCCGCCGGACCGAATGTCATAGATATCCGTCTCGGTCCGGAGACCATGATGAACCTCTATTATGAGGACTCGACACTGCTCAAGCGGCTGAGCTATTATCCTTATGTGCAGCTGCTTGTGATGATAGCCTTTATCCTCGTGGTCTACTACGCCGTGCTCTCGACCAAGAAAGCCGAGCAGAACAAGGTGTGGGTCGGCCTTTCGAAAGAGACAGCCCACCAGTTAGGCACCCCCATCTCGTCGCTGATGGCGTGGATGGAGCTGCTGCGCTCAATGGGCATCGATGAGGAGACAGTTGGTGAGATGAACAAGGATGTCAACCGCCTGAGCATGATTGCGTCGCGCTTCTCAAAAATCGGCTCCAAACCACAGATGGAGCCGGCCGACCTCAATGACATCGTCGGCGCGGCCACATCCTACATGAAAACACGCATCTCGCCGCGTATCAAGCTAACGGCCGAACTGAGTCCGCTGCCGTTAGAAGTCAAGGCCTCGGCGCCGCTGTTTGAATGGGTGATGGAAAACCTTATAAAAAATGCTGTCGATGCCATCGGAGGCAGCGGCAGCATTGATGTGGTCTGCTTTGAGTCAGGCGAACGCGCTGTTGTCGAGGTGACCGACAGCGGCAAGGGCATCCCGCGCAAAAATTTCAAAACCGTATTCTCGCCCGGTTTCACATCCAAAGCACGCGGATGGGGTCTCGGCCTTACTTTAGCCAAACGTATCGTCGAGCAATATCACGGGGGCTCAATCTTTGTCAAGACGTCGACGCCCGGCGTCGGCACCACATTCCGCATCGAGCTGCCGCTGAGCCGGAACTGACAAGACATTGCAGCCGAAAAAAGTCTTACACGTCGATGCGGGGTGTGTCGTTGCGGTGGGTTATCCGCCGTTTCCATGTTATCAGGCGGCGCCATACGCCCTTGAGCTTGAGCCACAGGGGCGAGGGAGTGGTGGCGATGTCAGATGACATCGGATCAGCGAACGAGGTCAGCGGCTGTGCCTCGCCGAACTGCTCGGGATATATTACCAGCAGGTTGTTGCCCGAGAAATAACGCTGGAGAAAGGCGGGCATCTCGACCATCATAGACGTATATGACACAGAGTTGGCGCGTGCGCCGATGACCACGAGCAGATCGTCGTCGAGGACACGGTTGGCGAGCAGCACGTAGTCGCCGGGCTCCTCGATGGTGTCAAATTCACAGCGTATGCCATAGTTCTCATGGAAAATCACGCCGCGTATCAACGGCTGAATCTCTCCGCGGCAACAGAAGATGATGCGGCAGCCTAACTGACGTGTCAGTCGCGCGAGACAGCGCACCCAGCGGCTGAATCCGGTCTCATACTGAGCATGCTCCGGTATCCAGACGACGATGCGCGTAATGGTGTTGAGCGGTATGTAGCAGCGCGATATAAGTATCATGCGGTTGGAGGCCTTGAGAAGACCGTCGACCTTGGCGCCGAAAAACGAGTCAATGACGCTCACACGGCGGTGCATGCCGAGTATGACCTCGGTAATGTCACGCTCCTCGATAGCATTGAGCACACCTGTGACAGTGTTGAGGTCATAACGGTCGAGAGTCTCGACGGTGACATCGGCCGAGGCTCCGATCTTGCGCGCCGCTTCCAACGAACTGTGCGACAACGCCTTTGATGTCGGCGAGTTGTCGGCGCGGACATGTAGGGCGAAGATGCTGTGGCGTCCGCGGTCATTACGCATCAACACAGCTAATTCGACGAGCGACTGGGCGGTCATTGGATTTGCCACCGGGATGAGAGTATTGTTGACACGCGTGTGGCGTATCACGCCGTCCTCGTCTTCCTCGGCGAGCAGCTGCAACTTGAGCTTGGGGGCGTTGGCGGCAGTGATGATTGGGGCGACGGCACAGGTGACGAGTATGACGAGCACCGTCGAGTTGAGGATACGTCCGTCAAGCATACCCATGTTGTAGCCGAGAGTGACAACTGCAAGTGCGACGGCCGTGTGGGCGGAGGTCAAGCCGAAAAGCACGCCCTCACTATAACGGCCGAGTCCGTTGCGACGGCAGACTATCCACGCCGGCAGCCATTTGCTAATCAGGGCCACCGCAAGCATCACGGCGGCCACACCGAGGGTGTCGGCGTTGGCTATGACACGCACATTAATCATCATGCCGACGCTGATTAGGAAGTACGGGATAAACAGCGCATTGCCAACAAACTCTATCGAGCTCATAAGCGGCGACGCAGACGGAACGTAGCGGTTGAGCAACAGTCCCGCAAAGAATGCTCCGAGCACCGGCTCAAGCCCGATGAGCTGTGCCGTCCACGCTGCAAAAAACACCATAGCAAGCACAAAGACATATTGTGTAACCTTATCGCTGACAGATTTGAAGAAACGCCGTGTCACACGCGGGAAAACATACAGCAGCGCAAGGCACCAGAGCAAGAGTTTGCCGACAAGCAGCAAAATCTCGGATGACTCAAACGTGCCGACACGATGGACATTGACAACGGCGGCAAGCACAAGCAGGGCGCCGATTACGGCGATGATGGTGCCGACCACGGCGATGAGCACGGCCGGTGTACGCGTGATGCCGAAACGGGCCGCGACGGGATATGACAACAGTGTATGAGAGGCATACATCGAGCCGAGGAGCATCGATGTGAGCCAGTCGAGCCGAAGCAGGAAGACAGATGTCGTAACGCCGAGCAGGAGGGGCAAAAACAGCGTCAGCAGACCAAACAGCATGCCTCTCCGTATATTAAGCCGAAGATGGAACATGTCAATCTCCAGTCCGGCAAGAAACATAAGATAGAGCAGTCCGACCTGACCGAAAATATCAAAACTCGAGTCGTTATCGAGTATGTTGAAACCATACGGACCGATAACGACACCGGCCACAATCATGCCTATGATGTGAGGAATCTTAAGTTTGTTAAGCAGCAGGGGCGCAAGCAGAATGATGACAAGCACGATGAAAAAAATTTCGACGGGCTGTGTCACCAAAGGATTGTTTGCGAGTATCATAACTGTTGTAAAACTTACGATTATATGAAGAGAGAGCGCCTGATGTCGTCAGAAGCGACCGCGGGCGTGAAGATAGGCGGCAATCTGCACCGCGTTGAGAGCCGCGCCTTTGCGTATCTGGTCACTGACGGTCCAGAATGTCAGGCCGCAGTCGTCAGATATATCGCGGCGTATGCGGCCGACAAATACAGGATCAGTACCGGCAGCCTGCAGCGGCATGGGGTATAATTTGGCGGCAGGATCATCAACGAGGACAACCCCGTCGGCTCCGGCAAAGGCCTCGCGGGCCTCGGCAACACTGACCGGGCGCTCGGTCTCGACCCAAATGGCCTCGCTATGGGCGCGGAGCACGGGCACGCGCACACATGTGGCGCTGACCGAAATCTCGGGCGAGTGCATAATCTTGCGTGTCTCAAAGAACATCTTCATCTCCTCCTTGGTGTAGTCGTTGTCGGTGAAGACGTCGATATGGGGGATGACGTTGTAGGCCAGCTGGTAGGCGAACTTCTCGACCTTCGGCTCACGGCCTTCGGCCAGGTCGGCGTATTGCCGTTCGAGTTCGGCCATCGCCTGCGCCCCTGCGCCGCTGGCCGACTGGTAAGTGGCCACGTGCACGCGGCGGATGTGCGACACGCGCTCGATGGCCTGCAACGCCACCACCATCTGAATGGTGGTGCAGTTGGGGTTGGCGATGATGCGGCGCGGAGCGTCGAGCGCGTCGCGTCCGTTGACTTCGGGCACGACCAGCGGTACGTCGGGCTCCATGCGGAAGGCGCTCGAATTGTCGATCATCAGCGTTCCGTGGCGGGTGATCGTCTCGGCGAATTCGCGCGACGTGCCCGCTCCGGCCGACGTGAGGGCTATGTCCACGCCGCGGAAGTCGTCGTTGTGTCGCAGCAGCTTGACGGTGACGGGTTTCCCGCGGAACATATAGGTTTGTCCGGCGCTGCGTTCCGATCCGAACAGCAGCAGTTCGTCCACCGGCAGGGGACGCTCTTCGAGAATGCGCAGGAACTCCTGACCTACGGCGCCGCTCGCGCCGACGATTGCGATTTTCATGGTCGATCTTCTTTAAGTGTGGTTGAACGCTTCGGGAGTCAAAAGGATGCCTCCCGCAGCAAAAGTAAGAAAATCCGCGCGATTTTCCGCCGTCCGCCGGATTTTTCGGCCCGCTGCGGCGGAAAACGGGCGTCTCAGAGCAGCAGTTCGTAGTCGACGACGTCCAGCCAGCGGCCGAATTTACGCCCCACCTGTTCGAAATGCGACACGCGGCGGAATCCGATGGATTCGAAGAGCCGGCGGCTCGGGTCGTTGTCCGCGGTGATGCAGGCGACCAGCGCATGGCACTCCGTCGTGCGGCATTCGGCGACGAGCCGCTCGACGAGCCGCCGGCCGATGCCGAGTCCCGTACTGTCGGGGGCGACATAGACGGTCACCTCCTGCGTGTGCCGGTAGGCTGCACGTTCCTTCCAGTCGTGAGTATAGCCGAATCCGACGATCGCTCTCTCCCGTTCGCAGACGAGGCGGGCGGTTGCGCTCTCCAACCGCGACCGCATCTGTTCGGCATCGAGCGGTTCGGTCTCGAAACTGGCCGTGCTGTGCAGCACGTAGTGATTGTAGAGTGCTGCGACAGCTGCGGCGTCTTCGGGTTTCGGGGCGCGGATTGTCATGCTGCGGAATGTTGTCCGGGGCGGGATCAGTCGAAGAATCCCTCTTCCTCCTCCGTGTACTGTGACTGCTGCATCTCCTCCTCGCAGTCGTACTCCGTCACGCGGTCGGGGCGGCGGAACCGGTCCTGCTTGGAGATGCCGAGCGCCGGATTCTTGTAGACGGTCGAGAAGAATTCTCCCACGATCGGCAGGGCCATGATGCTGCCCTCGCCGCCGTAGGTCGGGTGTACCGACTGGTCTTCGCCGCCGACCCATGCACCCGCCACCAGCTTTGGGGCCACGCACATGAACCACGCGTCGCGGTTGCGCTGCGAGGTGCCGGTCTTGCCGCCCAGCTGTGCGTCGCCCAGATCGAACTGCCATTTCAGCCGGCCGGCCGTTCCGTTCGTCACGACGCTTTGCAGCATCGTGAGCATCGTGTAGGCCGTGCGCTCCGATACGGCGTCCTGCGATTCGGGAATGAAGGTGGCGATCAGGTTGCCCTGCCGGTCTTCGATGCGCGTCACGAAGATCGGGTCGGTATGCACGCCGCCGTTGGCGAAGGTCGAGTAGGCGCTCACCATCTCGAAGACGCTCGATTCGGAGGTGCCCAGACAGAGCGCGTAGACCGGATCGATGAACGAGCGGATGCCCATGTTGTGGATGAAGTCGGCCACCGCCTCGGGCTGTTTGGCCTGCTTCATGATCCACGCCGAGTAGTTGTTTCGGCTGCGCGCCAACCCCCATTTCAGGGGGTGCATTTCGCCGTCGTAGACCACCTTGCTCGCCTCTTTGGGCGACCACGGCGTGCCGTTGCTCGTATCGATCGTCACCGGCAGGTTGGGCACCGGCGTGCAGGGCGTCAAACCGAGGTGGTCGATGGCGAATGTATAGACGAAGGGTTTGATCGTCGAGCCGATCTGCCGCTTGCCCTGCTTGGCCATGTCGTATTTGAAATAGCGGAAGTTGGGGCCGCCGACGTAGGCCTTGACGCGGCCCGTCTGCGGTTCAATGGCGACGAATCCGGCGCGCATGATGCGTTTGTGGTGGAGGATCGAGTCGCGCGGCGAGAGGATCGTGTCGCGTTCGCCGCGGTAGGTGAAGACCCGCGTGGGGCAGGGCGTGCGGAAGATGCGGTCGATCTCGGCCTCGCTGCGCCCCTCCTCTTTGAGGGCGCGGTAGCGGTCGGAGTAGCGCATCGCCTGCCGCACGATCTTCTCGCGTTCTTCGGCCGACGTGTTCTGGAAGAGCACCTTGGTCGAACGGTACTGGGCGTCCATCTTGGGCTGGATGACCGTGCGCAATTGTTTGAGCATCGCCTCCTCGGCGTACTGCTGCATCGTGGAGTTGATCGTGGTATAGATTTTCAGCCCGTCCTTGTAGATGTTGTAGGGCGTGCCGTCGGCCTTCGTGTTCTTGTGGCACCAGCCGTAGATCGGGTTGTTCTCGTACTCCTTGACGGCCTGCTCGTAATCCCATTCGGTGTAGAAGTTGCGGCGCTTGGGGGGCCGGGCGTTCATCACCTGCCGCAGCATCTCGCGGAAGTAGGTCGCCTGCCCGTCGTTGTGCGAGACGGGGCGGTAGTTGAGCGTAATGGGCAGCGCCGAGAGCGAGTCGCGCTCGGCGTGCGTGATGGCGCCCGCTTCGGCCATGCGCGCGAGCACGAGGTTGCGACGGGCCATGGCGTTGTCGTAGTTGCGCACCGGCGAGTAGCGCGTCGGTGCGTTGACCACGCCTACGAGCACGGCGGCCTCCTGCAAGTTGAGCTGGTCGGGCGTTTTGTTGAAGAAGGTGTGCGCCGCCGACTTGATGCCGTAGGCGTTCGATCCGTACTCCACGATGTTGAGGTACATCGCGGCGATCTCCTCCTTGGTGTAGTTGTATTCGAGTTTGAGCGCCGTGATCCACTCCTTGAATTTCGCCAGCACGAGCTTGCCTTTGCGCAGCAGCGCGCTCTGGCGGCGTACCGTGTCGCGCGGGAAGAGGTTCTTGGCCAGCTGCTGCGTGATGGTCGATCCTCCGCCTGCCGAACGGTTCTGCAAGAGGATCGTCTTCACCCCTACGCGGATGAGCGACGGGATGTCGATGCCCGAATGCGAGTCGAAGCGGGCGTCCTCGGTGGCGATGAGCGCCGCGACGATCGGCGGCACTTCGCGGCCGTTGATCGAGGTGCGGGTCACCGAGTCCGAGGCGAACAGCTCCTCGTACTGCACGTAGGAACGGTTCTGCACGAAGAAGGTTCCCAGCACCTTGCCGTCCTCGGAGTAGATTTCCGTGGCGATGTTGCTGCGCGGGTTCTCCAACTCTTCGAACGAGGGCATGCGCCCGAAGGCTCCCAGCGCCGTCAGGGTAAGCATCGCGGCCAGCAGTACGAAGGGTGTGAGGGCCGCATACCACAGCCATTTCACATAGTTGGGGGCAGGTGCGCCCTGCGTCTTCTTTTTCACGTTGCGTCAGCGGTTTTTGTCGAGTGACAAAGGTACGAATTTTTTGATTTATTCAACGGCGTCGATTTTCATTGCGCCGTTTTCATCGACTATTTTCACGATTCGGCGCCCTTCCGTACCCATGTCGACGAAGTCCACCCGGTAGCGTCCGTCGCCCAGCGAGGCTACCTCTCTTATCTCCGACACGTCGTCCGGCCCGTCCTGCGCACCGGTGCGGAATAGCCATACCGCATACCCTTCGCCGTCGTAGCCGTAATCGGCCCGCAGTTTTCGGAGCAGACGCTGCGTACAGCATTTTTCCAGAATCGGGCCGCACGCGGCATTCCCGAAGACGCAGTTCATATAGAAATGCCGGATGAAGCGTTCGGCTTCGTTCGCGGCGGGGGCGGTCGTTTGCGGCGTTTCGCCGGCCGGCAGGTTCCGTGCCGACAGGGGCGGCAGGGCGCTGCCGGCACAG
>ENA-OYXU01000313-OYXU01000313.1-human-gut-metagenome-genome-assembly--contig:-NODE-313-length-20446-cov-6.355451_pt1 | contig 20446 bp, 12 predicted proteins | sample MGYA00243243_ERZ653435 | MGnify/ENA primary metagenome ERZ653435 (study PRJEB26926, sample SAMN06165113) | human gut metagenome | biome: ENVO:00009003; feature: ENVO:2100002; material: ENVO:00002003... | reverse complement strand
GTATAAGAGACAGGGAAGTTGGAGACGCGCATGTCGCCGCCGGTGCGTATCAGCAGGTCGGGGTCGGGCATGTCGGCCGTTGACAGATGATCTGCGACTGTTTGGTCGGAGATGTCGGCCGGAGCGATTTGACCGGCGGCCGCTTCTGCCGCTATGCGCCGGCAGGCCTCGGTGATGTCCCAGCGCGATGAGTAACTCAGCGCGAGCACGAGTGTGAGACCCGTGCAGTGTGAGGTGTCGGCGATGCATCGCTCGAGACGTTCGCGGGCCTCGGCGGGCATGCGCTGTATGTCGCCGATTATGGTCAGGCGCACATTGTTGCGTATCAGATCAGGCGTCTCGCGCTCGATGGCGATTACAATGAGGTGCATCAGAGCGTCGACTTCGGCCTGAGGACGCTGCCAGTTTTCGGTCGAGAAAGCATAAAGAGTCAGATAGCCTATGCCGAGCTTTGAAGCTTCCTCGGTGATGCGGCGCACTGTGTTTACCCCTTCGACGTGGCCCTCCGAGCGGTCGAGGCCGCGGGCCTTTGCCCATCGTCCGTTGCCGTCCATGATGATGGCCACGTGACGCGGGATTCGGTCGGTTGTTATGTTGTTGTCGTGATTCGTTGTCATGATGATATTGGCCGGCGTCTAATCTACATAATGACAGGTCTCACAGCGCTTGCCGAACTCATAGGATATGCCTATGGTCAGACGTGAGAACCAGTCGGTGTTACGATAAAAAGCAGTCTTTATGCCGTTGAGGTCGTTGAGCACGGGGCCGTCGATTTTGTCACCGAAAGCCTTTGTCATCGTAAACTCAACGCCGAGATTGATGCGTTCACGCAGCTTGAATTTGATGCCGGCACCCATAGGCAGCGTGGGAGCGGCGGAGGTAGTGCCTCCTGACGATGACAGACACACGCCGACACCCAAGGTCAGATAAGGCGACCAACGGCGCAGGCGTTTGTAGGTTTCGCCTATGCCGTAGCTGAAAAAGTTGAACTCGACGCGCGCTCCGAGGTCATAGACCGTCGAACTGAAGTCGATAGGCTCGGTGATGGTCGAGGGCAGCGTCTCGTCTAAGTCGGCGGTTGACCCGCTGAGTGTAAGCATCGACAGAACGCCGCGGAAGGCCCAACGTGTGTTTGGTATATATCTGAATGACAGTTCGCCGTCAAATCCCGGGTGTTTCATCAGATTGGCGGTGTTGGCGTCGCCTATATAGCCGCTTGCGCCGAGCTCGGCTCCGATGTCAAATTTATATGGTGCGGACTGGGCGTGCGTGCTCATTGTCGCGGTCATAATGGCTGCGGCGCAGATAATCAATGCTTTCAGACGACTGGATGACATCGGGTTAAACGCTGTGAGGCCTTGTTATTGCAGGGGCTTGAATGTGTATCGGCGAATAACTCCGCGCCAGATGGTGTCGCATGTGCGTCCCGAGGCGTCGCGGCCGCCGAAGAGATAGATATAAGGACACTCCCACTCGGTGATTATCTCCGAGGCACGTGTGCGCGGTGTTGTCATCTCTATCCATACGGGCGGTAGGCCTTTTGTAGTGACCGGAGTCCAGAGCAGGCTGTTGGCGCGTGTGCTCATCTCGCTTTCAAATACAAATGCCTGCGAGCCGGTCATTGCCGGCATCTCGGTGGGCTGCTGCATGGTCTCGGGAGCAACACGCCAGTCCATGCCGTAGTTCTGAGAGTAATAGACTGTGTCGTTGAGTGTGCCGTCGGCTTTAGTGCCGCCGAAAGCGACGAGTGTGAAGTAGTCGGTGGCAAGCCAGTTGCTGTTGACCCGTGCCGTGAAGTAAGGAGCTACGGTCACACCTTCCATAGCGTAGGGCAGAGGTTGTGAGCCGGTTATTTTAGCCCAGTTTTCACCGTCAAAGCCCCATGAGTCGGCCGAAAGCTCGCCGGAGGCAAGACGTCCGCCGGTAATGACTGTCTGTGTAGAGGTCGACAGCGGGAAAGTAAACGAGACGGGCAGGGATGTTCCGGTGACGGGAAAATCAATCGGAGCCGAGATCGAACGGCCTGAGTTGACTGCCGTTATAGTCCAGTTGCCGGCGCCGTCGGCAGCTGTGGCCAGCATGTCGTCAGCTATTGAGCCGATAAGATAGTCAAATGATTTTGAGGTGGATGTCCAGTTTAGACCTCCGTCGGTCGATTTGTAAAGTGTGCGGTCTGAGGCGAGGATGTAGAGGCCGTCGTCAGCGCCGCGCAGAGTCTCGACACGCGGAGTGAAAGCAAAGACGGGAGTCGCTGTGTCCCACTGACCGTCGGCGGGGTTGTCTGTCGATGCGATTGAGTATGAGCTGCCGTCGGTCGTCAGGCAGAAGAGCTTCGAGCCGGCGAGCGCGGTTTGCTGTGATTCGACAGCGGGGAGCGCCGAGGGGAGTTTGGAGTAGGCTACATCGCCCCACGAGAGTGAGTCGGCCTTGACTTTATGGACATTGACGTCAATTGTATATGTCATCGACATTTCGGCGTTAGCCGAGCGTATGATCAGTTTTACCGGGCCGTTGCTGAAGTCGATTGAGTCGGTTGAGTTTTCGAGATAGTTGGTGACGCTGTCAGACGCGTTGGGGCGCGGAGCGTGGAGCTCGACCAATGATGCGTTGTCAGTAGTGATGGAGGTCACAAGATGCGAGATGTCAGTGCCGTAAGGCATTGAGTCGGCATTGAAGATGCGGGCTGTGTTCAAATCAATCGAGAAGAATACCTTATCGAGATTGGGCAGCACTTTTGAGTTCGCTACCAGACTGAAACTCTTAACGAGGGTGCTTGACGATACTTCCGGCTCGAGAGTTTCTTCTTCGTCTGAAGAGTTGCAGGCGCCAAGCGTTGCCACGGCAGCTATAATTAAGCAGAATGCTGAATTTCTTGTCATGTGAGATGCATAAAATATTTCAAATTGCAAAGTTAGAATTTTGCCTCAAACACGGCAAGCTCTTACGGATTAATAATACTTTTTGAGGTCATTTTATAGGTTTTTAACGTCGACAAGAGGATTGTTGGTATAGTAAATAAGGCGGTTTTGACCTATTTGACACACTTCGGCAGGCGCAGCCGCAATGGACGGAGCCCTGACACTGCCATCGGCTCCCAAGATGCAGTCTGACACCTCGACTCTGGCTACATCCCATAACCCGGCGTCGATAAATGATTGCAGTGTAGCGGCGCCTCCCTCGACGAGCAGCGATGTTATGCCGTAGCTTTCATATAAATTACTGAGTATATGGTCTATAGCTTGCGGCTCGGAGATGGTGATAAGTTTTTCGGACTTGGTAATATTATATTTTGTGTCAACGCGTTTGCGGCAGTCTATGATGACAGGGCGAGGCGATGAGCCGGGCCAAAGACGGTTATTGAGCAAGGGGTTGTCGGCTATGACCGTCGACGAGCCGACGAGTATGGCGTCGTGAGCGGCGCGCAGACGGTGAACGGCCACACGTCCGAGCGCTGTCGAGAAAGCGGCGGCCGTTTCGTCGGGACAGCGCTTTCGGTCGATGTATCCGTCGCGGCTCTGCGCCCATTTGAGCGTCACAAATGGCCGACGGAGTGTGTGGGCTGTAAAAAAGGCGGCATTAAGGCGGCGGCAGTCGTCGGCAAGTACATCGGTCGTCACCTCGATTCCGGCCTCACGCAGCATGGCGATGCCGCGCCCGCAGACTTTTGCAAACGGGTCGACGGCTCCAATGACAACGCGTCGGAAGCGGCTCTCGACAAGGAGCTTGGCGCAGGGCGGTGTCTTGCCGTAATGTGCACACGGCTCAAGGGTGACGTATATGGTCGCGGAGGACAGTTGCTCCTTATCCTTTACCGAACGGACGGCGTTAACCTCGGCGTGGGCCTCTCCGCAGCGGCGGTGATAGCCTTCGCCTATTATCGTTTTGTCGTCGGCGGCGACTATGACAGCTCCGACCATTGGGTTGGGCGAGGTGTGCCCCCGGCCCCGGCGTGCCAGCTCTATGGCACGCCTCATAAATTGCTCGTCAAGCTCCTCCATTGTCAAAGCATGCTATATGAGGGTGTGAATGTGTCGCCCTCGAGCGGATTGCCGCCCTCTATGCCTTTGGTCAGCCAGCGCACACGCTGCTCCGAGCGGCCGTGGTTGAACGAGTCGGGCATCTCGCGGCCGTAGGCCTTGCGCTGCAGGTAGTCGTCGCCTATCTTTGAGGCGGCGTTGACGGCGTTTTCGATGTCGCCCGGCTCAATTGAGCCGAACATCTCATTGTCCTGATGAGCCCACACGCCGGCATAGAAATCGGCCTGAAGCTCGAGGCGCACCGATATGCGGTTGGCATCGCGCTCGCTCATCTGCGACATGGCCTGATGGGCGTCTGTCAGTGTGCCGAGTAGATACTGGACATGATGACCTACCTCATGGGCGATTACGTATGCATATGCAAAGTCACCGCCGGCGCCTATGCTCGACTCCATGTCCTTGAAGAAATCGAGGTCTATATATACTGTCTGGTCTGCCGAGCAATAGAACGGTCCGACCTGAGAGCTCGCCTGTCCGCAGCCCGAACTGACCGTGCCGGAGTAGAGCACCATTTTGGGGCACTCATAGTCGCCCCAGCCCTGACGCTCAAACTCGCGCGTCCAGACATCCTCGGTGCCGGCGAGGACTTTTGAGGCAAGATCGGCAAGGCGTTCGTCCTCGGCATCAAACTCGCGGTCGCCGCTGACAGTGAAATTGTCGCCTGATAAAAACTGTCCGCCGACCGAGCCGAGCACATCGCCGAGGCTGCCGCCGTTGAAAAGGGTTATTGCCGCAAGGATTATCACTCCGATAATGCCTCCGCCTATACCGGCCGTCTTGCCAGACAAGCCGCGGCGGTCGCTGACATTTGTGCTGTTGCGTCGTCCGTTAAGTCTCATGGTCTTTTATGTAGTGTGATTATGGTTTAACGTGTGGCTGCCCGTGAGGGTTTGGGCAAATTTAATATTTTTGGTCTGAAAGAGCATACTATTGTGGCCTTTAATTACACTTATAAGGTGAACTTTAGTCGCTGAAGCCATGTTTTTTTAGTGATTCTATTTTAATGCGGCCGCGTTTAAGTGGGTCCGCATATTCTTCACTGTTAAACACTGTGTCATTATTATGAGTGATAATAAGCAATCAATTTCCGAGCCGATGACCACTCCGTCGGGGCGACAAAAGCCTGTCTCGACCGCTAAAGGCACCATTACGATGACGGCCATGGCTATCCTGATTGTCACATCCGTGCTCAGTCTGCGCGGGCTGCCGTCAGAAGCCAAATTTGGTATTCAGTCGGTATTCTACTACATTTTTGCAGCCGTCGTATTTCTTATCCCGTTCTCGCTTGTCTGTGCTGAATTAGCGTCGACGTATACAAAATCGGGAGGTCTCTACCGCTGGGTGTCAGAGGCTTTCGGCCCGCGATGGGGATGGACGGCGATGTATCTCGAGTGGCAGACGATTATCATATGGTTTCCGACCGTACTTATGTTCGGAGCGGCGTCGTTGGCCTATGTCTTCTGGCCGGAGAGTTTTGACGCGCAGCTCGCCTCAAACAAGATATACACACTTGTCATCGCACTGTTGATTTATTGGGCGGTGACGCTCAATTCGTTCCGCGGCACAAAGGCATCCAACCGCCTTTCGACGCTCGGCGGTTTATGCGGCACTCTCATTCCCGGCGCGATACTTATTATCCTCGGTGTGGTTTATGCGTGCATGGGCAAGACAATCGATCTGACTCCGATGCCCTTCATCCCTAATTTCTCACATCTTGGCACGATTGTGCTCGCAGCCTCGATATTCCTTTTTTACGGAGGCATGGAGATGCAGGCGGTCCACATCAATGACATGCGCAATCCGGCGCGTGACTATCCGCGGGCAGTCTTCCTCGCTATTTTTATTATTGTTGCCCTCTATGCGGTCGGCACACTTATTATCGGGCTCGTTATCCCGAGCGATAAGATTGATTTGCTGCAGTCGCTGCTTGTTGCCTACAATACGTTCTGGGATTCATTCGGTCTATCGTGGATGGGAAATATAATTGCACTGCTCATAATGGTAGGAGTCATAGGTCAGGTCAGCGCTCTTGTCAACGGCCCGTCGGTCGGCCTCATGGCCGTGGCTCAGTCGGGCTACCTGCCCATGAGCATGCAGCGCACCAACTCCAAGGGCGTCAACAAGCCCATCATGATTGTTGCCGGCGTGTTTGTCTCGGTTTTAAGTCTTATTCTTATCGTGCTGCCTACTGTAGAGTCGGCTTATCAGATTATGTCGCAGATGGCCACAATCATTTATCTTATAATGGTGCTTATGATTTACGGCGCTTTTATCCGTCTGCGCCGGACAGAGCCGGGGCGTCGTCGCGGTTTCCGCGTGCCCGGCGGCAAAGTGGGAGAATGGATTGTCTGCGGTCTCGGCATTATAGGTGCCCTGCTCGCCCTGCTGCTCAGCTATCTCCCGCCGTCACAGATTGATACCGGCAGCCCGGTGGTCTATATCGGCATACTGCTTGTAGGTGTAGCCATCTTCGTAGCTCTACCATTGGTAGTCTACGCTAAACGCAAACCGTCATGGCGTAACCCTCAGGCTCACTTCTATCCCTTTGACTGGCAGATTGAGGGCCGCAAGCCTTCTGAAGTCTCTAAATGGCCGGCCGGCTATGAGCCTACCGAGCAGGAGGTTGACGCGGCCGAGGCCCGCTGCATAAGCACTCACGGTCAAGGCAAATGCTGAAAACCTCATAAGATTAAGTGATATGACAATCCCCCTGCCGCTCGGTTGAGTGACAGGGGGATTGCTCTGTCTTATATGATGTTGCCTTACTTGGTGGTGACGACTTTGCGGCTGCGGGTTATGCCGCTCTCGTTGAAGGCGTCGACCGTGAAGTAGTAGTCGGCCACGGTGTGGTAAAAACCGCCTTCGAAGCGGCTGTCACCGTAGACCATGCCGGCATTGGTCAGACGGTCGGGCGAGATGCCCCAGCGCACGATGTAGCCTGTGGCGCCGTCGACAGGCTGCCACTCCAAGTTGATGCGGCGGCGGTCATCGCCACGTGTGGCCTTGACGTCGCTGACTCGCTCGGGAGCACGGCCGTCGGCGCGACCGAAGACGCGCAGGCCGCTGACAGCGAAGTGTGCGCCCTCAGGCATATCCTCACAGTTGGTCAGACGCACGTATCTCATCTTGACCGGGTCGGCGAAAGCCTTTAGCGCATGCGGATGCTCGGTCTGATTACGGCTGCGGTCGTCGAGCATGGTCCATGTGCGGCCGTCGTTTGAGCCCTCTAATTTGTAGCGGTAGATATATGACTCGTCAGCGCGTTTGACGAGGCCGTGGTCAGGGAAGTTGACATGGATGGCGTTGACATCCATCTGACGGCTGAGGTCTATGCAGAGCCATTCGCCCGAGCGGCCCGAGGCGGCTGCCCACCAGTTGCCGACCTGCTCGTTGACGGCATTTGACGGCTCGAAGCAGTTGTTGATTTTCCACGGATTCTCCAAGTCGACTGTGGCCTCCTCGGCTTTGGCGCCGCGCAGAGTCGACGAGGCGCTTGCGGCTTTGCCGTAGGAGAGCAGCGACCAGCCGAGCGACAGGTCGTCACGCGAGAAATCGCGCTTGCCGTCAGGCATCAGATAAGGATAGTCAGTCATGACCGTGTGGGTGTTCAGCGTGCCGTCTTTGTCGACATAAGCCGGGAAAAAGCCAAGACGGCGCTCGAAGCCATGCCGCACTGAGACACACATCGTCGACACATGCCACAGATTGCCGTAGCGGTCATTGAAAGTGTGGCCGTGGCCGGCTCCGTACAGGAATCCGCCGGGTTTGAATGAGAATGGGTTGTCTGTCTGACATTCAAACGGGCCGAGAGGCGAGTCGCCGACATAAACGGCATCGCCGTAGACATGATACTGTGTGCCGGGGCAGGCATACTGCAGGTAATATTTACCGTTGATTTTATTGATGGTCGCGCCCTCGTTGAATCCGTTGACATTGCGGTCGTTGTCGTGGCCGTTGACCTCCCAGCCGTGGCGGCTGATGTCGTGGGTGATAAGGGCGACAGGCTCTCCGATCGGAGCGAAATCACGCGAGGGGTCTACCTCGACGCCGTAAATAGGTTTGTCGGGAGCGCATCCCCAGTAGAAGTAGACGCGTCTGTCATCGTCCTGCCACAAACAGGGGTCAGTCTCCTGAAACGGGAATTTGTCTGTGACGCATTCCCATTCGCCGGTCTCGGGATGACTTGTGCGGTAGACCTCGTTAGTGCCTGACGAGGTGAAGTAAAGGGCATCGCCGCTGACCATCACGGTCGGCGCGTAATGGTTGATGTTTTTGATTGAGGGCGCAGGGATATAAGTCCAGTTGGCCATGTCGTCTGAGGTCCAGTAGCCGCTCGAGCGCGATGCGAAAAGATAGTATTTGCCGTTGAACCACTCGCAGACCGGGTCGGCCGCCTCGCGACGGGGGAGTTTTTCGTTCTGGAATTTATACTCCAAAGGGATGGGGTTGATGGTGACGCGCTTAAGCTGGTCGGCGGTCAGATGACCGGTATAGTCACCGGCAGAGGCGGAGACTGCGACCGAGAGCACGCAGGTCAGTATGACGCTTTTTGTTTTCATGATGTGATGAATGTATTGAAAAGTTCTGATTGGTCGTTGATTAACGGGCGAGCGAGAGGTTGAGCGTGATGCCGTATGACGAACTGCTGGTCGGGAACGAGTTGTTGGTCACGACCGGCGTGTTGACCTGATGGTCGAAGTATGCCGAGAGTGTCACGCGGCGGCTCAGCGTGTAGGCGGCTGTGAAGTTGAAGTTAAGCGTGTTGGAGCCGCTCGTCGGCTGGGTGTAGTTTGACTCGATGCGTCGGATGAGAGCCTGATTGTGCTGTATCGAGAGGTCGGCGTTGAGGTTGAGATCGTTGCTGACGCCCTGCTGCGAGCCCTTGATTTTGAGCACCGAGTTGAAGTTGACGATTTTGTAGCCGGCGCCGAATGTCAGGCCGCGTGTCGTTGCCTCGACTACCTGACCGGCCGATGAGTTGAGCGTCAGAGTGCGTTGGTCACGGTATTCGGCTGAGAATTTGATGTCGTTTTTGAGTGTGAAGTTGATGCCGATGAGCGGTGCGAAGCGTTCGGTAATAGCTACTGACGAGATGTTGTAGGGCGACGACGGTATGGGACGGCCCGTCAGTTCGTCGAGCGTAAAGCCGAGGTTGTCCGAGCCGTTTGCTGGCAACCAGTTGAGATATGAGGAGTATGAGCCGACCGAGTAGGTGCACTGATAAGCGTGTGTGAGGCTGAAAGATTTGAATATCGAACGCAAGTTGCCGAGGTTAATCAAGCCGTCGTATGTGATGCGCCAGTTGGGGAGTACGGATGCAAATGACGGGAATGGGTCGAGTGTCACTTTGGCTGCGTTGGTGCCGGTGTAAGCGGCGACAAAAGCCGGGATGAGCACATCGCTCGATGTCTGGCTGACGGAGCCTACCTCGGGGTCATAGGGCAGGCCTGCCTGTGCCGTGCCGCGGATAAAGCCGGCGTCGGGGTAGGTGAGACCGGCATACTGCGCCTCGACACGGTTGCGCACGACCGGAATATTCTCGAGGAATTTGTCGAAGGCGGCCGAACGGTAGCCGTCGTCGGCCTTGCACGAGCGCAGGGCTGTGGCTATGGCGCAGTGGGTGCGAGTGTATGAGCCGGCAAGAGATGTGGGCATGTCGCTGTACATAAACTGCATCTGGCGCGTGCGGTTGTCGGTGCGGTTGAAAGTCAGCTGCACTTTGAAGCCTTTGAAGAGTTCGAGGTTAGCCTCGATATTGAGTTCGTTGGACCGAGACCATACGGCGGGCGATGTCTGCCCGTCGTCTGTGATGAGCCAGCCGCGCGCAAGGGCTTTGTCGATATAACTCTCGTCTGTAAAGCCGAATGCGAAGTCAAGACCCGGCGACATCGGTCCGTATGAACGGCTTTGACCGAAGATGTTGCCGATATCGGGGCGGAAAAGAGGCAACGACATAGTGTGTGTGTTGCGGTAGCGTACCGAGACATTGCGCGGCGACATGACAAAACGCAGCGCGTATTCGCCGATATCGTTCCAGATGTTGCGGTTGTCTTTGAGTATCTCGGTGATGGTGAATTTGAGATTATCCTTGCCGCGGGTAAGCACCTCGACCGTGTTGGCGTCGACAACACGTGTCTTGACGGCGACGGGCTTGTTGTCGAGCGTCGTTGCCACTACACGCACACGACCGTTGCGCAGGTTGTGGCGGATGGTGAGGGTGGTGTCGGGCAGCAGTTGCATCGTGCGCTCAAATTTCTTTGGCTTGCGTTTTTGCTCGGTGCGCTTTGAACTTGAGAAACGGCGGTTGACTTTTTTGAGTACGGGTATCTTGTTATAGAACGATTCGAAATTGAGACGTCCGTCGGCCGACCATGAAGCCTGATTGGCGATGCTGTTGCCGAGACTTATGCCGTCGACTGTCGCGCCGCGGTCCCAGCGGTAGGTGGCGTTGTAGGTTACGGAGCCGGTCAGGAAGTCTATGACCGGTATGCGGCTGAACGGAGCCTTATATTGGGCGGTGAATGTCTGATTATAGGCCCACGGCGTGCCCATCGACAGGATGCTTTGCCAGACAGTGTCTTTCCATTCGCGGTATTTGTCGGGGAACAGTTTGCGGTTGACAGCACCGACGGTTTCTTCGATACGGGCCGATGTATTGGAGTTGAAGTTGAGCTGCAGAGACTTGATTAGCGTCCATGACAGAGACAGCTGGCGGTCCCACAGGAAGTTCTTGCTGACCGATACCGGCAGCTGGAACATCGCGTCAGTTTCAGAACGTGTCTGTTGCTCATAATAATAGCGCGACATCGTCGTCAGGAACGAGATATTGTTTGGCAGCCAGCGTATTTCCCAGTCTTTGACAAATTTGAGGTTACGCGAACGCGATTTCAGCCATGCGAACGGTTTTAACGGTTTGATGTAAGGCGAGTAATTATACTGCAACGAGCCGCGGTAGTCGTTGGTGTACTCGTACTCGGTCGTCGGGTCCATCTTGGTCTGCTTGTTAAACGAGAAGTTGATGGTGAAATTGGCGGGATCCCACGGCATCGGATTCTTGCTTTTGACATCAAATTTCAGACCCGAAATCGAGAAGTTCCTGACGGTGGTGCGTTCTACGGCATAGTCATTGATGGAGTCGCGCTCGGCCTTGTCGGTACATTCATCCAAGGCATCCTTGAGGAGCACGTCCTGATCAAGAGGATTATATTTTGGCGAAGTCTTCTCTTTTGACACTGAGTAGTAGACAGGGGCGCGAAGTTTTACCGCCTCGGGTAGCAGACGGCCTACATCGCCCTGCACGGCGAAGTTATATTGCTCGTAGTCGTCGAGACGTCGTTCGTTGAGCGACTGGTCTACACCGCCAAAACCTGCGGTTTCGATATGGGCGCCGAAGTTGAGAGTGGCGAGATCAGATACGTTGAGCGTGGCATTGGCTTTGGTGGCCCAGCCGCCTGACTCGTTGAACTCAGTGACTTTAAGTTCGTTGACCCAGACGATACCGTCTTTGGTCGACGAGGCGTTGTTGCGGACGCCGACGAGCATCACGCGCACATCGCTCAGCGACGGATTACCCATGACAGCCATGCGGTTGCGCTCGTTGTCAGGATCTCGCCCGGTGTAAAGTGTGCCGTAACCGACGCCGGCCTCCTCGTTGCGCTTGGCTGCGTTGCGCGCTTTTTTCAGGTCTACGAGATTTTGCAGATTGAAGTTGAGGAAGTTGCTTTCGGGCCAGACAATCTGACGGTCTGAGCCAAGATACTGATTGTACTTGCCGGGAGGTGTCAGAGCCAATGGCACCTCGTATTCATAAAAGTTGTTTTTGACGTCTGAGCCAAGTCTGATGAAGACCGACAGCTCTCCCGAGCGCAATTGAGTCGGGTCGTCGATGAGAGCCTCGGCGTGTACCCACATCTGCATACGCTTGTAGTTGCGCAGGTCAAGCTGGGTGTTGCGGTATACGCCGCGGGCGTCGCCGGCGTTGAGGTCTGTGACCTTAAGTGACATAGATTGCTCGTTGAGCTGCACGATTTGGGTCTGACCCGGGTCGGTGATGCGTGTGACGCCCGGAGGCAGCACATAGTTGACCGGCTCGCGGTCGGCGTTCTCCTCGATGTTGACGACCGATACGTCTAACTGGCCTTCGGCCGGAGAGTCGCCGCGGTTGTTGAGGTTGAAATCATAGCTGCGCCATTCGCCGCGCACGAGTTCAAGTGTGGCGAATCGGAGATGAGTAACGGCCTTGAAACCGGTCATGAACATGCGCGCGAATCTGATTGTCGAGAAATCGGAGATTGAGCCGACCTTGCGTTCGTAGTCTGACAGTGGAATCTTGAACTGATACCACTCGACCTCGGGGTCCTTGCCGTCAGGCGTGGCCACGACCGATACCTGTTTGTCGGTTATATAATTGCGGCCTACGACAAGGTCTTCGGGGCGTATCGAGATTTTGTACTGGAAGTAGCGTTCGTATTCGTTGAGCGTGTTGTCCTGATTGATATCCTCGACATCGGGCGTAGTCTTTGACGATTGGTAGAGAGGGTCAGGTGCGTCTTCGGGAGAGAGCGAGTTGCCTTCGACTCCGTTGTAGCGTTTGTAGCGTGCAAGCACGCCGAGGCGCTCCTCGTCATAATCATAGCCGCGATAGAAGTGGTAGTTGTCACCGGCCGGGTCATTCAGCGGTGAGAACTTGTCGTTCTCCATGCGTTCGATTGCAGCAGGCGAAAGGCGTTGACGCAGGCGCTCGAGATAATTCTGATATGTCGGGAAGATGTACTCGTCGTCGTTGGGCAGACCGTCTAAGCCGACGTCCTGCGCCTTGCGCGAGCCTGTGGAGTTGTCGAAAGAGTAGGTAAGCGAGTTCTGTTTCGATACACGGCCCCATGCGGTTTCGGTCAGGAATTCGTCGTTGCCGTCGTAAGGTATGCCGTTTTCATAGCTTTTGAGACCGTCTTTGAGAATGTCTTCTGAAATTTCGCCGAGATTGATATACAGGTCGCCGCCGTCTAAATTGGGATTGTCGGGGTCGAGGAAGGGATTCATGAGCCAGAACTGTATATACTCGATGTTGCTCTGCTCGAAGTTTGTGTTGTCAAGACGTCGCATGATGCCACCCCAGCGGCGCTCGGGGTTGAGCAGGGCGCCGTTTTCGTCGATGTTCTCGCTGTCTAAGTTGTAAGGGCCGCGTTCGGTCGGGTAGAACGAGAGATTGAGCGTCTGTATGATAGGAGACTCGCCGTAGTTTAGCTGACGGCCGGGAAAAATTTCACGGGATGTGACCTCGCGCACATAGGGGTTGGACAGCTGCTCGAGGTCGGCTTTGATATAGCCCGGCGCGAGTGACGAGTTGCGCTGGGTGAACATTCGGTCGATATAATACCAGTTGAGCAACGCACGGTTTTTGCCATAGTCGGGATTATTGCTCAACGCGGCCTCGGGGAAGAGGGCATTGGGGCCGCTCTCGTAAGGCGTCGACGCGAGAAACCATGAGTAAGGCGAGCGCAGGTCTATGCCGGTCTGTGTCGACTCGAAATCGTCAATAAAACTTGAGCCTCGGTTTGACCCGGCTTTCTGTGCGTGGGGGATGAGTTGGGCGTATTCGGCGTTGAGTGTCAGGTGTGACGGTGCTGTGGCGTTGACCGTCGGGATTTTGTTGACAAGATTAGTCAGCCACATGAAATCATTGTTGTAGCTCAGATTGAAACCGAGCATAGAGTTGTTGACAACCTCGTCGCCGATATTGACTTTTTCTGTCAGCGCTTTCTCCGAGAAGTGCATGAGAGTCGCGCCGATATTGAGGTTTTTGTTGACCTCATATTGTAGGTCGAGGCCGAGCAACGTCTTGCGCTGAGTCGAGAACATCGACTGATTCTCGAGGGTCACACTTATGCTCTGACCCGAGTCGATTATCGACTGATTGGTGATAGTGACTATACCCATCGAGTAATCGACGGTGTAATCCGAGTTTTCGATAAGTTTTACGCCGCCGGCCATTACTACGACTGAGCCGCGTGGCACATTGATGGCATTGAGGCGTATCTGCGAGCCTGACGACGCCTGATATTCACCGGTCAGGATAAATTTGTTTTTGTTGGCAAACTGACGGGCGACGACGAGAGTCGAGTCATAAAGTTCTTGATAGACATATTGCTCGGCGAGCGCCGGATTGCCTATTTTCTCTGCGAGATGGCGGCCGAACGGCTCGGCAACGGGGAATATAATTTTGCCTGACTGAGACTCAACCGTGTATCCTTCGATATAGTCGAAAAATCCGTCAGGATTAGACTGCTCGTTGTTGTCGATGCGGTCAAGGTTCATTACCTGAAGCAGCGACTGATTGCTCAGTGAGGGGACGGGCAGATAATTGATTTCGGTGCCGGTGGTGTCGCTGAGATATTTGATGTTGAGCTTGAAATTGCTCTTCTGTATCTGATAGCCGCCGAGCGAGTACACATTCTTCATCATCAGACGCCAGACGGGCAGTTTCGGAGAGCTTGTCGTGCCTTTAAGCATCTTGAGATAGAGTGACTGGTCGGTCGAGGTGATGTCGCTCGAGAATTCGCCTACCTGATAGACTCGTCCGCCGTAGGTGTATTCATAGGCCACGGCGAGCACCTCGTCGGCGTTGAGAGCGCTTTTTATGGAGATGTAGCCGAGAGTGGAGTTGAGTGTGTATTCGTTGGATGAAAGCAGACGTGCGCTCTCGACTTTCTCATAATCGCGGCCGCCTTCGATGCCGTAAGCGTCCAAGGGCGCGAGCGCCTGTGTGACGAGGTTTATGTTGCGCGCCTCGGGATAATCGATCTTGATGGTCGAGAGCAGGTTGTTGGAGGCGTTGGCCGGATTTGGCAGCGAAGGATCTACGGTCCAGTGAGACGAAGCGAGGTGCGACGACTCGCCGAGGTCCATGAAAGCCACGAAGTTACGCGACTGCTCGAAGTTGCTGTTCTTGTTGGTTACCCATACCTCAATGCGCGTGATTTTGACGCCTGATGACACGTATGGCAACTTGGATGCGAAACGGTCATAGTTGTCGCGGAAAAACTGACTCAGGAAGAAGTGGCGGTTTTGGTCATACTCGTCGGCATTGATGCGGAATTTGGTAGTCTGAACGCCGCCGCGGGTGCTGACGCTCTTTGATTCGGAGTTCTGTTGCGAGACGAGTGCGGTAGCAGTCAGTTTGCCGAACTGCAACTTGGTCTTGATGCCGAACAGGGCTGTGCTGCCTCGTATCAGCGACGAGCCGGTGGTCATCGACACGTTGCCGGCCTCGATGCTCTTGACGATATCATCTTCCTTACCTTCGTAGGCGAGTTTGAGGTTTTTTGAGTCGAAGTCGAAGGTAGCGTCGGTGTTGTAGGTCATGTTGAACTTCAGACGGTCTCCGACCGAGGCGTTGACGGTCGCCTGCACTTTCTGCTCGAAATCAAAATAGGTCTTGCGGCGTGACGATATAGGCAGTGCCGGATTGTCGGTCTTGTTTGACTTGACACCCATTGAGACTTGTACGGAGCCTTGTGTGCGCAATTGCACACCGCCGGGACCGAAAATCTTCTCCAACGGGCCGAGGGCGAAGTTCATGTCAAGAATATTGAAGGGCTCTTTCTCGGTCTCGGTAATCTGGGCAAGATTGCGTTCGCGGTAATACTCCTGCATCGAGCGGCGGAACTGCCAGTTGTTGTACTGGGCCGGCGTCAGCATGAATGGAGTGGCGATGTCAAACTCTCCTACGCGCGTGCGCACGATGTAGCATCCCGTCTCGGGGTCATACTCCGACGATGTGATGATGTTAGACGGCGTAGCGAGGTCATAGGCCATTTCGTCGTCGACAAGCTGTTCGTAGTTGAGCGGCACGGTCGGTCTGACGGGGAGTGGCAGAGGGGCGACAGAGTCTCCGTCGGCGGGCGCCGGATAAGCGGCCGGAGCCGGGGGAGGGAGTTCGGTGTTGTGAAACTGGCTGATGGCAAGTGCCGGCACACAAACAGCCGCCGCAAAAATTATGAGGCGTACCAGTCGGTTAAGCGTGTTATGATGACGTTTACTTGCTTTTTCCATTGTCTGTGACATCCGGTCAAGGTGATCAGTCATGACCGGAAATCGCCGCCGTCACATCAGCGGCAGAGCCTTGCGTATGGCGGCCTCGACCTTGAGACCGGGCTCGGCGTCAAAGAGTTTGCCGAGCACCTTGCGGCTTTGTGCCTGAGTGAAACCGAGCATCACAAGTGCCGCCAATGCCTCGTCGAAAGCCTCTGATGATTGAGTCGACTGTATGTTTAACGTCAGCTCTGTCGGTTTTATTTTATCACGCAGGTCAACAATTATACGTTCGGCTGTTTTAGCGCCTACGCCCTTGACGCTCTTGAGACGCCGCAGGTCGCCGCCGGTGATGACCGCCGCAAGTTCGCGGGCCGGTATTGATGACAGTATCATACGGGCTGTCGAGGCTCCGACGCCCGACACGCCGATGAGCGAGCGGAACAGCTCGCGCTCCTCTTCTTCAAGGAAGCCGTAGAGCGTCCATGCATCCTCGCGGATGTTCTCGTGGACGAGCAGGCAGACTTCGTCAGCGCCCTCCAAGCGCGAGAAACACTGCAGGGTGATTTGTAGCAGGTATGCCACGCCTCCGGCCGTCTCGACGACCACTGCGGCGGGATTAAGGTTGGCTATATGGCCTCTGATATGTTCGATCATAGCTAAATTACTTTTGACTTTTGCTCCCCGCAAAATTACGACAAAGTCGGCAACTCTGTCATACTCCCAACACGATTGCAGGGTCGATATTTAATTTGCGGCTGATTACGCGGGCCTGTTGAAGCGTTGGCTCTTTTTTGCCGGAGAGATATTCACATATGCGTGAGCTATTGATACCAAGGAGTTTGGATAATGCGGCTTGGGTAAGTCCCATCTCATACATGCGAAGTTTGATAACCTCAATAAGCGATGGCTTGCTTATGGGATAATATTCCTCATCATAATCTGCTACAAGATTGCCGAGGAGTGTCAGCTCGACCATACGTGGATCTTCTGCCGGAGTGTCTTCCGGGAGAGTCATCATCAGTTCTTCGACACGCTTAAGCGTGACTTTATATTGCATTTCGTTTTCAATCTTTGTCATGTCTGTTGTCGCATTATATTGTGGAACAATCGATTCGGTCGTATTCAGCATGAGTGCCGATAAAACGTATCAATATGAATTGCGGTATAAATTTTATAACAACCACTAAACGATAATCGTTTCCCTTGATATTGAACACATAATGTTGGTTGCCGACATAATCGACCGTATTAAAAGTCGCTTTTATGTCAGCAAAACATCGCCACTGTGATTTTTTCACCACGGCAACCCAGTCTTCCAAAGCTGTTTTTGATTGAGGATTTCGTTCGTAATATTCACGAATGGTGCGTTCGGCGATTATTCTCATCTTGGTAGATTTATTGCTGATTGCAAATTTACAAAGAAAATTACAAATTTGCAAATTTTGAATGAGGGCTTTATAAACACAGCGCCCCGGCTCCGCGCGGGGCAGAGTCGGGGCGTGTGATATGAATTAGGAGGATGATTACATCATGCCGCCCATGCCACCCATGCCGCCTGCGGGCATTGCGGGTGCGGGATTGTCTTCTTTCTTGTCGGCGATGACACACTCGGTGGTGAGGAACATGCCGGCGATTGATGCGGCGTTTTCAAGAGCAACACGTGTCACCTTGGCAGGGTCGATGACACCTTCTTCGAGCAGGTTGCCGTATGTATCGGTACGGGCGTTGTAACCGAAGTCGGCTTTGCCTTCGCTGACTTTCTGCACGACGACAGCACCTTCAACACCGGCGTTAGTTGCAATCTGACGGAGGGGCTCCTCGATGGCACGCTCGACGATGGCGATACCGGTCTGCTCGTCGTCATTCGCACCCTTGAGGTCTTTGAGAGCAGCAAGACAGCGGATGTAAGCCACGCCGCCGCCGGGGACGATGCCTTCGGCGATAGCTGCGCGTGTTGCGCTGAGTGCGTCATCGACGCGGTCTTTCTTCTCTTTCATCTCAACCTCGCTGGGAGCACCGATGTGGAGCACGGCCACGCCGCCGGCGAGTTTGGCGAGACGCTCCTGAAGTTTCTCGCGGTCATAGTCACTTGTGGTCTGGGCAATCTGCGCCTTGATTTGAGCGACGCGGGCTGCGATGGCGTCTTTAGAGCCTGCACCGTTGACGATGGTTGTGTTCTCTTTGTTGACAGTGACTTTCTCGGCGGTGCCAAGATTCTGGAGTGTGGCTGTCGAGAGCTGCATGCCTTTCTCCTCAGAGATGACAGTGCCGCCTGTGAGGATGGCGATATCCTCGAGCATTTCCTTGCGACGGTCACCGAAACCGGGAGCCTTGACGGCGCATATTTTCAGAGAGCCGCGCAGACGGTTGACAACGAGTGTTGCGAGAGCTTCCTGATCGACGTCTTCGGCGATAATCAGCAGCGGACGACCGCTCTGAGCGACGGCCTCGAGCACGGGGAGGAGGTCTTTGAGGTTAGAGATTTTCTTATCGAACAGCAGAATGTAGGGGGCGTCCATGGCGCACTCCATCTTTTCGGGATTGGTCACGAAGTAAGGTGAGATGTAGCCGCGATCAAACTGCATACCCTCGACGATGTCGATGGTTGTCTCTGTGCCTTTGGCCTCGTCGACGGTGATGACACCTTCTTTTTTGACTTTCTGCATTGCCTCGGCGATGAGTCGGCCGATTTTCTCGTCGTTGTTAGCCGACACGCGAGCCACGTCTTCGATTTTCTTGAAGTCGTCACCTACTTCCTCGGCCATGCCCTTGATGCCCTCGACAACGGCTGCGACAGCCTTGTCGATACCGCGTTTGAGGTCCATGGGGTTGGCGCCTGCGGCCACGTTCTTGAGGCCTACTGCGATAATAGACTGTGCGAGAACGGTAGCGGTGGTTGTGCCGTCGCCTGCGTCATCGCCGGTCTTTGATGCTACTTCCTTGACAAGCTGTGCGCCCATGTTCTGGAAGGGGTCTTCGAGCTCGATTTCGCGGGCCACGCTGACGCCGTCCTTGGTGATGTGGGGTGCACCGAATTTCTTGTCGATAATTACATTGCGGCCTTTCGGGCCGAGTGTTACTTTGACTGCGTCGGCGAGAGCGTCGACGCCTTTTTTGAGCTCTTCGCGAGCCTTGATGTCAAATTTTATTTCTTTTGCCATGATTATGGGTTGTTTAGTTTTCTGTGTTTATGTGTTTTATGTTAGTGCCGTATTTTTAGAGAATAACGGCGAGTACTTCGTTCTGACGCATGATGAGCACTTTCTCGCCGTCAAGGTCGATTTCCGTACCTGAATATTTGCCATAGAGAACGTTGTCGCCGGCTTTGAGCACCATTTCTTCGTCTTTTGTGCCGTTACCGACAGCGAGAACTTTGCCTTTGAGGGGTTTCTCTTTGGCTGAATCGGGGATGATGATGCCTGAGGCGGTTACTTCTTCTGCGGCTGCGGGCTGAATAAGCACACGGTCAGCGAGTGGTTTGATTTCCATAATGAGTTATAGATTTTTATGTTGGTTATATTTTGTTGTATCTTTTCATCATGTTTGGATGCAAGTACCGTGCCAAAGTCGATTGTGACTGACACGACTGACAAAATGTCAACTATCACCCAATCTGTCGGTGAAAACAATCGGGCACCGGATTTTGTTCACTCCCGATGCCCGATTGAATGCATATAAATATTTGATTCTTAGCGGCAGATGAGTCGCGCACCGGCGCTGTGAGCTGTTATGGACGGCGCGAGCTGGCTCTGCACGGTGCAAATGCCTGTCGTGAATGTGCCTGACATTGATGCTGTCATCTCGACGGTAAGTTGCCATGTGCCTTTTGGCAGATAGTTTATGAACAGATTTGTCGACGAGTCGAGGTTTTCGCGGTAGAATCCTACCGACCCGCTCCAAACCATGCCGGGAAGCTGGTCCACCGGCTCCAAGCAGGCCGCACGGCGGTCTATGACGGTCACATACTCCAAGTCGCGGGTATTCTTGATGGTGAGCAGGACGCGTATGCGCTCGCCTGCCTTGACCTCGTCGACAAACTGCCAGCGGCCGTCGCGCAGAGCGGTCAGACGTTTCTCGACCGAAAGGTCGCTTGTTTTGGCAGCCTTGACTTTGGCCGGGTCGGCTTCATACTGCGAGATGACGGCGCCATAGGCCGGCGCGTCAGCTTTCCGACGATTTATTGTCAGACTCTTTCCGGCGGCGTCAGTAGCGAGACGCATCACGATATGGCCCGTGGCATACTCCACTGAGTCCGGTTTCAGGTCGCGGCCTTCGATGCTGATGTCGGCGTTGCGACCGGTTGTGAGCCAGCGGCTGCCGGTTTTGGCAAAGGCCGCAATCAGGCGTGTCGGGTCAGTGCTGCCGAGGTCGTCGGT
>ENA-OYXU01000311-OYXU01000311.1-human-gut-metagenome-genome-assembly--contig:-NODE-311-length-20498-cov-8.492834_pt1 | contig 20498 bp, 19 predicted proteins | sample MGYA00243243_ERZ653435 | MGnify/ENA primary metagenome ERZ653435 (study PRJEB26926, sample SAMN06165113) | human gut metagenome | biome: ENVO:00009003; feature: ENVO:2100002; material: ENVO:00002003... | reverse complement strand
TTATCGTCGGCAGCGTCAGATGTGTATAAGAGACAGACATAAGTCATATACAATATTCAAAGGGAAATTGGGATATCACTAAAATACGTGAAGATATAAAATTTATATTTTGGTCCTTAGAAATAAATCGAATACCGTTGCAAAATTCTTTAGACCATCACAATAGAGACCATGTTCTCCGAGTTTTGCACAATCGTTTCCGAAGAAAATGGAATACTGCAACAGAATATGAATCAATGTTGGCACTCTCTGCACTCAGAGAAGAACTATTGTTGCCTAGCCACTATTTTAATGAGGAGGAATATAAGCAACTGATTGAAAACTGCAACGATTCCGTATTATCAAATCTGGAAAATTTATCACATAAAGAACAGGCTTTAACAAATCAAGCATTTTCGGGGGCTGATGCCGAGGTGAGTATTTATGTCCGAATCTGGAAACATCTATTCAATTTTGATTTCAAAAGTGCAAAAATTCTTGTTGATTCATGGGAAACATCTAAGGTCACTCCTGTTGATGGCATGAGAAGACTTATGTTCAAGGCATTCTTCTCAGAGGATGTGTTCGACGAAATTCAACCTTTGACTAACTATGATTTGTACCACTCGGTTCAAGATTATCTAAATGCTTTAGAATTATTACCTTTAATTAGTCGGAGATTTTCTTTTGAAAAGAATGGTGGTATGAATAACCTTATTGACTTTTCAGAAGAGATCAATCAACTACAAACGGACTGCCCATATATAAAAAATGCAAATTATATCATAGACAAACTTATTGAATCTGTCAAGGGATATGACAAAATCACCCCGTTCGGTAATAAATCTCATTCATTTACTTTTGGAAATGGCAACTTAAAATTCGTCAATTCATTTAAGGTATTAAGCAGTTTATTTGAATTATGCAGACCGTTATACATAAACAATATCATATTGTTTACTGAAGAAAAGTGGAGTATCATTTGTGATAACCTTTATCAGGACTACCCTTATCCGTGTTTATTTTATTGTCTTCAATATAATAGTTCAAAACTCACACAATCAATTAGCCAAAAAATACTCTATTGTGATGCTTTACAAACAGAATTACCACAATTCGTTAAATCCTTATTTACAGCATTAAGTCAATCAGAATGCCCCGATTTTTACAGGACATCCATTATGAAGTCGATTCCGATACTGTTAATAGGGGTGGATTCTACATACTGGAATCACGATTTTTCGGTATTTTTTGAAACTTTGCAACCCTACGCAGAAAGTGGAACTCGAAAATACGACGATCTGAATTATAAGCATGAAGACTTTTACGACTTGGTAACCTTCGGACTAACATGGACATCTGATAAGAATTTTAAGATTAAGGTCATATCCGAAATCCTCCAAACTCGTGAAAGTATTGATAACTGGAGAAATGTTCTCATCATTAAGGCAAAGGAAACTCTTACAAAGGAGGATTTTCTAAACTCTATATATTATCAACAAATCTGTCAAGATTTGTTATGGCTATGTCAAAAAGCGAATAGTCCAGCACATATCTATGTAATTTTAAATCTTGTTGACTTGCTTGATGATCAAAAGGTCCAACAGTGCTTAAAGCGGCTTCCCGAGTCTCTGATAGCATCTGACTGCACTTTGTTGCGAGCCATACCTCATTATATTGCAAAGGATTCAGCTTTAGCATCACAAATTAAGCAAATGGTTTTGACATCACCTTTTTTATGGCGTAATGGTATTAAAACTGATGGGATAGCTATGGGAGTTTCATTTCTTAATATTGCAGATATATCAAATCAACTTGATTTTACTGCAATTGAATTAGAAGAACTCTGGAGAAAAATGAATGTGTCTCTACTTCAGATAAAGAAAGAATGTGAAAATCGAAGAGATGAAAGTTCTGTCTTTTTCCTCTGTCATTTTGCATCCTTATTAGATGAAATGAAATCATTTGCAGAAAACAACACCTTCAGTACAATCCCAGAAAAGGAGTATTGTGAAATATACAATGGAATAAAATCATTGAGAATATCTATTGCGTCAAACACAAGTCATAGCATACACGAGTTACTTGTAAGAGACGAAACAAGGGATGCTATATCAATGCTTGTTGGCATTAAGCCGGAATATCGTTTCCCTGAATATCAAGGAGAATATATATTATTGGCAAATAAACTTATTCTCATGAAATCTCAAAATCTCAATAGCTGTATGAACCATTTCTCATGGATTGTTGACTCATATTCGGAATATATGCCAAAGGATATTTTCAAGTCACTACTTGAGTATATTTTAATCGCTTATGAACCATATTTTAGTGGTGAAGAAAACTGGGATTTACTTTTTGCAAAAAAAGAAGATTTTGAAAAGGGCTTAATGAAGATTTATAATGTGTTCAAAAAATGGAATGGCATTAATCTGTTTTGGCAATCATATAAACCAAGATTTGTAAATCATTAATAATCATTCTTATTAACAATAAAAAACTATGGCAATGACAATTGACGATATAAAGAAACTGATAGCATCCGATGAGTCACGAACTCTGGAACTGAAGAAAACCACTGGCGAGTTGAAAGACGGCATGCATTCTGCTTGTGCTTTCCTTAACACTGAAGGTGATTGGTTGACTTTTGGCGTTACTCCAAGTTCATTGAAGATTATCGGATAGGAAGTAACGGATAAGACGCAGCAGGAGATTGCTCAGGCTTTGGCAGGATTTGAATCAGGAGTAGATGTGCGAGTGGTATAACTTCTGCCACCGGCATTGGGAGAGATATAATCTGACTATCAGCCTTGCCATCTATGATGACCGTATCGAGATAGCAAGTCCCGGCACGTTTCCACCACAGATAACACCAGAAAATATCAAGGAGCCTCACGAGTCATTTCCTCATAACCTAAAGGTGGCAGAGGCACTTTATCGAATGACTTATTTAGAGAACTGGGGCAGTGGTGCAAAACGTATCATGGATGCTTGTAAAGACCAGGGCATAGAAGCACCCACTTGGCGTTCAGATGGTGGTTTCGTGACCATCACCTTTAAGCGTCCGATTGTGACTAAATCTGATACAGAACAGAGAGAAGCATCGACCAAGTACCGACCAAGTACCGACCAAGTACAAAAGATGATTCTTTCAATGGGTGATGGCTATATGACAATGAGTGAAATTATGTCTAATATTGGACTCAAGCACCGACCTTCATTCAGAGAAAATTATTTTCTTCCGGCATTAGCAGAAGGAGCTATTGAACGTCTATACCCGGAACAGCCTAACCATCCAAAGCAAAAATACCGCTTGACGGAATCTGCAAAAGAATGGAAAGAGAATATCTAAAGGCGTTACCATAACAACTTTTCAATGTTGTTGGGGGATAGCATTTATCTTTTGAAAAACAAAGGAAAAGGGAAGAAAAGAAGTAAAAATATTGGATTTTTCCAAGAAAGTCATGACTTTTGGGGATTTTATTCCGAAAAAGTCATGACTTTCTTGGAAACTTCAATTTTGACACACCTTCATACCTACTTGTAATGACTGTGTATGAAGCATGATGAAGTTGGGTGATGCTTTATTACTGCCAGTCATCCTTTAATAGAAAATCAAATAATCCAGTGAAATATATCCCGTTATCATCAGAATAAGGCATTATCTCATCACCGACAACTACTATCTTTTTGAAGGAATCGGAAATTTTCAACAGAGATGCAAGCTCTTGTTCCCGCTTTTCTTCAGAGGAAATTGAATATGCCGACTGGATATAATATCGCAGGCTGCCTTTATTGGCGATGAAGTCTATTTCGCGTTGTGAGTATGACGTCTTTCCGTTTTTCGTTTCGCGGGACTCCACAATTCCAACATCCACAAGATAGCCGAGTACGCGGAGATGGTTATATAGTACGTTCTCCATGATATGTGTCGGCTCTTGTTGTCGAAAATTCAGTCGTGCGTTTCTCAAACCAATATCAATACAGTAATATTTTTTATTGGTTTCGTAATAACGCCGCCCCTTGACATCATACCTCTCGGCACTCTCAAATAAAAATGCGTTTTCAAGATAGTCGATATAGGATGATACGGTCTTTGAATCAATTTTCATTTTCTGTACAGATTCAAGCGTGTTGGCAATCCGTGCCGGATTTGTTAGTGAGCCGATAGAACTGCATAATGAGGTCGCAAGCCGGGAAATGGCAAGCTCGTTCCTTACATTGTTACGTTCCACCACATCGTCGAGATATGTCTTTTCCCAAAGGTTCTGAAGATAGTTTATTTTTTGCTCATTGTCGTGATAATGGAGAAGTCGTGGCATGCCACCGAATGTGGAATATATCATCCATGCTTCGCGCACGTCACCCGCCTCTTGACAAAACTCCCTGAAAGACAATGGGAATACCCTTATCTCGTCGCCTCTGCCACGGAATATTGTGCGTATGTCATGGGATAGGAAACGGGAGTTGCTGCCCGTCACATAGACATCTATATTATCATGACTGTTCAAACCGTTTACAAGCCGCTCGAAGTTATCAAGCTCCTGTATCTCATCAAGAAAGACATAGTAATTCTCATTTTCATTTTTTATCCGAGAGTATATATGCTCTTTGACCGCCTTTGAGTCGAGAATGTCGAAATCATATTTGTCATCATCCCTGTCAAAGTCCAGCATGATGATATTGTCGGATGATATACCTTGTTCCAATAGGTAATCCTTGTAGATATGGCTCAGAAGCCATGATTTTCCACATCTGCGAGAACCGGTTATGATCTTAACCTCTCCGTTATCTCGCCTGATAATCAGCTTGTTGAGATATGACTCGCGTTTTATGTATTTGTTTCTGTTCATTGTCTATTCCGTATTTGGTGCAAAATTACAGTATTTTCGGAATATAACCAAAAAATATAAGAAAAATTTTATCGGTAGAAGAAGAATTTCTGTGAATTTTCTGTCGCCATATCAAAAAAACAGTTTGGTAATGTTATGCATTCCAGGCATTTTGCTGTCGACTTCCTGGAATTCAGTTTTGTTTCAAAAGCTGCAAGTTGGAAGCTTTCCTGCACTTTTGAAAAAACGCAAAACCGTCACCGCGAAATGCGATTGCGTTTTCTGTAAAACGGATGGCAGAATCGGCGATTGGCGACTCTGAAATGGCGATTGGTGATTGGAAATCGGCAATTGGCGGCTCTGAATGTATCGTTTAGGATTCTGTTCTCAACGTTTACGATTCTAAACGTATCGTTTGGAAAAATATATCGCATGTTTATGGGGAAAAGTACGGATTTTGATGTAAGTGTCCGCGATTTTTACTATTTTCGCACTTTTTCTGAAAATTTTTTCGCATATAAACATACACACATACACCCTTTATGTTTAATCGGTTTGTAATTAGATATTTAAGCGGTGTATGTTACCCCCTAAAACATACACCAAACATACACCAAACATACACCAAACATACACCACTTTATTTATTGTGTTTCAGAGGTTTATCCCTAAATGGTGTATGTGTGTATGTTTGTCTCGTGTTTTTTGCGAGAAAAATTGCTGATTTGCGACTTTTTTATTACCTTTACACTAAAATCGACAAAAATATAACAATCTTTAAGATTATCGTTCTTCAAAAATTGAATGCTGAAAACAGGCATTTTCTTCCAAAATTGGATGCTGAGGGAGAAATGACGCTGTTACTTCTAACGTACTGTTTCTAAAAATAAGTTAAAAAACAGGGATGTGGCATTGAGAAATATATTTTCGCCCGTTTATGTAAATGAAGGCAAACGTGAGCCGACACGAAAAATTAAAATAATAAATGATAAAAACAAATTGAAACGATGAGACAGATATTGATGGCAGCAGCCATAATGATAGCAATGAGCGGCTGCAAGGCAGGTGAACAGGGAGACAACATGGTGAAGGTGGCAGACCGCGACCTGAAACGTGAGACACGCACGGTGGGGAACTTTGACGCGGTGACGCTGATAGGCAGTTACGATGTGGTGTACTCCCAAGGAAAGACAACAAAGGTGGAGGTTGTTGCCCCGGACAACGTGATGGACATGATAACCACAGAGGTGAAGAACGGGACGCTGACCATAAGCACAAAGAAAATAGCAGGAGTGACGGTTATCTCCCGAACATCGGATGACGTGACGGTGTATGTAACCTCGCCCACACTCACGGAGATGAATCTAATAGGCAGCGGCGACATCACGGCAAAGGAAACGGTAAAATCTGACCGGCTAAAGCTCAATCTGCGAGGCAGCGGCGACATAGATTTCAGCAACATTGAGTGTAAGTATCTTACGGCAAACCTGCAGGGCAGCGGCGACATGAAGATAAGTAAGGTGAGCACTTCCGAGACAGCCTTGCTTCAGCTTCAAGGCAGCGGTGACTTTGAGGTGGGCGATGCTGACAGTCCCAATTTGGTAGTAAACTTGCAAGGCAGCGGCGACATGGAGATAAACAGAGTGAGCAGTGCCGATATTGTGTCAACTACACTTAAGGGAAGCGGTGACATGACTCTATCGTCAATTAACTGCAAAGCTCTCGCCGTAAATCAGTATGGCGGCGATATGAAAATAAAGAATGCCAAGACAACTACGTCGCTGGTCAATCTGCATGGCAGCGGCGACATGACGGCCAACTTCGATTCGTGTTCCAACATTACCGCCACGCTGTATGGCAGCGGCGACATGAGACTTTCGGGCGCCACTAACATGTACAGCAGACATAAAAGAGGGTCGGGCAACATTTACGACAACAACCTGAAAAGGTCGCAGACCATGAGTACTGGCAGCAGTACGGAACGCTCTGCCTTTTCGCCCAACGGAATAGAGGCGCAGCCATAATTTTCATGATAGCCGACGGGGAGAGACGATGAACCAGAAAACGTTTGAATCCATTGCAGCCACACTGCGGCAACAGGCTGTGGCACAAGCCCGGATGATGGGATTGGGCATGGCTGATGCCGATGACGTGGCGCAGGACGCAATGCTGAAACTGTGGGCTGTGCACAGCGACCTGTGCGACATACAGCATGCCAACAGGCTGGCGAGGATAGCCACGCGCCATCTGGTCATCGACTCTTCACGCCACAGAAAGCTGACCTCTGAATTAATTGTTGCCATAGACGGCGTGCAAGGCAGAAGCGGAGAATGGCAACCGCCCGACACCCGCACGGCATCACCCCACGGGATGATGGAGATGGACGAGGACGAACACTGGCTGAGAAAGCGCATTGCCTCGCTGCCCGACAGAGAGATGCAGGTGATGACCATGAGGCAGGTGGAGCAGAAGTCCAACGGCGAGATAGCGCGCATATTGGGAATTACAGCGGCATCGGTGGCAACAATGCTGTCATCGGCACGGAGAAAGATATTTGAGGATTTGAAAAAGCGCAACAGACAATGAAGATAAACGACAGTAACATAAAGGATTTCCTGCAGAAATATATGGACGGCATGACCTCGGTGGAAGAGGAGAGCATGCTGGCTGAATATTTCAGAAAGGCGGGACGCAAGAAAGCTCCTGACAGCATTCCCGAGGACGACTGGCAGGCATACAGGGAGATGTTTGCAATGTTTGGCGATGACATACGTCATTATAATATAAATATGTGGATGCGCTATTGTGCCGCCGCGGCAGTGGCACTGCTGATAGTCATCGGCGCATGGCGATGGAGCGGAACAGAGCCACAGCATCCTCATTATGCCGGTGACTGCGTGGCAATGACAACTGCACGCGACACGGCAAAGACCGATGTAAGCGCCGACACGACAAAGGTGAACACTGTGCCGTATGAGCGCAAGACGGTGAAGAAAAAAGTGATTAGGACAAAGCGGTTGCGCGAGACTCCGCCTGTGCCAAGGCATTATCTTGCAGAGGCGTCGGACAATGCCGACAGCATGAAGATAGACATTGAGGAAGCTGTGCGCCAGACTGATTTGCTGATACAGGCTGTGTATATGCAGCAGAAAATCGACCTGAACACCATCATGCAGAAAAATGCCATCGCAGTGGCTGAGTTTGAAGAGTGGACGAACGATGCTGACAGCTATTATATAGAGGAAACATATTAGTTGGAAGGAGTTAGAAGAAGTTAAAGGACAAATGATAAAAAGGAAATAGAATATGAAAAAAGCTTTTATTACGGCAGCCATGATAATGATGGCAACAGGAATGACGGCACAGAAAAACGTCATCAAGGAAATGGAAAACCTGGCAAACGACAAGTCAGTGGAAAAGGTGAAGGCAAACAGGTATCTCGACGGTGACAACGCCAATCCCACAACATACTGCTACTGCACGGTGCTGAGGGTTAACAAAAAACACTTTTCAAAGATAAAAAAGGTGGAGGAAGCCTTCGACATGGACGCGGCAGAAGGATACCGCTTTGTGTATCAAGGAAAGAACCAGCCAACCGAGAGATACAACGTCTCGTATGGACCCAATCAGGAATACAACATTCTGTTCTGCTCGAATCCGAGACACAACTATTGGCTGCTTTTTGTCAACGACAAAGGCAATGCCGACAAGCGGTTCGTCTATGCCATGGTGTGGTATGACGAGGGCGATGCCATGCGGTGCCTGCTGTACAGGATTTACGGAAACAAGCCTCCGAAGCCAACAGACAGTTGGGAATCGCTAAAGAAACTGTCATCGCTAAAGAAACTGAAAAACATAGACGTGTCATCTACCACAACAATAGTGGACGGCAACGAGGTGCGTGTGATTACCAGCGGCAATGGCGCCAATGCGGATATTGACACCGATATCGAAAACATTTCAACCGACAGCGATTTCCTCATACTGTTCGGAAATCTGCGCGTGGCTTTCCTCGACGCCATCAAACACAATGAACAGAAAGCGCTGCAGACGGGAATCGCCGTGAAACTTGTGCAGCTTTGCAAGAAGCACGCAAAGCTGTTAAGCAACAACGAGCGCAGCGCATGCCAGTCAGGTGTTACAGATATGAAAAACGCAATACGAAAGACAAATTACGACCCTTTTATTAGCGGTATGCTGGATGAAGCATTTAGTATATTAAGCAAAAGATGATTCTCTCTCTCTTTCAAGGCAGGTTCCAAAACAGCATGTTTTTATGCAGAGTTTTAGAACCTGCCTTATTTTTTTATCACTCCCCTACCCTAACCTGCATTATTCATAGACTTTCCTACTGCGAGTCCTAACTGACAGCACATTAGCAAAATGCTCGCTCTTCCTCCTTGGAAGTAGGATTTACTACATCCTGCATCGTCATCGCTGTGCTTTCGCTGCTGCACAGCCATTTAGGGCTCTCGTAACGGAAAGCTATGAATAATACAGGCTAAAAGTCTGTAAACGACAGCGGCATGAGAGTCTTGATTCCCTCCATGCGGTATATCTTTTCCTTGCCCACAAGCAGTATGACGAGCTGGCGGTTGTAGCGCGTCTCGGTCTCAATCATCGCCTGACGGCATGGACCACAAGGCGAAATGGGAGAATCGGGAAAGCAGCCCTGTTCATTACGCGCCGAGACGGCTATAGCCACAGGAGGAATGTCGGGATATTGTGCTCCTGCAGCAAAGAGGGCACTGCGCTCAGCACACATGGTTACTCCAAACGCTGCGTTCTCCTGATTGCAACCTGGAATCACTGTACCGTCGGCAAGCAGAAGAGCCGCACCTACGGAAAACTTACTGTAGGGCGAATAGGAACGGAATGTAGCTTTATTGGCAGCCTCGACAAGGGCTTTCTCCTGAGGACACAGCTCATCGGCTGTACACTCCATAATACGTGAGGTCAGTATAATTTCTTTCATCAGTATATTAATTTTTTGCAAAAATAATAAAAAACTTCGACAATGTCAAATAATTATAGTATTTTTGCATCCTAATAATTTAAAAATGACAATAAAAAGGATATTCACCGTTTTTTTAGGCTTCGTTTGCGTCTTATCAGTCAATGCGCAGATGAAATGGAATTCAGCATACCAGCAATATATCGACCAATATAAAGACCTTGCCATTGAGCAGATGAAGGCGCACGGCATACCTGCAAGCATCACTCTGGCGCAAGGACTGCTGGAAAGCGGTGCCGGCAGAAGCCGTCTTGCCGTGAAAGGCAACAATCACTTCGGAATAAAATGCCACGGCTGGGGAGGTGCATCTATCTATGAGGACGACGATGAGCGCAATGAGTGTTTCCGCCGCTATCCCTCGGCATACGACAGTTTTGAGGACCATTCGCGTTTTTTGCGCAGCGGTCAGCGCTACCGCAGCCTGTTCAGCCTTAGCCCCACCGACTATAAGGGATGGGCACGCGGACTGAAGGCAGCAGGCTATGCCACAAACCCTAAGTATGCCGACCAGCTGATAGGTATCATCCAGCTCTACAAACTCTACCAGTATGACACGGCGAAGGGCTACGACAAGTTCATGGTGCGCCACGACCGCAGCCGCGTTTCCTCGGCACAGCTGCATAAGATTTACGCTTACAACAAGAACTATTATATAAAGGTACGCGCGAGGGACACTTTCGAGTCGATTGCCAAGGAAATGGGAATATCACCGCGAAAACTGGCAAGCTATAACGAGCGCGACCGCCGTGACCGTCTTGAGGTGGGCGAGCCGCTCTATCTGATGAAGAAGCAGAAGAAGGCAGCTAAGGAATACAAGGGCAGGCTGCACTATGTGCGTGCCGGAGAGTCGATGTACTCCATTGCCCAGACTTACGGCATAAGACTTAAGAGCCTTTACAAGTTGAACCGTATGAGTCCCTATGATGAATTGAGGGTAGGCGACCAGCTGAGACTGAGATAAAATTACGGTTTATAAGAAAAATAAGCAGAAAACTTATAAATTATTTGCGTAATACATAAAAAAGTTGTAATTTTGCAGGCGATTTATAAAGGTAAAAGGATAAAAATGTGATTATGACAGACAGATTATATATTTTTGACACCACACTGCGTGACGGTGAGCAGGTGCCGGGCTGCCAGTTGAACACTGTTGAGAAGATACAGGTGGCAAAGCAGCTTGAACAGCTTGGAGTGGATGTGATTGAGGCAGGATTCCCTATATCCAGCCCGGGTGACTTCAATTCGGTTATCGAGATTTCAAAAGCCGTGACATGGCCCACCATCTGTGCCCTTACACGTGCTGTGGAGAAAGACATCGACGTGGCTGCCGATGCCCTGAAATATGCCAAGCGCAAGCGTATTCACACAGGAATAGGCACAAGCGACTCACATATTAAGTATAAGTTCAACTCAAACCGTGAGGAGATTATCGAGCGTGCCGTGGCTGCGGTGAAATATGCTAAGAAGTATGTTGAGGACGTGGAGTTCTATGCCGAGGATGCAGGCCGTACCGACAACGAGTATCTTGCCCGTGTGGTGGAGGCTGTCATCAAGGCTGGTGCCACGGTGGTGAACATCCCCGACACCACTGGTTATTGCCTGCCTCACGAATATGGCGCAAAGATAAAGTATCTGATGGACCATGTGGACGGTGTGGACAAGGCGATAATCTCAACCCACTGCCACAACGACCTGGGAATGGCGACAGCCAACACCATGGCAGGTATAATTAACGGCGCACGCCAGGTGGAGGTGACCATCAACGGTATCGGCGAGCGTGCGGGAAACACCAGCGAGGAGGAGATTGCAATGATTCTGAAGTGCCACAAGACGCTGGGAATCGAGACCAACATAAACACCCAGAAAATTTATCCCACCAGCCGCATGATTTCATCGCTGATGAACATGCCCGTACAACCCAACAAGGCTATTGTGGGCCGCAATGCCTTTGCCCACTCAAGCGGCATACACCAGGACGGCGTGCTGAAGAACGTTCAGACCTACGAAATCATGGACCCGAAGGATGTGGGTATCGACGACAACTCTATAGTACTGACAGCCCGCAGCGGACGTGCCGCACTGAAGCATCGTCTGAGCGTGCTGGGCATTGAGATGGAGGGCGAAAAGCTTGACAACACTTATCAGGAGTTCCTGAAACTTGCCGACCGCAAGAAAGAGGTGCACGACGACGACATTCTGATGCTTGCCGGCATGGAGCGTGCCATGAGCCGCAGCATCAAGCTTGACTATCTGCAGGTGACCACTGGCATGGGTGTGAAGAGCGTGGCTTGCATAGGGCTCTACCTTGCCGGCGAAAAGTTCGAGGCTTCGGCATCGGGCAACGGTCCTGTGGATGCGGCAATCAAGGCACTGAAGAACATCATCAAGCGTCAGATGACCCTCAAGGAGTTCACCATCCAGGCAATAAGCAAAGGCTCCGACGATGTGGGTAAGGTGCACATGCAGGTGGAGTATGACGGCAGCGTTTACTACGGTTTCGGTGCCAACACCGACATTGTGACCGCCAGCGTTGAGGCATACATAGATTGTATCAACAAGTTTAAGAAATAACTGAAGTAGAAATAAAGACAATACGACAATGAATACATTATTCGACAAGATTTGGGATAAGCATGTGGTGCAGGTTGTTGACGACGGTCCCACACAGCTGTATATAGACAGACTCTACTGCCACGAGGTGACATCGCCACAGGCGTTTGCCGGAATGAGGGCAAGGGGTATCAAGTGTTTCCGTCCGGAGCAGATTTTCTGTATGCCCGACCACAATACACCAACTCACGATCAGGACAAGCCGATAGAAGACCCTGTATCAAAGACACAGGTGGACACACTGGCAAAGAACGCAGCCGACTTCGGTCTCAACCACTTTGGCATGATGAACCAGAAAAACGGTATCATCCATGTGGTGGGTCCGGAGCGTGGACTTTCACTGCCGGGCATGACCATCGTATGTGGTGACTCACATACTTCTACTCACGGTGCAATGGGTGCTGTTGCCTTCGGTATAGGAACTTCCGAGGTGGAGATGGTAATGGCTTCGCAGTGCATTCTGCAGAGCAAGCCCAAGTCGATGCGTATCAACATTGAGGGCACACTGCAAAAGGGCGTGACAGCCAAGGATGTGGCTCTCTACCTCATGGCGCAGCTCACCACAAGCGGTGCCACGGGATATTTCGTGGAGTATAGTGGCAGCGTGGTGAGAGACCTCTCAATGGAGGGCCGCCTCACACTGTGCAACCTCTCGATTGAGATGGGTGCCCGTGGAGGCTTCGTTGCCCCCGACGAGAAGACATTTGAATATATCAAGGGCCGTGAGTATGCGCCGAAGGGCGAGGAATGGGATAAGGCTGTGGAATATTGGAAGACCTTGAAGAGCGGTGATGATGCCGTGTTCGACAAGGAACTGACCTACAATGCCGCCGATATTGAGCCACGTGTAACCTACGGTACAAACCCTGGCATGGGTATCGGCATAACAGAGACTATCCCTGCCGTTGAGACCATCGACGAGGCAGGACGCGCAAGCTATCTCAAGTCGCTTGGCTACATGGGCTTCAATCCCGGTGAGAAGATGCTGGGCAAAAAGGTCGACTATGTGTTCCTCGGTGCCTGCACCAACGGCCGTATTGAGGACTTCCGTGCATTCGCAAGCATTGTGAAGGGCAAGAAGAAAGCCGACGATGTGGTGGCTTGGCTCGTTCCGGGCTCATGGATGGTAGACGCTCAGATTCGTGAGGAAGGTCTCGACAAGGTGCTTGAGGAGGCTGGCTTTGAAATCCGTCAGCCCGGCTGCTCGGCATGTCTTGCAATGAACGATGACAAGATTCCTGCAGGCAAGCTGAGTGTGTCAACCAGCAACCGTAACTTTGAAGGTCGTCAGGGACCGGGAGCCCGCACAGTATTGGCATCGCCACTTGTTGCCGCTGCCGCAGCAGTGACGGGAGTAATCACCGACCCGAGAGAGATGATGTAACCTACCCCTCCTAAAATTCTTAAAACAACAATGAAGCAGAAATTCAACATAATAAAGAGCACCTGTGTGCCACTGCCTTTGGAGAATGTCGACACCGACCAGATAATACCGGCACGCTTTCTTAAGGCAACAACCAAAGAAGAGAAATTTTTCGGTGACAACCTGTTCCGTGACTGGCGTTACAATCCCGACGGCTCGCTGAACAAGAACTTTGTACTCAACGACCCGACATACAGCGGTGAGATTCTCGTGGCTGGCAAGAATTTCGGAAGCGGTTCAAGCCGCGAGCATGCCGCATGGGCAATCGCCGGCTATGGATTTCGTGTGGTTATCTCAAGTTTCTTTGCCGACATCCACAAGAACAATGAGCTTAACAACTTTGTGTTGCCCGTGGTGGTGACACCCGAGTTTCTCAGCGAACTGTTTGACAGCATAAAGCAGAATCCAAAGATGGAAGTGATTGTCGACGTGCCAAACCAGACTGTCACCAACACTGCTACAGGCAAGAGCGAGAAGTTTGAAATCAACGGATACAAAAAATATTGTCTCATGAACGCGCTTGACGATATCGACTTCTTGCTGGAGAACAAGGATAAGATTGAAGGATGGGAACAGCGCAACAAATAAACAACACCTATCGTGGCATTCAGCCGTTCATAGAGATTATGGACTCCACGCTCCGCGACGGCGAGCAGACCAACGGCGTGTCGTTTGTGCCTCATGAGAAACTCATGATTGCACGCATGCTGCTGCGCGATGTCAATGTTGACCGTGTTGAGGTGGCGTCGGCTCGTGTGTCTGACGGCGAGAAGGAGGCGGTGAAGATGATTACCCGCTATGCTCATCAGATTGGTATGCTCGACAAGGTTGAGGTGCTTGGCTTCGTGGATGGCGGTCAGTCGGTGGACTGGATTGCCGAATGCGGCGGTCATGTCATCAACCTACTGGCAAAGGGCAGCGAGAACCACTGCACCCATCAGCTGAAGAAGACCTGTGAGGAGCATATTGCCGACATCAAAAGTGTGCTGGACTATGCCCAGTCGAAGGGCTTCATTGTGAATCTCTATCTTGAGGACTGGAGCAACGGAATGCAGGACTCACCGGAATATGTCTATAAGATTATGGACGCGCTGAAGGACACCTGCATACGCCGCTTTATGTTGCCCGACACGCTTGGGGTGCTCAATCCGCTGCAGGTGATAGAGCTGCTGCGCAAAATGCGCAAGCGTTATCCCGAATGTCATTTTGACTTCCATGCCCACAACGACTACGACCTTGCAGTGAGTAACTCATTAGCGGCTGTGCTTAGTGGAGCGAAAGGATTGCACGTCACGGTAAACGGACTGGGCGAGCGCTGCGGCAACGCACCGCTGTCGAGCGTGCAGGTGATTTTGCGCGACCAGTTCCATGCCAAGACCAACATCGTGGAGGACAAGCTGAAGGACATAAGTCATCTGGTAGAGGGATATTCGGGCATCGCAGTGGCTCCCAATATGCCTATCGTGGGCGAAAACGTGTTCACCCAGGTGGCTGGGGTGCATGCCGACGGCGACAACAAGAACAACCTCTATTACAATGACCTTGTGCCGGAGCGTTTCGGACGTAAGCGCGAATATGCGCTGGGTAAGAACAGCGGCAAGGCAAACATTCTGAAGAATCTCGAAGAACTGGGGCTGGAGCTTAGTCCTGAGCAGACGCGCCGCGTGACCCAGCGCATCATTGAGTTGGGTGACAAGAAGGAGCTTGTGTCGCAGGAAGACCTGCCATACATTGTGAGCGATGTGCTGAAGCATGATGTGCCCGACGACAAAGTGCAGTTGTTGAGCTACTTCGTCACCACCAACTACGGACTGAAGCCGATGGCAAGCGTAAAGCTGCAGGTGGGCGACAGCGTGTTTGAGGAACAGGCGACGGGCGACGGTCAGTATGATGCCTTCGTGCGCTGCGTGCGCCATATATATAAGGAGAAGCTCGGTAGAAAGTTCCCGTGGCTCGACAACTACACAGTGAGCATTCCGCCGGGCGGACGCACCGACGCACTCGTGCAGACTGTCATAGTGTGGAACTGGGAAGACCGCGTAATCCGCACCCGCGGACTGGATGCCGACCAGACAGAGGCGGCTATCAAGGCAACGATGAAGATGTTGAATATCATCGAGGAAAACTTCTCCTAATCCTCTCCCCACCTATCCTACATCTCCAAATCCTCCTACATCTCCTACAATTCATAAAAAAAACAATAAAAAAACAAGATAAAAACAATGGATTTTAAAATTGCAGTATTGGCGGGCGACGGTATCGGCCCCGAAATATCAGAGCAAGGTGTGAACGTAATGACCGCAGTATGCGAGAAGTTCGGTCACACAGTGAGTTACGAATATGCAGTCTGCGGTGCAGACGCTATCGACAAGGTAGGCGATCCGTTCCCTGAAGAGACCTATCAGGCATGTAAGAATGCCGATGCCGTGCTGTTCTCGGCAGTGGGCGACCCAAAGTTCGACAACAATCCTACTGCCAAGGTGCGTCCTGAGCAGGGACTGCTTGCCATGCGCAAGAAGTTGGGACTGTTTGCCAACATCCGTCCCGTGCAGACATTCAAGTGCCTGCTTCACAAGTCGCCCCTGCGCAAGGAGCTTGTTGAGGGTGCCGACTTCATGTGTATCCGCGAGCTTACTGGCGGTATGTACTTCGGCGAGAAGTATCAGGACAACGACAAGGCATACGACACCAACTTCTACACCCGCCCGGAGATTGAGCGTATTCTCAAGGTGGGATTCGAGTATGCCATGAAGCGCAACAAGCACCTCACCGTGGTTGACAAGGCAAACGTGCTGGCTTCAAGCCGTCTGTGGCGCCAGATTGCACAGGAAATGGCACCTCAGTATCCTGAGGTAACAACCGACTACATGTATGTGGACAATGCCGCCATGCGCATGATTCAGGAGCCAACGTTCTTCGACGTGATGGTGACCGAGAACACCTTCGGCGACATTCTCACTGACGAGGGCTCGGTAATCAGCGGTTCAATGGGCTTGCTGCCATCGGCTTCCACCGGAGAGAGCACTCCTGTGTTTGAGCCTATCCACGGTTCATGGCCGCAGGCTAAGGGACTGAACATCGCCAACCCTCTGGCACAGATTCTCTCCGTGGCAATGCTGTTCGAGCATTTCGGACTGAAGGAGGAGGGCACGCTTGTGCGCAAGGCTGTTGATGCAAGTCTCGACGAGAATGTACGCACACCTGAGATTCAGGTTGAAGGCGGTGCAAAATACGGCACAAAGGAAGTGGGACTGTGGATTGTTGACTTCATCAAGAAGGCATAAGTCTGTTCACCCGTAAAACTTATTTGGAATGATGATGCGCAAAACGCTTATCACAATATTCATAATGCTCTGCTCGGTTGGCTCATTCGGTCAGTCGGCAGAGCGTTTTTTCGATGCAAAGTCAAAACTCAGCAACGCACAGCTGTGCGATACACTGCTGAAACAGGCTGCGGTGAACATTGAGAAACAGCAGTGGGACTATGCCATTGAGAAATATGGCAAGGTGCTTGAGATTGACGATAAAAATCTCGCTGCACGATATTTCCGTGCCTACGCCCACACCAAGCTGCACCACTACGACTGGGCGAAGAGCGACTATGAGAATGTGCTGAAGATTGTTCCCAAGCACTTAGAGACACAGCTCGGACTGGCTTACGTCTACGAAAAAATGGGAAAGAAGCGTGATGCCTTCGACATGTACAACCGCGTGGTGCAGCAATTCCCAGACAGTGCCTCGGCATACGCCGCCCGCGCCGTCTACGAGCAGGCAAACAACATGGCAGAAGTGGCTCTCTACGATTGGGAGCAGGCTATCAGCCGCAATCCCTCCGACACCGGCTATATGATTTCCCGCGTGGAACTGCTCATCACCCTCGGCCGCAAGGACGAGGCACGTGAGGCACTTGACGACATGCAGCGGCACGGAGTAACCAAGGGCGAACTGCTAAAGTGGTATAAGAAAGTGAAAAAATAATATTCATTCAATCACAATCTTAATATCATCTTTCCTTTCTGGATAGATGAATACAAGGCGTTCGGCGTACATTTCCTTTATTCTGTCGTTTACAATCGCGACGTTAACCACTCCAGGCTGCAATGTCTTGGTGTCGATAGCTATAGTCTTGCCGTTGAGCCGCTCCATGGTGAGCAGGTTGCCGCCGCCGAACAGTGCGAGTGAGAGTTCGGAAGCGTCAACGCCCTCCATTATCGGTGTGACATACAGCATATTTTTTCGCTGCACAACAGTCATGGTGATGCCGCGCGTCAAAGCATCGGGCACTGCCACGTGACAGGCTCTGCCGTCTTTAGCATACGCCTCCAGGCGATAGTGTTCCGTTGCGAGAGGCACGAAATAGAGTGTGCCCATACCCTTGTGCAACGATGAGCCTTCTGCAATGACCGAGTCATTGGATGTCTGTATGAGTCTTACGTCAGCGTCAACACCATAGTCCTGCCCGTTCACTATCTTATAAGCCAACCGTTGCCTGTGGCCTGCAATAAGATTTCCACCTTCAGGAAGAGCCGCAATGGTGATGTTATCGGCATCGTGTGCGTGTTGCGCCTCACGTTTATTCTTCTTTGTCTGTTTCTCTTCGGCTCCTGCCAGCATAGGAGCCGGACCAACAGAGCCGCGCTTGAGTGCCCCTACCACAATCTCCTTGTATGCAAAGAGTTCCTGCGGATAGTTCATCATGTGGCGTGTATATCCCACCAATGTGTAGATGCCGGTGTTTAGATTGGCAGGCAATACCATCATATTGGCAAATACTCCCATAGAGTCCTGCTTTATCATGGCACGCTCAATGAGCGTGTCGGCGGCATTGTCGTGCAGTTCTACATACACAAACTTTGAGCGCCCCTTGGGATAATCATGACTTGTAGACGGCAGATGTGTTGCGGCATCAGCCAGATGAGCACGAAACCATACACTGTCGCCTGCCAGATAATAGTGTCTGTCGGTTTGGAGATATATCTTTTCCTGCGAGTTACGTGCGAAAAACTCTGTTATCCGTTTTTCCAATGACTGTGCGCTGACTGTAATACCCCATGCGCCGCATATCATTAACAATATCATCCTTATGATGTTCATAGTTCTATAACTTCCTGTTTGTAAATCAGTTTACCCTCATCGCTCACACCTTCTACAGTCAACAGATAACGTTTCCCCGGCTTTAGCCCGACGAGGCTGATTGTCCTGCCGGCTTTATCAATAATGAAGTGTGGGGTCCAGTACACTGTAGGACGATAGTCGTATTCGCCGGTGCTTGTGTTCCGGGGCACATAGAACTCTACCGCCGGTTTATAGCCCAATTGGTTTACCGTAGCCAATGACAACGGGCGGTCACGCCTGAAACGTGAGGGGTGTATAGGTGACTTTGTGTATATTAGCAGCAATCCGCCACCGGCAGTTGCATTGCCATACAAGCTTTTTATGCCGCCTAAATTTCCGAATACCTCGTAATTGGATGATACAAAATATTCTATCTGTTTTATTTCATTAGGATTCATAAGTATTATATCCGCCAACTCATAGTCCGACACACGTGTGCCGTTAAGTTTCACCTCTGCAGGCACAAATTTATTTCTAACTCTTTTGCCGGCACACCGCACTGTTATTTCTTCTCCGTCGTCAGTAAAAATCTCAGCATCACTCACCCACAGCCCTATCCTGCTCAGGAGCTGCTCCATTGTCGGCATTCGCTCAAAGTTTGCATTGCCTTCCTCAAGAAATCTGTCCGGCATGAGATTGCGTGAGTTCATTGGCTTTAATTTGCGGCCTGTCACTTTCACGGTTGGCAATTCAAACGAATAGCGGCTCAGCTGCCGGAGTGCAGTGCTGTCGGGAATGATAGTTTTAAGTAAGACCGAACTGTCAGCCCTCTGAGATATAAACCCGCCGAGTGACGGATATTGTTTCTCTGAGATATTGAGCGTGATAAAAGCATCCGACGACTTTCTGTTCAAGGCTTGAAGCTGTATGACGGTACCGTCCACAAAATCCAAGCCGGATATACAAAAGGTGTCGCTACGCTCCAACTGTATTTCTGTCTGGTAGCCCGTATTGGGAATTAACAGTTTCAGTTTGGGGTATTTCACCTTGTGAAACGTTCCCTTGATATTGCCGGATATTGTCTGCTCCGTCTCCATAGTGTGCCGCCTTGTCTGGGCTGTGTCACAAAGTATACTGTTAATATCATATCTGCTCCACCCTTGAGTAAGCATCAAGACGTCCATTGCCGCCTTTGACTTCGCACTTCCGTCAAAATACGTTTCGGGCGTTTCAATCCTTCCGCGTATGTCAGAACGAAGCAACATCCCTTCAACGATATTGCCCGCATGTTCTTTGTCCACATACTCAGTCACGCTCACACAGACTGTCGCAGGCTGGCTGTCATCGGTGCCTGTGATTTGTATGCGCTTTGTGGCTGCCTCCTGCGCCATTCCTGCGCAGGAGATTAATATAGCAACAGACAATATTATAATTTTTTGTATTGACATTCTTTGAATCTGACTAATGAAATATATGACCATGTTCATTCCATCTGATTGATGTAATTGAGAAGAAAGTCCTCAATACCAATGTAAAGAATGCCTGCTTCATCCTGTCTCTTATACACATCTGACGCTGCCGACGA
>ENA-OYXU01000310-OYXU01000310.1-human-gut-metagenome-genome-assembly--contig:-NODE-310-length-20521-cov-9.095720_pt1 | contig 20521 bp, 14 predicted proteins | sample MGYA00243243_ERZ653435 | MGnify/ENA primary metagenome ERZ653435 (study PRJEB26926, sample SAMN06165113) | human gut metagenome | biome: ENVO:00009003; feature: ENVO:2100002; material: ENVO:00002003... | reverse complement strand
CCCGATAGATAACCTTTTTACAATTGCATTGCTGGGATTATTTCTGATCTTTCTGCTGATGATGCTTCTTTTTTCCGCTCAGGCTTACCGTACCGCAGTGGCCGGAACTCAGGTAAATAACAACCTCTATACTGCCTCTGCCTATATTACGGCAAAATTCCGCCAGCATGACAGTTCTGAAACTATCAGCATTGACACACTTGGCGGATCTCCTGCATTGTGCATGACCGATACAGTGAATGACACGCCATATGTTACCTATATTTATCTGAAAGATCAGCGCCTCAAAGAGCTCTTCACTGCTGCCGGCAACACTCCTTCTGCCCAGATGGGGACTGATATCGCAAGTCTTAATGATTTTCAGATAGAGCAGGAACCCGGGGACTTTTACCGTATTACTTTAGAAGATTCTGACGGAAACAGAAGTTCTCTGCTTCTTCATTCCGGTGCACCTTCAGGCTTCAACTAAAGGAGGATTTTATCGTATGCAAAAATTAACTTCGCATTCCAGATCCAGCCTGTTTCTGATGGAAATGATCCTTTCCATTTTGATTCTGGCACTTACCTGTACTGCCTGCGTCAGAATCTTTGCGGCAGCAAAAACGCAACGTCAGAAGGCCAGAGAGCTCAACCATATCCAGGAGCTTGCCACTTGTGCCGGAGAGGCTTTAGAAGGATGGGACGGAGAACTTTCTTCTTTTTCGCAGATTTTTGAAACAGATGCAAATGTCTCTGATTCTGAAATCTCAGATTCTGACGGCACAATCAGCTTTGATTCCGACAGTTCAATTTCTTCAGCGACAGATGCTTCTGTCGGCAAAACAAAAAATGCCTCAAAAAAATTTTTTTTTTGAGGCAAAATTACGTTTATGTCAGTCTACATAGTCATCATCCCAGGCAGGTGCAGGATTTTCTCCGTTGTCAATATAGCTTCCTGCCAGTATCTGGCAATCACCGTCAACCTTGATAACCGTTATCTCGGGCTTAATATATTTCTTCTTTTCCATAATTGTCTTTTATTATTTGATTATAACTTTTCTTGTTTTGTTTCCGCTCCTGATGATGTTCACGCCCTTTTGCAGCGCGTTGATGCGGCGACCGTTCATATCGTAATACTCGGCGTTGGCATCGTTGAGCGTGTCGAGGGCATCGCTGATGGCTGTTGCCTCACCGTCGACGGCGATGCTGCGCTGCGGAGCGCCGTTGGATGTTGCAGGCACGATATAGGCGCGGAAAGGCTTCACCGTCATCGTCTTGTTTGCCTGCGTCACGCTCCACATATTGTCTTTCTTTAAAAACAGGCAGTTGCTGTTGTCTGCCATTGTCAGCTCCACGGTGTTGAAAGCACCCACGAGCCTGTTGCCGTTGGCTGTTTGCTCTTTCGGTGTCTGTATCATCTTTACGTCAGTTTCCACAAAGCTAATTTCAGTTACACTTTCACTATTCCGTTTTATAAACACTGGCGTGCCTGCCTCGATGTTCTCTGTAAGTTCTGTCAGAGTTATCTTGTCGGTCTCAACACTTTTCAACTCATAGAATTTGCACTTGTCTGCGTAGTTGCTGACAGTTATTTGGTATGGCAGACAGAGCGTGGACCACTTGGTTGCTATTGTGCGATTGTATGTCACATCGCTTATTGTGAACTCTACCGGAGCTTTGTACCAATTATTTGACGGGTCATCATAAAGAAAGGCACTGTTTGCGGATTCCCATTCTGAACCGTTCTTTTGCAGTATGAAACTATATTTATAGTTTTTCCCATTCAACTCCTTTATCTCCTTTAGGTCTGTGCTTAATCCCATACAGTTGCTGCAAATATATGAATATAGGTTTTCGGTTCCGGCATCAGGAGTTGTGGCTGTATTTTTATAAGAGTGTTTTCCATTCGTATAGTTGCCTTCACCGTCTTTTACAACAATAGGACAGACACCGTTGGCGGTGTTGGCTTTCAGCACAGGGCTTGCATCAACGCCTATATTCTGCAACCAAGGCGAGGTCTTTTCTGGCGTTGTGCTGCCATCAGTGGCGTTTTCGTTGAGCAGCCAAGCCACAGAACCGTTACCAAATTCCGTAAGGTTCTTTCCTTCAATCTTGTCTTCTGTCGCATAAGAACTTTGTCCTATACCTTTAGGCGAATCATTTTCATCTGTGAGATAATAACAATTTGTTATTGTTTTCTGGTTATATCCGCATATTCTGCCGATATTGGCATTTCCTGTTTCGCTGACTTTTCCGCTGTTATAGCAATTCGTTATTTCTGTTTTATTGTTACCATAATTTAATCCGCACACTCCACCGACATTTTTTGTTCCGCTGACCGTTCCAGTATTATAGCAATTCGTTATTGTTCCTTCATAATTCTTTCCGCACACTCCGCCAACGGAAACGCTACTTTCTGTTCCGCTGACTGTTCCGCTGTTATAGCAATTTGTTATTGTTCCAATATTTTGTCCGCACACTCCGCCTATATTTAATTGACAAGGTATACCTTCTTTGTTAACTGTTGCTGTTGCGTTAAAATAGGAATCTTCCACACCGACATTTTTAACTGTACCAGATGAGTAACCGAAAAGACCAATATACGCATCTGATTGAATATTGTCTTTATTAAAATACAGTCCGCTGATGGTGTGTCCCTGTCCGTCGAATGTACCAGTGTATCTTGGATAAGAAGTTCCTATCGGAGTCCACTCATAAAAATTAGTATTTCCACTATTAAGATTACCGTCTGCATCAAGTACATTATTATTGACTGTTATGTCCGCTGTCAATACAGCGCAAATGCTTGTTTGGCTATTATTATTTACTTCATTCGCAAACCAATAAAGGTTTTCTTTACTCGCGATTTGATAAGGATTATCTGGCGAGCCATTACCCGATGACGGTTCCACCACAGGCTCAATCGTGGTTTGCGCTTGTACTGTTTTTGGCGCAAACGCCAACACCATGACTGCGATTATCAGCCATCTGAATCTTAAAATTTTCTCTGTCATAATTTATAATGTGTTTTAAATTAATACTTAACGTTTTTAGGCGTCATTCATTATCTCACATTATACAAAAAGAATCGTGGAGCCGGTCCGCTTGCTCGTTCCACAATGTGAAGGCTCTCGCATGCCCTGTTAGTCGAAACGAGCAACGCCAAAAGCCCCACGGAAGATGTATATATATAATTATCCCAACAGACCGCTCTGTCGGACAAGTCCGACAAAACAGAAAGCAAGGGATTGTATATATACTCCCACAGGGCGTTCGCGTTGCTTTGCCCTTGACTAACAGTCGAATTTGCGAGATTCTCACATTGTCAAAACCAAAGCGTTCTGCAAACGCCTTAATGTATAAAATTGTGTCAGCCCAATCGTTGCCGCCGAGGCAGCCGCTCATGGGAAGACGCTGCAAAAGTAAGGAAAAAACATTATTTTGGCAAATATTTTGTCCGTTTTTTGTTTTGCTCCGGCATTATTTTCGCGAATGTTAACAAATTCGCACTTTTTCTCCCTTTTTCTTTGTCCTTTCATTTTTTATTTGTAATTTTGCCCCAATAATAGTAACTGCAATGAAAAAGGATGTTTTAGGACGCATAGAAAATACGGTAAAGGACATTATGCCTTTGGATGCACGAATCCTGCTGTTTGGTTCTCGTGCAAGAGGAGATGCGCGCCCTGACTCCGACTGGGACATCCTCATAATTTTGAATAAAAGCAAGCGGACAGTTGGCGATATCAACGATTATGCATGCCCGCTGATGGAATTGGGATATAGCATAGGAGAAGAGATTAATCCCATCATTTACACAAAATCTGAATGGGAAAAACGCAAATGCACACCTTTCCATGAATTTGTTGAACGAGACGCCATTGAGATATGCCACTAAGTAAAGACGATAAGAAATCAATAATCAGCTACCGTATAGAAAAAGCGCGGAAAACAATGGTTGAGGCAAGAGACTGTGCTGCTATGGGACATTGGTCACTTGCGGCAAATCGATTGTATTATTCCTTGTTCTATATTTCTAATGCTCTACTTGTCGACAAAGGATTATTCGCAAAAACACATGCCGGTATCATTGCAAAGATTAATGAACATTTTGTAAAGACTGGAATTCTCTCAAAAGATGAGGGAAGAACTATATCCATTCTTCAGAATATGCGTCAGTCTGGTGATTACGATGATTGCTTTGAATGGTCTGAAGAAGATGTGTCTCCTTTTTTTGAAAGAACTGAGGATTTGCTTTCAAAAATGGAAACATTAATAAACTGCAAATAACGAAGACCAAATATCATGGACAAGAACGTAATCTGCGTTAAGCGCTATGCGGCACCGTGCGGCGTGCTGCTGCTCGGCTCGTTTGGCGATAAGCTCTGCCTGTGCGACTGGCAGGTGGAGAAGCACCGCGGCAATGTTGACCGTCGGCTGAAACGAATGTTGAAGGCGGAGCTGCAGGAAGGGACGACGGACGTGATAGAAAGGGCAGAGAAGCAGCTCGACGAGTATTTTGCCGGGCAGCGCAGGGAGTTCGACGTGCCCCTGCTGTTTGTGGGCACCGACTTCCAGATACGGGTGTGGCGCGAACTGCTGAAAATACCTTTTGGCGCAACTATTTCCTATGGCGAGATGGCGCGGAGAATGGGATGCCCGAAATCCGTGCGTGCAGTGGCTAATGCCAATGGTGCCAATGCCATATCCATCTTTGCGCCCTGCCACCGCGTCATCGGCAGCGACAATTCGCTGACGGGCTACGGCGGCGGACTGGACGCCAAACGGACTCTGCTGGAACTGGAGAGGGCGTAGCATAAAAAACATTAAAAAATCGTGTTATTTTTTGTCTTGTGCCCGCTTATTCGTAACTTTGTATGACATAAAACAAAACAAACGATGACACAAGAAGAAAAGATAGAGATTCAAGAGAGGATTGTGGACGTGCTGCGCACGGTCTACGACCCTGAGATACCCGTGAACATTTATGAGCTGGGACTGATTTACCGCATAGAGGTGAACGACGACGGCGATGCAGAGGTGGACATGACCTTCACTGCTCCGTCGTGCCCCGCTGCCGACTTTATCCTTGAGGACGTGCGCCAGAAGGTGGACGGCGTGACGGGTGTGCGTAATGCAAACATCAACCTGGTGTTTGAACCCGTATGGGACCAGAGCATGATGAGCGAGGAAGCCCGCGTGGAGCTGGGATTTGATTAATGGCAACGAAGATATGAACAAATCTGTGTTTTTCATCAGCGACGCCCATCTGGGCTCGTGGGGCATTGAGCACGGCAGAATGCAGGAGCGCCGCCTTGTGAGGTTCCTCGACAGCATAAAACACCGCGCTTCGGCGGTGTATCTGCTCGGTGACATGTTTGATTTCTGGTATGAGTGGCGCTATGCAGTGCCAAAGGGCTACACGCGGTTTCTCGGCAAGCTGTCGGAGCTTACCGACATGGGCGTAGAGGTGCATTACTTCACCGGCAACCACGACATCTGGATGTATGGCTACTTGGAGAGCGAGTGTGGGGTGACGCTCCACCGCGAGCCAGTGACCATGGAAATTTACGACAAGGTGTTTTTCCTTGCCCACGGCGACGGACTGGGCGATCCAGACAAGAAGTTCAAGCTCATCCGTGCGGTGTTCCACAACCGCCTGTGCCAGCGCCTCTTTTCCATGCTGCATCCGCGCTGGTCGATGTGGTTCGGACTGACATGGGCAAAGCACAGCCGCCTGAAGCGCGCCGACGGTAAGGAACCGCCATACAGCGGTGAGAACAAGGAGCACCTTGTGCTCTTTGCCAAGGACTACATGAAGACGCATCCCAATGTGGACTACTATATCTTCGGTCACCGCCACATTGAGCTCGACCTGATGCTGTCCAAAAAGGTGCGCATGATGATTCTCGGCGACTGGGTGAGCCAGTTCACCTATGCCGTGTTCGACGGCGAGCGTATGTTCCTCGGCGAATACGAGGAGGGCGTGTCGGAGTTTTAGCCGTTACCGTTTCAGCCCTGCCTTCAGTCCGCGGATTACTGCGCTCGTGAATCCGGCGTGCTCCATCTCGTTGAGCCCCTTTATTGTGATGCCGCCGGGTGTTGTCACCTTGTCTATCTCGGCTTCGGGATGATTGCCGTTTGCCTGCAGCAGGCTCACTGTGCCTTTCAGCGTCTGCAGTACAATGTCCTTTGCCACGTCAGCCTTGAAGCCAAGCTCCACTCCGCCTTCTGCCGAGGCACGCACATAGCGCATGGCGAATGCTATGCCGCACGAAGCCAGCATCATGCCGGCGCCGAGGTGCTGCTCGTCGGTGATGAGGGTGCTGCCCATGCTGTCGAAGAGGCTCTTCACGGTGGCTGTCTGTTCGTCGGTGGCACCGGCAGGCACCACGAAGGTCATCGATGCAAGCTGCTCGATGGCTATGTTGGGAATAACGAGAAACAGCGGCGCCATCTTGCCGTCGCGCTGCATCCATTCGGTAATCTGCTTTGCCGAGATGCCTGCAGCAACGCTTATTATCATCTGCCGGCTGTAGTCAAGCGTGTCCTTTATCCCGTTTATCACCTCCTCCATGAGCCACGGCTTCACAGCCAGACACACGATGTCGGCATTGGCTGCCGCCTCGCGGTTGTCCAGCGATGTGTTGATGCCATAGTTTGCAAAACTGTCGAGAGTTTTCTGTGTTTTTGCCGTCACTGTGATGTCGCCTGCGCTCACGGCGTTGCTCTTCACCAGTCCGCGTGCTATTGCTCCGCCCATGGCTCCTGCTCCGATAATTGTAATCTTCATATTGTTTTGTTGTTGTGTTATTTCTGCAAAGGTACGAATAAAAATGAAGAATGAAGAATGAAGAATGAAGAATTTTGAAAAAAGTTTTGTATATAGCTTTATTTCCTTAATATTTTCTTTATTCCTGCATTTATAAGTCTTAATTCCTTCTCATTTAAGGCGGTCTTGTATATCGCCCATCCATAAGTGATTAGGAAAATTGAAGTGGTGATAAACAGATTTGCAAGTCTGTTTGTGCAGATATGATTAATAATCAGCGGCAGGGGGACGGATATTGCCGTAACCCTGACAATGTTGCCGATTACTTCCCTGTAGTATTTCCTTGCATTGAGCTTTATCAGGTGTGTCAGCCACCATATTCTCGTGACGGTGCAGATGAGGTTCATGGCGATATGCACCACCAGTACGATGTATATCGGCATGCCTTTTGTTAAAAGATAGTAGGATATGGGGATATTCATTATCTTTATCGTTCCCATTAGCAGTTGATGCACTTTTAAATTGCCTGTTGCATAGACAGAACACCAAAGAGGTTCGGAAAATGAGTCCAGCATATAGTAGCCTATAATGAGACAGATAAACAATCCGGTATTTTCAGGAATTTCATTAAGCCATATACTGAGGATGTAACCGATGTTAAGCATTATGGGGAACGCCAATGCAAAATAAAGGAAATATGCCAGTTTGCCGGCGGAAAATATCAGATTGAAAAAATACTTTCTGTCACCCGAGGCATAGGATTTAACAATCTGCGGGCGGTAGCTCTGGCTGAAGTTGCCTAAGAAATTGTTTAATTGACTGTTGACTTGATTGGCAACTCCTAAGGCTGCATTTGCCACAACCCCATAAAAAAGATTGAAGAATATTCCAAACGACTGTATTACGGCAATGTCGGCAATGTTGACGATGAGGCTCAATCCGGAATATCTCGACAGGCTTTTGAACAGTTTGCCGTCCCAATGCCAGTGGTAATGAGTCTCGGGAAATTTCTTCCTGCAATAGACAACCATCCATAGGAATATGGCAGCAGAAGCGGATACCTGCAATAGGGCGTATGTTATAAGCCTGTCTAATGCGCTGACAGTAAGGATATAGACTATTATCAGTTTCAATGCTGCCTCAATGATGCTGCTGTATGCAAAGTAGCCAAAGCGTTCATGGGCGATAATGGTGGAGTTGAAAGGTGTGCGTATAAGTCCGATAAGGCTGTTGAGCAGCGAAATCTGGAATACGCAGTGGGCGGCGAATCTGCGCCCGTCGGGTATTACGAGCTTGTTTTCAATAAACCACGGTCCTATGGCTTCCATCAGCACGAATATTACCGCGGCTAAAATCAGTTCAATGTTGACACTCATTGAGAACGTCTTGTTCAGGTGACTGTGGTCGCCGGTTTCAAGGTCATAGGTGATGTATCTTGATGTAGCCTCGTTAAGTGCTGTCTGCAGGAATATGAACATTGTCACAATGGTGCCTACAAGATTGTAAATGCCGAAATCGTCCACTCCAAGAATCCTGAGGATTTCTCTTGATGTGAACAGTCCGATGGCAATTAAAAGCATCATGCGCCCGAACATGATACTTGTATTTTTGGCAACAGCCTTTGAACGGGAACTATTTACCATTATTCTTCGTTTGTTTTGTTTCTCCTGCTGTAAACTGACGGCATGAAGCCATGATTACGGTGCAAAGGTAATGATTTTAATCGTATTTACAGCAATATCCCAGATATTTTTTGTACCTTTGCACCTATGATTGCAAAGATAACGGACAGAAATATACGGATTGTTCACATTACGACTTCAGATAGGGGTGGGGCGGGGCTTTGCTGCCTGCGCATCCATCAGGCATTGCTCAACATGGGCATAGACAGCAGGGTGGTGACGCTTATAAACAGACGTCATGCGCATGGAGTGTACAGCTATGGATTCGTTAAGGATAAACTGTCGAAGATTCCGTCAAAGGTGATTCGCATATTGGGACTGACCGTGACAGAGCGAAACAAAATCATAAGGTTGTCGCTTCAGAAAAAAGCTGCCTTCAGCCGGTCTTGCTCGGTGGTGAATCTGCTGGACTGTGAATGGGTAAGGCGGGCAGATGTCATACATCTGCACTGGGTGAACGGTTACCTTGACTTTCCCTCTTTCCTAAACGGCATCGACAAGCCTGTGGTGTGGACACTGCACGACGAGAACTTTTTCTATGGAATAGCCCACTATTCGGATACGCTTTTCCCGTGCCATCCGCTTGAGAGAAAGTATGCGAGGATAAAGCGCGATGCCATATCCGGTGCAACAAAACTCGGTATTGTGCTGTTGTCAGAGTATTTCCGCAGGAAATTTGATGGGCATGAGCTTTTGCGCGGGCGTGAGGTGAGAGTTATAAATAATCCGATAGACACGGAAAAATTCAGACCGGTTGACAGGAAAAAGGCGCGTGCCAGACTTGGCTTGCAGGAGACGGATGTGCTGATAGGATTCACTGCAAGTGAGATTTTCGACAATAGAAAAGGGCTGAGAGTGCTGTCACAGGCTGTTGAGGCTATGGGTAATCCAAGAATAAAGATACTGGCGATAGGCGGCAATTCTGATAATCTGGAATTGCCAAATATGATTTCTGTCGGCACTATTAATGATACCGGCGCTTTGAGTGAAGCCCTTTCAGCAGCAGATTTTTTTGCCATGCCGTCATTTCAGGAGGCTTTTGCCCAAAGTCCGATGGAGGCGATGGCATGCGGACTGCCTGTGGTGGCATTCCCCGTTAGCGGAACGGAGGAACTGGTGAATGAACGAAATGGAGTTGTCTGTGATGATTTCACGGCAGAGGCTCTTCGGCATGGCATTGAGACCCTGATGAGCCGCCGCTATGATTCTGCTGAGATTCGTCAGGACATGGTAAAGCGTTTCCCGCCAACTGCAATAGCGCAGAAATATATTGATTTTTATAATGATATGTGCCATGAGGGTGATGTCTTGTCATAAGCAATAACCGGTAAATCTTGATAACCCGCCGCTGTTCACAAAAAAATATTAAAATTTTATTTTATATTTTGTTTTATGCTCACTTATTCGTAACTTTGTAACTTAAAGTGAAAACAGGTGAGCAGAGCAAAGCTATATTTATATATAATAAGGTGTGGAGTGATGATGGCTGTGGTTGCAGGCATCATAGGTTGTTCTGCGCAGAAAAATACGGCGAGGAGCCGGTGGTGGCAGTCGTTCACGGCGCGCTATAACACCTATTACAACGGCAGTGAGGCTTTTATTGAGGGAGCTGAGGCACAGGAGAAAGGCAACGAGGACAATTTTACGGAGATGATTCCGCTGTATGCCGTTGGCAACAAGAAAACCCGCGACATTGGCAAGAGCAACTTCACCCGTGCAATGGAGAAATCGGAGAAGGCGATAAAGCAGCACAGCATAAAGCGCCGTCCGCAGTGGACAAAGAAACGCCGTAAGACAGCCAAGGACATAGAATGGCTTGGCAGGCGCGAATATAACCCGTTTCTATGGCGGGCATGGCTGCTGCTGGGCAAGTCGCAGTTTATGTCGGGGCAGTTTGAGGAGGCTGCCGCAACATTCTCGTATATGTCGCGCCTCTATGCCACCCAGCCGGCGATATATGGCATAGCCCGTGCATGGCTGGCAAAGAGTTATTGCGAACTGGAGTGGATATATGATGCTGAGGACGTGCTGCGCAACCTGCGCCGCGACAGCATACACTACAAGGCGCAGACGGATGTGGATTATGCGCTGTGCAGCTATTATCTGCACAGCGGGCAATATAAAGATGCCGCCACATATCTTGCAAAGGTCATAAAGCATGAGCGCCGCAACAAGCAGAAGGCACGTGAGTGGTTTCTCATGGGGCAGTTGCAGCAGCGGCTTGGAAACAATGTGGCGGCATATAAGGCATATAGTCGTGTGATTAGGCTTAATCCGCCGTACAACACCGAGTTTAATGCACGTATTGCCCAGACTGAGGTGATGGCTCAGGGACGCTCAAGGCAGATGATAAACCGCCTGCGCCGCATGGCTGTCAACGATAACAATAAAGACTATCTCGACCAGGTGTATTATGCCATAGGTAATATTTATTTGGCGGAAAAGGACACAACAGAAGCCATTGCCGCATACGAGAAAGGCAACGCAAAAGCCACGCGCAGTGGGGTGGAGAAGGGCGTGCTGCTCCTGACATTGGGAAATATCTATTGGGAGAAGGAACGCTATGCCGAGGCGCAGCGGTGCTACACTGAGGCTATAGGTATGCTCGACAAGGAGCGCAAGGACTACGAACTGCTTACCCAACGCTCAAAAGTGCTTGATGAGCTTGTGCCGCATACCAGTGCCGTGCATCTTCAGGACTCTCTGCAGGCACTCGCCAAGATGCCGGAGGGGGAACGGCTGAAGGCAATCGACCGCGTGATTGAGGCATTGAAAAAGAAGGAAAAGGAGGAGCGGCAGGCAAGAGAAGCGGCTGAGGCGGAGCAGATGGCGGCGCAGCAGGGAGCTTTGGGCAACACCCAAAATCAAAACTCCACACTCCACGCTCCAAACTCCACACTGAACACTGGAGCGCAGGGCGGAGAATGGTATTTCTATAATCCGTTGGCTGTGAGCCGCGGCAAGACGCAGTTTCAGCAGCTGTGGGGAAAGCGCCCCAATGAGGATAACTGGCAGCGCAGTAACAAGACCGTGGTGGCAATGACTCCGGAGGAGAGTGAAGAGGGAAGAGTGAAGAGGGAAGAATCGGAGGAAAACCAATTCAATGGTAATGAAGTGAAAGAGAACACGGGAACAGAACAAAATGACTCTTCACTCTTCACTCTTCACTCTTCACTCTCAGAAGACCCTCACAACCGTGAGTATTATCTGGCGCAGATACCGTTTAGCGAAGAGCAGACGGCTGCAAGTAACGCCATAATAGAGGAAGGTCTGTTGAACTCGGGAATAATATTCAAAGACAAGCTCGACAATCTTGGCAAGGCAGAGCAGGCACTGACCCGACTGACAACCCAATATCCGGAATATGAGAAGAACGATGAGGCGTGGTATCACCTGTTCTTGCTCTATTCACGCCGTGGCAACACCGGCATGGCGGCACGGTGTGTGGCTATGCTGAAGGCAAAATATGGCGACAGCGAGTGGACACAGACGCTAACCAACCCGTACTTTGCCGACAATGCGCGTTTCGGAGTGCATCTTGAGGATTCGCTATATGCTGCCACTTACGAGGCTTTCAAGGGCGACAGGCATGCAGAAGTCTATGACAACGTGAAGATTTCTGATGAGCGCTTCCCGCAGGGAGAGAACCGTCCGAAGTTTATATTCATAAAGGCGCTGACACTGCTCAACGATGGCGATGCGGCTGGCTGTGCCGAAAATCTGAAGACTGTGGTGGAAAAATATCCGGAGAGCGAAATCACGGAGATGGCGGGTATGATAGTAAAGGGTATTCAGGAAGGCAGGAGGCTGCATGGAGGTAAGTTTGATATTGGTGACGTGTGGTCGCGACGCTCCACGATGGTGGCTGTTGACGATACGCTTTCAGCCGACACTCTCTCTGCCGACGTAAACACCGACTATGTGTTTGTGCTGGCATACGACGCGGACAGTCTCGACCAGAACAAGTTGCTATATGAGATGGCGCGTTATAACTTCACCAGTTTCTTGGTGCGCGACTTCAACATCGAAACCGACAGCGACAATGGGATAAGCCGCATGATAATATCTGGATTCTTGAGCTACGACGAGGCTCTGCAGTATGCCCAGCGGCTGTACTCGCCCGAGGGGATAGGCGACAGGCTGAAGGGCTGCCGCAGGATAATAATAAGTAAGAACAACCTGAGGCTGCTCGGCACGCGATACAGCTACAAAGACTATGAACTGTTCTTTGAAAAAGAGCTTGCACCGCTGCCCGAGAACAAACTGCCGCTGCTCAATGAGCCTGAGGAAAATGAAGAATTAAGAATTAAGAATGAAGAATCAGAGGGCAGTGGCGTGGGGTATCCTGAGTATAAGGAGAGTGAAGAGGAAAGAGTGAAGAGTGAAGAATTGCAAAATCGACGAAGTCAATCCGAAGGCTCCAAAGAGTCTGACGATCCCGACCCGTCCGACGAGCCGGAGACAGATGACACTCCGCAAGACATAATAACCGACTTTGACGATGATTTCTACAGATAATAAAATACAGCAACAATGACAAACAACGGACTACTGCTTTGGGCTGACGACGAGATAGAGCTGTTGCGCGCCCATATCTTATTCTTAGAGAAAAAAGGCTACGAGGTGGTGACGGTGTCAAACGGCACCGATGCCATTGAGATGTGCGCACAGCAGGCTTTTGACATAGTGCTGCTCGATGAGATGATGCCTGGACTGAGCGGACTGGAAACACTGCAGCGGATAAAGGAGATTCAGCCAGAGCTGCCCGTGGTGATGGTGACAAAGAGTGAGGAGGAGAACATCATGAACCAGGCGATAGGTAGCAAGATTGCCGACTATCTCATAAAGCCCGTTAATCCTAACCAGATATTGCTGTCGCTGAAAAAAAACATCCACCGCAAGGAAATTGTGGCGGAGGTGACACAAAACACTTATCAGCAGAACTTCACAGGAATATCAATGCAGATTGACGAATGCCGCACGCCAGAACATTGGAAGGAGCTATATCGCCGGCTGGTGCACTGGGAGCTGGAACTGAGCAGTGCCGACAGTCACATGACAGAGGTGCTGCGTATGCAGAAGGAGGAGGCAAACAATGCCTTTGCAAAGTTTATAAAGAAAAACTATCTCGACTGGATTGGCGAAATTGTGGCTATGGCTCCTGGAGCCACGCATCCGCTGATGAGCCCGGAGGTGATGAAAAAAAAGGTGTTCCCGTTAATAGACAAGGGCGAAAAGGTGTTTCTTGTGGTTTTTGATAATTTTAGATACGACCAGTGGCGTACCATTGCCCCGGAGATTGCCGACTCGTTTGAAATCAACGACGACCTGTACTACAGCATCCTGCCAACAGCCACGCAGTATGCCCGAAATGCCATCTTCAGCGGACTGATGCCCGACAAGATTGCGCAGATGTTTCCCGACTTGTGGGTGGACGAGGACGAGGAGGAGGGCAAGAACCTCAACGAGGCGCCGCTGATAAAGACGCAGATAGACAGGTTCCGCCGCCATGACACTTTCTCGTATAACAAGGTGAACACGTCGGCTGATGCCGAGAGACTGCTCCACCAGTTTAGCCAGATGGTGCAGAAAAACGACCTCAACGTGGTGGTGTTTAATTTCATTGACATGCTAAGCCACGCCAGAACTGAGTCGAGAATGGTGCGTGAGCTTGCTAATAACGAAAGCGCCTACAGGTCAATCACTCTCAGCTGGTTTAGGCATTCGGTGGTGGCGGAGTTTTTCAAACTGCTGGCGCAGGCTGACTGCACGGTGGTGGTCACTACTGACCACGGATCGATACGTTCCAATAAGCCTGTGAAGATTATTGGCGACCGCAACACCAACACCAATCTCAGATATAAGCTGGGCAAGAATCTTGCCTGCAACGACAAGGACGTGTTTGTGATAAAGTCACCGCGGCAGGCGCAGCTACCGCAGCCAAACATCAGCACCAGCTATATGTTTGCTACGGGCAACACATTCTTTGCCTATCCAAACAACTATAACTACTACGTGTCATACTATAAGGACACGTTCCAGCACGGTGGTATATCAATGGAGGAAATGATGATTCCGCTCATCACGCTGAGAGGAAAGAGAAGGTCTTGAGTTACGAATTTTGAGTTACAAATTACGAATTGTCGGCTACGCCGATTAGAAATTATTGAATAAATATGAAGATAACAATCAACGACATCAATAACATCCGCTCTGCTGCCCGCGAGTTTGTGGCAGGCATGGGCGACGGCAAGGTTTTTGCTTTTTACGGCAAGATGGGAGCGGGAAAGACCACGTTCATCAAGGCTGTTTGTGAGGAATTGGGAGTGGGCGATGTGATTACGTCACCTACATTCGCCATCGTAAACGAGTATGAGAGCGAAACGCAGGCTCTTACCATTTACCATTTCGACTTCTACAGGATAAAGAAGATTGAAGAAGTCTACGACATGGGTTATGAGGATTATTTCTACGGTGGCGGGCTGTGTTTCATCGAATGGCCTGAACTGATAGAAGAACTCCTGCCCGAGGATGCCGTAAAGGTGACAATCGCCGAGCAGGAGGATGGTTCACGTGTGGTGGAGAGCGGAAGGTTTTAGAGAACCTTCTCGATCTTCTCCACGAGTTTTGCCTTGGGCACTGCGCCCACCGACTTGTCTACCACCTCACCGTTCTTGATGAAGAGAATGGTGGGGATGCTGCGTATGCCATACTGCATGGCGATGTCGTCAGCCTCGTCAACGTTGCATTTGCCTACAACGATCTTGCCGTCGTACTCGTTTGCAAGTTCTTCTACTATAGGCAGCATCTGACGGCACGGACCGCACCATGTTGCCCAGAAATCAATCATAAGAGGCTTGTCGCCCTCGGCGTAGCCCTTGAAGTTGTCGTTGGTGATTGTTACTTCCATAATTGTTGTTTTTTTGTAATTGTTTATTAATTGATTTTATAATCTAAAGCTTCGTTTTCCTTTATATAGGAGAGTAGTGATGTCTTCACGTCAATGGTGCGCGACATGCTGCGCAGGTCAACCCTGTGCTTGCCTATTGAGTCGTGAAGCAGGAAGAACAGGCGCGTCTTGCCGGGGCTTTCTTCTGTCAGCTCGGCAAGCTCCTCCACAATCTGGCTGTTCAGCAGGTCGGTGTTGATGGATATTGTAATCTTGTCGATTGCCTTTTCCTTCACCGTCTGCATATATTCCACGTTTTGTATCTTCAGGTCGTAGAAGTCGGAGTCGCGGTAGCGCTGTTTTAGTGTGGCTGTGATGTAGAGGATGCAGTCTTGCTGGAACATGCCGTTCCACCGTCCCCAGTCTTCCGACCACAGTGCCAGTTCGCCGCCGCCCGAGAAGTCTTCAAGTTTTATTATGCCGAAGGGCTTGCCCTGTTTGGTGAACCGCGGGGTGACGCTGGTCACAATGCCGCCGAACACTATCTGCTGGCGGTTTTGCAGTTGTTTTATTTCTGCCAGTTCGCTGCATTTTGTGTTACAGAGGTTTTCGAGCACTATCTGGTAGTCGTTCAGCGGATGTGCCGACAGGTAGATGCCCACCAGCTCACGCTCCTTGTTGAGCAGCTCAATGTTGCTCCAGTCGTCGCCCCTTATTATTGGCGGGGTGGCTATGTCAATCTCGCTCTCGTCACCTCCGAACAGCGAGTTTTTAATGCTCTGTATCTCCTGCTGGTATTTTTGTCCGTGGCGTATGAACAGGTCGATGAACCGCTCTCCCTTGGCGTTCACGGCAAAGAAGTCCTCGCGGCGCAGCTGCTTGAAGTCATCGAAGGCTCCGCTCAGCACAAGATACTCTATGTTCTTGCTGGTAACGTTGCTGAAGTTTATGCGGCGTATGAAGTCGAAAATGTCCTTGTAGGGACCGTTCTTGTCGCGCTCGCCAACGATGGCGTCGGCGGCGGCTCCGCCCACGCCCTTGATGGCTGAGATGCCAAAGCGCACCTCACCTTTTTTGTTGGCGCTGAACTTCTGGCGGCTGCCGTTCACGTCGGGCCCCTTGGTGGGTATTCCCATTGCCTTGCACTCGTCCATCAGCTTGGTGATTTCAGTAATGTTTGCAAGGTTTCGGCTCATCACCGCTGCCATGTATTCTGCCGGGTAGTGGGCTTTCAGGTAGGCTGTCTGATAAGCCACCCACGAGTAGCATGTGGCGTGACTCTTGTTGAAGGCATAGGATGCAAACTTTTCCCAGTCAGCCCATATCTTTTCCAGTACTTTAGGGTCGTGTCCGTTTTTCTTTCCGCCCTCAATGAATTTCGGCTTCATCTGGTCTACGATGTCCTTCTTCTTCTTACCCATAGCCTTACGCAGAGCGTCGCTCTCGCCGCGGGTGAAGTTGGCAAGCTGTCGCGACAGAAGCATCACCTGCTCCTGATACACCGTGATGCCGTAGGTATCCTTCAGATATTTTTCCATACACGGGATGTCGTAGGTCACCTTCGTTGGGTCGTGCTTACGGGCTATGAAGTCGGGGATGTAGTCCATTGGTCCCGGGCGGTAGAGGGCATTCATGGCTATGAGATCCTCGAACACTGTGGGGTGAAGCTCACGCAGATATTTCTGCATACCGTTTGACTCAAACTGGAACGTGCCGATTGTGCGTCCCTGCTGATATAGCTGATAGGTCAGCTCGTCGTCTATGGGCAGAGTGTCCAAGTTTATAGTCTCGCCAGTGGTGAGGCGTATGTTTTCTACCGCCTCCTTCAATATCGAAAGGGTCTTCAGTCCCAGGAAGTCCATCTTTATCAGTCCGGTCGACTCAATCACGTGACCGTCATACTGTGTGCAGCGCAGCTTGTGCCCCTCGTCGGTCTTGTCTTCCACCACCGATACAGGTACCCAGTCGCTTATCTCGTCACGGCAGATGATGAATCCGCAGGCGTGGATGCCCGTGTTGCGCACTGTTCCCTCAAGCATCTTGGCATACTTCATGGTGTTGCTCAGCTTGGGGTCGGTGCTTGCCTCGGCGTCTCGGAGCTCAGGCACGCACTTTATGGCGTTGGTAAGGTTCATCTTCAGTCCGTCGGGCAGGCGGTCGGGAATCTTTTTACATAAATCATTGCTTATGTTTATTGGCAGTTTCTCTACACGCGCCACGTCCTTTATCGAGTTTTTGGTTGCCATGGTGCCGTAGGTGATGATGTGGGCGCAGTTGGCATGACCGTATTTGTCTTCCACCCATTCCAGCACTCTGCCTCTGCCGTCGTCGTCGAAGTCAGTATCGATATCGGGCAGCGATATACGGTCGGGATTGAGGAAACGCTCAAACAGCAGGTCGTACTTCATCGGGTCAATCTTGGTGATGCCCAGACAATATGCCACCACCGAGCCGGCTGCCGAGCCACGTCCCGGCCCCACCATCACTCCCAGCTCGTTTTGTGCCGAGTTTATGAAGTCCTGCACAATGAGGAAGTATCCTGGGAATCCCATGGTCTTCATGATGTGGAGTTCAAAGTTTATGCGCTCTTTTACATCATCGGCAAGTGGGGTGGGGTATAGCCGTTCTGCTCCTTCATAGGCAAGCTTTGCCAGATAGTCAGCTTCAAATTTTATACGGTAAAGCTTCTCAAAACCTCCGAGCTTCTTTATTTTCTTCTCGCCTTCCTCCTTAGGCAGCGGATTGTTGCCGTTCTCGTCGCTTGTAAATTCACGGAACAGGTCGTCCTCACTGAATTTCTGCCGCCACAGCTCCTCCGTTCCAAATTCCTCTGGAATTGGGAAAAAAGGCATGATGGGAGCGTGCTCAATGTCATAGAACTCCACCTTGTCGAGAATCTCGGCAGTGTTCGCGAGTGCTTCAGGCACATCGCTGAATATGGCGTTCATTTCCTCGCGTGTCTTAAACCACTCCTGCTTGGTGTAAAGCATACGGTCGGGGTCGTCAAGATCCCTTCCTGTGCTCATACACAACAGGTGGTCATGTGCTTCGGCATTGTCCTCGTCCACAAAGTGCGCATCGTTGGTACACACCAGCTTCACTCCGTATTCCTTTGCCAGTTCCATTATCTGGGCGTTTGCCTTCTGCTGCAGGGGGAAGGTCTCGCGGTTGGCGCGGATGTTGGGGTCTTTCACTTCGTGGCGCTGCAGCTCCAGATAGTAGTCGTCACCCCACAGGCGCTTGTGCCATTCTATTGCCTCACGTGCTCCCTCAATGTCGCCTTTGAGAATCTTCGCCGGCACCTCGCCGGCAATACATGCCGAGCATACTATCAGTCCCTCATGGTGGCGCTCCAGATCGTCGCGGTCAGTACGCGGACGCATATAAAAGCCGTCCACCCATGCGTTTGACACTAATTTTATCAGGTTCTTATATCCCTTGTAGTTCTTCGCCAATACAATGAGGTGATAACCGCTCTTGTCGCCCTTTGAGGCTTCGCGCTGCTCTTTTTTGCGGTGAGCCACATACATCTCGCAGCCCAAGATAGGCTTAAACAGTTCTTTTCCTTCCTTCTTGCGCTTGCCGTTCACTTTGTTGCAGGCGTCAAAAAACTCTTTGATGCCAAACATGTCGCCATGGTCGGTTATCGCCATGCCGCGCATGCCGTTGGCTACAGCCTTGTCCACCAGCTTGCTTATGCTTGACTGACCGTCAAGTATAGAATAATATGTATGTACGTGCAGATGTACGAAGTCTTCCATATTTTTGTTTCCGCTATTTGTTATTATCTGCAAAGTTACGAATAAGTGAGAGGAGAACAAAATAAAAAGAATATTTTTAATGTTTTTTATTTTTTATGCCGAATGAAAGTAACTTATTTAAAATTACGAACCATAAAAAGTTGCGCTTCAAAACAACTTAAAAGCTGTTCTGAAGCGCAATTCTTTATAGTTTTACCGTGAAACCTGTATGTTTTCTATGGCAGTCTTATCTGTTCCTTGCTTCCTGTGACCTTGGTTCCTGTCACAATGCCTTGCGTGGTTATATCTATGTTCGAGTATTTGGGAGCAACCATCATTGTGCCGTCTAATGCCATAACTCCCCATTGCCTGTAGTTTTTCTCTATGGCACAGTATTTGCCCACCGGCTCCTTGATGCTCCGGTATATTGGCGGCACAATCACCCGTCCATCAAGTCTTAATCCCCATTTGTTGTTTGCTCTGAACGGCTCGGCATTCTGCAGTTGCGCCAGCCGTTCTTTTTGCTTCTCCGCCTGTATGCGCTCCATCTTCCTGCTTGCCTTTTCCCTCAGTTGCCTGATAACAGATATTAGTTTTTGCACTTCCCTGTCATTCAACTCATTTCCGATATATCGTTTCTCTCTGCCGTTCTCCACATGATAGTAGTTCTTCTCGCAGTCAAGAATGATTATGCTGCCATCCTCCAGCGTTGAACTTACAATATACCAGCCTGTGTCGTCATTGGCAAGTATGCAGGCGGTGTGCAGAATGTTGGGCTTTCCCATGCTCTCCAGCATACGTCGCCATTCTGCATCGTTGTTCATGAATATGTCCACATAGAATCCCCTGTCCTTTATACAGTACTTCTTGCCGCTGAATCCCGCCTTGTACGGATGCTTTGTCCTGTCGTAATACTTGTCCCCAACCTTCAGCATCTCCACGCTTCCGAACCATACAGATGTCGGACGGCTCGTATATTCCATGTTGTTCCGCAGGTCAATGTATCTCGTCTTTCCGTTCCTGCCCGTTATTGCGAGAATGCCGTTTCCCGTCAGCCGCAGGTCAGTGTTCTGCTCCAGCAATGCAGTCAGACCTTCATGGCAGATTATTTCCTCCAAGTCCGTATCTGCAATAGTGCATGTTTCCACATCAGCCTTCACAGCATAGTTGCACACGGCATTATCTCTTGCCTTGCTCCCCTTACCTGCCATCCGTCCCTCAAACATCGCCTGCCAGTCGCGGTCAGCGGCGGGAAGCCCGAACATACGGTAAAGTCCCACATTGTCTATCATCACGCATGTATCTTTTCCCTCCGACTTCCTCAGTCCGCGCCCAACCATCTGCAAATACTTCGCCAACGACAGCGTAGGACGTGCTAACTGTATAAACTCCACATCGGGACAATCGAAACCTTCGGAAAACAAATCCACGCTCACCATCACCCTTATCTTACCTGCCCTGA
>ENA-OYXU01000306-OYXU01000306.1-human-gut-metagenome-genome-assembly--contig:-NODE-306-length-20614-cov-5.484848_pt1 | contig 20614 bp, 14 predicted proteins | sample MGYA00243243_ERZ653435 | MGnify/ENA primary metagenome ERZ653435 (study PRJEB26926, sample SAMN06165113) | human gut metagenome | biome: ENVO:00009003; feature: ENVO:2100002; material: ENVO:00002003... | reverse complement strand
TACGAGATGCAGCGTAGTCTCGTGGGCTCGGAGATGTGTATAAGAGACAGATGCGTGAGTATCTGATTTCTGCCACCTTGGCATAATCACCCTCGCGCTCGGCACGCTCGGCCTCAAAGTTGAGCTGCTCGATATCAATCTTATTCTGCTGGATGCGGTTGATGAGGTCTTTTTCAGCCTTCCATTTGGCCATATATTCTTTTTCCTCCTCGCGCATAGTGGAGATTTCCTTCTCGATTTCGCTCACCTTGGCTTTGTCGCCCTCGCGCTTGATGGCCTCACGCTCGATTTCTTTCTGAGCAATGCGGCGTGTGATGTCATCGAGAGCCTGAGGCACGGAGTCAATCTCAAGTTTAAGTTTAGAGGCAGCCTCGTCGATAAGGTCGATGGCCTTGTCAGGCAGGAAACGGTCTGTGATATAGCGCTCTGACAGCTGCACGGCGGCGATAATCGCCTCGTCGCGGATACGCACCTTGTGGTGATTCTCATAGCGCTCTTTAAGTCCGCGCAGGATTGCGATGGCGCTCATCTCGTCAGGCTCGTTGACCATGACCTTCTGGAAACGGCGCTCAAGGGCCTTGTCTTTCTCGAAGTATTTCTGATACTCATCGAGTGTCGTTGCGCCGATGCTGCGGAGTTCGCCTCGGGCAAGCGCAGGTTTGAGGATGTTTGCTGCATCCATGGCTCCCTCGCCTTTGCCGGCGCCGACGAGCGTGTGGATTTCGTCGATGAAGAGGATTATCTCGCCGTCAGACTGGGTAACCTCGTTGACGATGGCCTTGAGTCGCTCCTCAAATTCGCCTTTATATTTGGCTCCTGCGACAAGTGCGCCCATATCCAACGAATATATCTGTTTCGAGCGAAGGTTCTCGGGCACGTCGCCGCGCACGATGCGGTGGGCGAGACCCTCGGCGATTGCCGTCTTGCCCGTACCCGGCTCACCTATGAGCATGGGGTTATTTTTGGTGCGTCGGCTGAGAATCTGTAGAACACGACGTATCTCTTCGTCGCGGCCGATGACCGGGTCAAGTTTGCCCGAACGTGCACGTTCATTAAGATTGACGGCATATTTTGACAAAGCATTATATGTCTCCTCAGCGCTCTGATCGGTGGCTTTCTTTCCTTTGCGCAACTCCTCGATAGCGGCGGAGAGCTCTTTCTCGCCCAAGCCGGCATTCTTAAGTATGGTCGAAGCCGGAGAGTTGACTGCAAAAATCGCCATAAGCAGCGACTCGAGCGTGACATATTCATCGCCCTGTTTTTTTGCGATATCGAGAGCCTTCTGCATTACGTCGTTAGACGTACGGCTCAGATAGGGCTCGCTTCCCGACACCTTGGGCAGACTGTCTATCTCGCGGTCGGTCTGCGCGGTAACCTGAGCAAGATTCACACCGACTTTCTGAAAGATGAATTTGACGACAGATTCGCCTTCTTCAATAACAGCCTTAAGCAGATGCACCGGCTCAATGGCCTGCTGGCCTGCGCCGCGCGTAATCTCAACAGCCTTTTGAATAGCCTCCTGAGATTTAATGGTGAAATTATTGAAATTCATATTATATATGGATGAAATTATTATCGGTTATAGGCCGTAATCTTTTTATTATTTTAAACAACAGACTCGGCGCTTTGTTTTGATTATTGCAAATCACATGCCGAAATTATAGCGGCAGTTCGCGCTTTTTCAGTAATTTTGCATATAACTTTTAAAACAGCAACTAATATGGCACTTCAGATAGGCGATACAGTCCGTTTCCTCAATGACGTGGGGGGCGGTAAAATTGTCAGGATAAAAGACAATATTGCATACGTGGCAGATGAAGACGGCTTCGAGACTCCGGTCATGGCCCGTGAATGTGTGGTCGTCGCTCATGCTTCTGACAGTTCTAAGACAACAGCAGATACTGCCGAGAAATATTCCAAGACCCTCAAGACTCCCGAGCCGGCTGTCCCGTCTAAAGCCGCAGACCCCGAGCCTATCGAGGAGAAAGTATATGAGACGGCCGAGGGCGACACGGTCAATCTCGTGCTCGCTTTCGAGCCAACTGACCGTCTGCGCCTGTCGCAGTCTGATTTTGAGGCATATATAGTCAACGATTCAAATTATTTCATGTACCTGACTCTGCTGACTCGCGGTGACCTCAACTCCCCCGACACATGGATTACCCATTACGCAGGCATAATCGAGCCTAACATGCAAGTGCTCGTTGCGTCACTTACGACTGCCGACCTGCCTCAGATTGAGCGCTTTGCCGTACAAGCAATCGCTTTCAAGCGCGACAAGGACTTCACAGCCAAGACGCCCGTGTGGTACGAGAGCCGCTTTGACGCCTCTAAATTCGCCCGTCTGCATTGCTTTAAGGAAAGCATATACTTTGACGCACCTGTCATAGCATATGATATCGTCAAGGACGACAAACTCTACCGCCCGGCCGCTCTGCTGACCGAGGAGACGCTCGCCGAGAAGATTCCCGCCAAGCCCAAAGACATCCGTCCTGCACGCAAACCCGTCAGCAAGAAGGCTCAGAAGCATGACGAGCCGTTGGTCGTCGATTTACATATCGATCAGCTCATCGACAGCACCAAAGGCCTGTCTAACGCCGACATGCTTAACTATCAGATTGATAAGTTCCGCGAGGTCATGGATGCCAACCTCAGCCGGCCCGGCAGTAAAATCGTCTTCATTCACGGTAAAGGCGAGGGCGTCCTGCGCAACGCTCTGCTCAAGGAGCTCAACTACCGCTATAAATTCTGCACAGCGGCTGACGCATCGTTCCGTGAATACGGTTACGGCGCTACACAAATCACCATCGGCGTCAGACCCAAGAAATGATAATATATTTCAGCGCAACAGGCAACTCACGCATCGTAGCCTCCCTTTTATCGAAGGAACTGTCAGACAGTGCCGTAATCGACATCAGAGGCGACATGCTGACCCTGCCGGCGTCGACATCATTGGACGCTCGCGGCAGCCAAAGCATTGTGTGGGTCTTTCCGGTCCATGCTTGGGCCGTGCCTGACATGTTGGCAGATTTTATGTCAAAAGTTGACATAGCAGGCGCGGAGCAAAGCATACATCATATGGTGTGCACTTGCGGCGACGATATTGGCATGACTGACAGTCAGTGGCGTCGACTCATGTCCGCACGTGGGTGGCAGACGGGAGTTTGCGCATCGGTGCAGATGCCCAATACCTATGTGACATTCCCGGGATTTGACGTAGACTCTGAAACTGTCGAGTCAGCCAAACTTGCTGCCGCTACAACTCGAGTCAACGAAATTGCAGCCATGATAAAAGGGCAGGGATGCCAACAGGATGAATTGATCGTAAGAGGCTCATTTCCGAGATTTAAATCCGGAGCTTTAAAGCGATTCTTTAAGCGTTTCCTGATGAATCCGTCTGAATTCGGAGCGACTGACGGCTGCATATCATGCGGACGCTGCGCATCGGTTTGTCCGACAGGCAATATCGTGCTTGACTCCGACCGCCGACCGCAGTGGGGCAAGGAATGTATGATTTGCCTTGCATGCTATCATGTCTGTCCGCATCACGCCGTGAGATACGGACGGCTAACACGCAATAAAGGGCAGTATCAGACCGGATTAAAACAACTAAATAAAACCCTGTAGCCGCTATCAGCGGTCAAATCTGCCGCCCATAGTCTTGATACGGCTCAAATCGGTCATGTCGGGCTTGACAGGAACGACCGAAATATAATCAAGCGCGAGCCAGTATTCGTCTGTGTCAGTGGCATCCGCATCTTCGTTAATAAAACGGCCCTCTAACCAGTAGAAAGGATTGCCATGCGGATCGAGATAGCGGGCATAGCCGTCTGACCAGTGACCGCGTGCCGACCGGCAGACTCTGACACCCTTGGGCACGACTTTGGCCGGAATGTTGACATTGAGACATACCCCTTCGGGCAAACCGTTGTCGAGTACGTCGTCGATAATAGCGCTTACAAACTGCGTCGACAGAGAGAAATCAGCCTTAATCGAATGATGCAGCAAAGAAAATCCGACTGACGGAATACCTTCCATACAACCCTCCAACACAGCGCCCATAGTTCCCGAATAGATTATAGACGTCCCGGAGTTTGATCCGTGATTGATACCCGCCAGAATCAAATCGGGCCGACGCGGACAGACAGCATGCAAACCTAATTTGATACAGTCGACAGGCGTACCGTTGACACTAAACATTCGTGCGCCGTTGTAATCATCATGGGACGTTATGCGTAACGACGAGTCGACCGTGAATGCCGACGACATGCCCGAATGTTGCACAGCCGGGGCTACGACAATAACATCGGCCTTTTCACCGACACAATCTACAAGATGACGCAGACCTTTTGCGTTTATGCTGTCATCGTTACTTATCATTACGAGCTTACGGCGCTCTGTCCGGTTTTCTGACATATCCTTAATATTGGCTTTGACTTTAAAACATTGCAAATTTAATGCTTATTTCCGACATATTTGCCATCACGCCTTGTCATTTTTGAGTCATTAGATTTCATATTCTGCGGATTTTTGAGTTACTTTGCAAGTAAATCTACAACAGACATTGACAATGGGTAAAATCATAGCAATAGCCAATCAGAAAGGTGGAGTCGGCAAGACCACAACCACCATCAATTTAGCAGCTTCGCTTGCAAACGAAGGCAAGAAGGTGCTGATTATCGACGCCGACCCTCAGGCCAACGCTACTTCGGGCTACGGAATTGATCCGCGCTCGATGACATCTTCTATTTACGAGTGCCTCGTCGACTCATACCCTCTCGCCGGTTCTCAGGTCAAGACATGCATGGACGGTCTCGATTTAATAGGCTCACGCATTGACCTCGCCGGCGCCGAGCTTGAGCTGATAAACAAAGACGAGCGTGAGAAAGTGCTTGCCAAACTTACTGACGACATACGTGACCAATACGACTATATACTCATCGACTGCTCGCCGTCACTCGGACTTATAACGGTCAATGCACTTACGGCTGCCGATTCGGTCATAATCCCCGTGCAGGCCGAGTATTTCGCTCTCGAAGGCATCAGCAAGCTGATGAACACGATACGCATTATAAAGTCGCGTTTAAATCCGTCACTCGAGATTGAAGGTTTTCTTCTGACTATGTACGATGCCCGTCTGCGTCTTGCAAATCAGATATACGAGGAGCTTAAAAGCTATTTCGGAGACATGGTTTTCAACACCGTCATCCCGCGCAACATCCGTCTGAGCGAGGCCCCCTCGCACGGTCTACCCGCGCTGCTTTACGATGCCGAGAGCCGTGGAGCCACCAGCCACATCCTCCTCGCCAAAGAAATAATCGCAAAGCATCGCCATCAGGGCGCCGCTAACAAATCACATCAAGCACAATCCAACTGAAAATAATGTCGAATAAACGCAATGCCCTCGGACGAGGACTCAGCTCGCTTATATCAATGGACGACACTCCCGCAAGAGGATCGTCGGCTATAAACGAGATAAAATTACAATATATATCGCCTAATCCGGACCAACCGCGCACAAGTTTTGACGAAGAGGCCCTTGACGAACTGGCCGCCTCCATCCGTGAGTTGGGTATAATCCAGCCTGTCTCGTTACGTAAAGTCGGGCCCGACAGCTATCAGATTATAGCCGGCGAACGACGTTACCGCGCAGCCATCAAAGCAGGGCTTGAGACTGTGCCGGCCTATATCCGCACGGCAAACGAAGCCGAGCTCACCGAAATGGCGCTCATCGAGAATATTCAGCGTGAAGATCTCAATGCAATCGAAATCGCGCTGACATTCAAGAAGCTGATTGACCAATATGCTCTGACACAGGAACGCCTTAGTGAACGCATCGGCAAAAAGCGTGCGACAATAGCCAATTTCCTGCGTCTGCTCAAACTTCCGGCCGAAGTGCAGTTGGGTTTGCGTGACAAACGCGTGGACATGGGTCACGCCCGTGCATTGCTGACCATATCCGACCCGTCGCTACAGCTCAAGCTATACAACGAAATTCTGCGCAACGGACTGTCAGTCAGACGCGTCGAGGAGCTTGCCAAAGCCTATCAGCGCGGCGAGACACCGGCAGCCGCCGACAAAACCAAAGGCTCAGGCAGCAGATATACCGGCAGTGATTTTGACATTCTTAAAAAGCATCTGTCGTCTGTATTTAATACTAAAGTACAGTTTTCCTGTGACAAAAGCGGAAAGGGCAAAATCACCTTCCCGTTTAAGGACGACGACGAGCTCGAGCGCCTGATAACGATTTTTGACAACCTCAATGCTTCAGGCGAAAACAACGGCAGCCGGCATGCTTAATACAGGCAAAAAGATATTCCTGACATTTTTTGTCACAATGCTGCTCGCCGTGTCGGCTCACGCTCAGCATATGCCGTCACGCCATCGTCACCCGGCACCTACAGATACAGTATCGGGAGCGCTACCCGACTCAATACCTGTCGGAGCGCCTGTGACACATCCGGCCGCTGTGGTCGAAGACCGCATTGCAATCTCAGGCGACACACTGGTCGTCACCCCCGTCGACACCGTCGCGGTAAAAGCTTTCAGTGAATACGATGTGTGGGAGGAACGCAAAGTCGAGTTTAATCCCGATCCGACTCGCGCGGTCTGGATGTCTGCTCTTTTCCCCGGTCTCGGGCAGATATACAACCGCCGCTACTGGAAACTGCCCATCATTGTCGGTGGTTATCTCGGGCTCGGCTATGCCACATCATGGAACAACGGCATGCTGCGTGACTATACACGTGCCTACCGTGACATCATGGACACAGACCCCTCGACAAATTCATATATGAATTTTTTCCCTCCTAACACAAAAGAGGAGGATCTCGATAAAACTTGGCTAAAAAATGTCTTGCAATCACGCAAGAACTATTACCGCCGCAACCGCGACCTGTGCATAATCTGTATGGTCGGAGTATATCTTCTCGCCATGGTCGATGCATATGTCGACGCATCTCTCTCTCATTTTGACATCAGTCCTGACCTTTCGATGGACGTATCGCCCGCGATTTTCCGTGACGACAGATCATATAAGCCGTCTGTCGGATTGCTGTGGGCCCTGACTTTCTGACACTAATAAAATCTGCCTTAAATGGATAAACCAAATATCATCACATCTCTTGTCACATTATCTGCCGCGGTTTTTGCGCCGATAACACTCCCGGCATCCAACGCACCGTCTCTGCTCGATATAAAAGACTCGCTGCACACGTCATCTCAGATTGTCTATCCGGAGTCTTTTGAGACAAACACTACAAAAATGCTCGAGAACTGGTATCTAAAAAACTATGCCGTTCTCGACCGTGATGCTGATTCCCGTGAAAGCATTAGAGCTACCGACGAACAAATCATCGCTCGTCTCGCCTCTCTGCCGACTGTAATAGAGATGCCGTTTAACTCTGTCGTGAGAAACTATATCGACATGTACTCCGAGCGTAAAAAGCAGCTCGTCGAGAACATGCTCGGCCTCAGCCTCTACTATCTTCCCATCTTCGAGCAGGCGCTCGACCGTCACAACCTGCCGTTAGAGCTTAAATATCTGCCCGTCATTGAGTCTGCGCTCAATCCGGTAGCCGTTTCACGAGCCGGAGCGACAGGCCTGTGGCAGTTTATGTTGCCCACCGCTTCCGGACTCGGACTTGAGGTAAACTCGCTTGTCGACCAACGACGTGACCCGTATGCATCATCCGAGGCCGCAGCCGTATATCTCGGGCAGCTGTACTCGACATTCGGCGACTGGTCACTCGCCATTGCGGCATACAACTGCGGACCGGGAAACGTCAATAAAGCGCTTCGTCGCGCCGGGGGCGGCAAAAAAGACTTCTGGGAGATTTATCCATTCCTTCCGGCCGAGACACGCGGCTATGTACCGGCATTCATCGCGGCAAATTATGTGATGAACAATTTTGACAAGCACAACATATCACCCGCTCTTGCACGCAAGCCTGTATTGACCGACACCATCCACGTCAGCCGTCGTGTCCACTTCGACCAGATTTCAGACGTACTTGCCATTCCTGTCGAGGAGATTCGCGTGCTCAACCCTCAGTATCGACGCGACCTCATACCCGGCGATATCCGTCCCTATGCACTCGTCCTGCCGTCTATGCAGGTTTATGCATATCTTGCAAATGAAGATTCAATCGTTAACCACAACGCCGCTCTCTATGCCCGTCGCGGGGTAGTGGAGCCTTCAGACGGCACGGTCAAGGGCAAAGACTCGCGCGGCGAATACGTCGAGGAGACGGTCATCAAATACCACACCGTGCGCCGCGGCGAAAACCTCACATCGATTGCACGTAAATACGGGGTAACTGTCAGCTCGATACGTCAGGCTAACAAGATTGGCAAAAAGGTATCGCGTGGCAAAAAACTAAAAATCCCCACTGTCACACGCCGCTACATAGAGTCCGAGCCGGTCTATGAGGGCTACGAATCAACCGGCACTGCAGGTGACAGCATCACTGTAGCTGTCGCAGACAGCGTCACCACCGACAGCGTTGTCGCTCAGTCTGCTGTCGTTCTGCCGCCCAATCATGAGCCGGCCATTGACGAAAACGAGATTGTCGATGAACCTAAGGTGACTAAACCTGCAAAGGCTAAAGCCAAGACAGAAAAAGCCGCAAAAACCAAACAGGCAAAACAGACAACGACCAAACACAAAATCAAACGTGGCGAGAGCCTCTCGACCATCGCGCGTAAATATCACGTGACAGTCAAGGCTCTGCGGCAGGCAAACAATATGAAAAATGACCGCATTACAGCCGGTGAGACTCTCATTATCCCTGCGCGCTAATAATCAACTTACACAAAATAAATAATTCACATCACATTCATCGCATGGACACCAAAATCAAAGCGGGCGTCGAAGCTCCGCAACCACCGATGACTGACGTCGATCCCATCGAGATGCCGGAGAACGCGTTCCGCGAACTGGCTGCCGATGAGACCTACCGTCCGGTCATGCATCCGGCGCGCGATTATGCCGAAGTGACGCCTTACTCCGTCACAATGGGCCTTATTCTCGCCGTAATCTTTTCGGCTGCCGCAGCCTATCTCGGTCTTAAAATCGGTCAGGTCTTCGAAGCCGCAATTCCTATCGCCATCATTGCCGTCGGCCTCTCGAGCGCGCTCAAGAAGAACAATGCTCTCGGCCAGAATGTAATCATACAGTCTATCGGCGCCTGCTCGGGTGTTATCGTCGCCGGTGCCATCTTCACTCTACCTGCACTATACATCCTGCAGGCCTCTTATCCCGAAATCACCGTCAATTTCTTTGAGATTTTCCTCAGCTCGCTCTTCGGCGGTGTGCTCGGCATCCTCTTCTTCATTCCATTCCGCAAATACTTTGTGAAGGACATGCACGGCAAATATCCCTTCCCCGAGGCCACGGCCACAGCACAAGTCCTCATCTCGGGACAGTCAGCCAAGTCATCGGGCGGTCAGGCGCGCACGCTCCTCATCGCTTCATTGGTCGGCGGTGTCTATGACTACATCGTCGCAACATTCGGCTGGTGGACACAGGTCGTCACCACAACCGCATACTCATGGGGACAGACTGTCGCCGATAAATTCAAATTTGTCTTCTCATGCAACACCGGCGCTGCCGTGCTCGGCATGGGCTACCTCGTCGGTCTGAAATATGCCTTCGTCATCTTCGCCGGCTCAATCTTCGTATGGTGGGTGCTCGTACCTATATTCGGCACTTACGGCTCCCCGGAGATTACAGCACTCTCGCCCGAGCAGATTTTCCGCGACTATCCCCGTCTGATCGGTATCGGAGGCATTGCTATGGCCGGTATCATAGGCATCATCAAGTCATCGGGCATCATAGCACAGGCAGTCGGCCTCGCGTCGCGCGAGCTCCGTTCTGCCGCCAAAACACGCTCCGAGCAACGCTGGCAACTTGACATCTCGATGAAACACATCACCTATTTCATCGCCATCGCCCTCATCGCTGTGCTTATCTTCTTCTGGATCGGCGTTATCGGCACATTCTGGCAGGCCTTAATAGCATGGATTGTCGTCACTGTCATTGCCTTCCTCTTCACCACCGTGGCCGCCAACGCTATCGCTATCGTAGGCTCAAATCCCGTCAGCGGCATGACCCTTATGACTCTTATCATAGCCTCGGGCATCTTCGTTGCCATCGGCCTTAATGGCACATCTGGCATTGTCGCCGCTATGGTTGTCGGCGGTGTAGTCTGCACCGCGCTTTCGATGGCCGGCGGTTTCGTCACCGACCTCAAAATAGGTTACTGGCTCGGCTCGACTCCCCGCAAACAGGAGAGCTGGAAATTTCTCGGCACTCTCGTTTCTGCCGCCACAGTCGGCGCCGTTATCCTGATGCTCAACAACGTCTACGGATTCACCGGCGACGGCCAGCTTGAGGCTCCTCAGGCACGCGCCATGGCAAAAGTGCTCGAGCCCATGATGATGGGAGGCGAGACCCCGTGGACTCTCTACCTCGTCGGCGCGCTTCTCGCTCTGATTCTTAACTGGCTCGGCGTACCTCCGCTTGCATTCTGCCTCGGCATGTTCCTGCCGCTCCATCTCAATACCCCCATGCTCGTCGGCGGTCTCATCTCTTGGTTTGTCAACCACAGCTCTAAAGACAAAGAGCTCGTCAAAGCTCGCAATGACCGCGGCACACTCGTTGCCTCGGGCCTCATCGCCGGCGGCGCACTCTTCGGCGTTCTCGCGGCTGTCACCATCATGTGCGGCATGCCCGTGCCGACTAACGGCGACGAGTTCATTCCTCAGATACTCGGTCTTGTAGCCTATGCTGCCATCATCGCATACCTCTATCTGAGTGCTCGCAGCGCACGCAAATAAGGCTGCTGACCATACATAATAAAACCGTCGGTGTTAATTGTAGCATCGACGGTTTTATTTTTTGTAAGCGGCTGCGCCCTAAAGTTTCAGGCGCTTGCGTAGTTCTTCGTGTTTCTCGTCAAATTTGGGACGCTCCGACGCGATAACAATATTCTTGAGCATCGCTATAAAATAGCTGTCTTCGTCGAGGATCGTTTTGCGCACCTCAAAATCGACATTCTCCCAGTCTTCACCGAAAGACAAGGGTATGTCATATCGGCGGTTGTATTTGCCTATATAGGCCGATCCGTCCTGATAATCGCCGGTCTCATGATAATTGACTTTAGAGAGTAGATTTGTCACACGACCCCCGTGGTAAGTGTTATATGAGCCGTAAACTAAGGCGGCCGAGATTCCGGCCCACATGGCAAGATCAGGCACTGACTTACCGCGTCCGCTACGCATCGCGTTTATAATCAGAGCGTATCGTAGCAGGCAGGTGTCGCGGTCGTCAAGTCCGCGCCGACGCGACCATCTGTCGATGTCTTTAAACCACGCGGCCACACGATTCACGTCATCGTTAGTACCATAGCGGTTACACATATAGAATATACGTATCCGCGCCATCGACAAAAGGTCATCAGCATCCTCGGCGCCGATTATGCCTTGTTCAACCATCTTGGGAAGAGTTTTCTCTATCTCAACATAAGTCTTGCGTGCCTCGATAAACTCGGAACGCAGCATGTATGCGTCGATTTTCATAATCTGCGCATAGACCGCCTCGCACGAGTCGGGCAGGGGACTTTTTCGGAACAGACCGGCAAAGCCTTTTGGCTTTGCAGCGAATTGTCCGTCAAGATATTCTATCGCAGCTCGGCAACGTCCTTTGGCCATCAGCGCTTCGGCATGCGACAGAGCTGCTTTATTAGTCTCGCCGCGCGCGGCCTCTATCTTGGCTATCTCTTCATAAGCCATAGCCGTCAGGTCACCGTTGACATCACAAGCGATGCGGACTATACGCTCATAAAGCCTCTTGCGGTCATCTGTCGACAACTCATCAAACTGACGCCCGTAACTCTTGTTGGTCCTGATATTTCTCAACATCCCGACACTTAGAGGAGGTGTGTTCAACAGCGAATTCAAGTCATTGATTTCAAGCGTGAGTATGCAGTCAGGCGACAGAGCCATGCGGCTGACATCTTCCTTTAACCGTGCATATGCATCGTCTCCGACCTCATCAAACGGTAGATGCCAGATGTCTCTGTAAATCTGGGACACCGCCTTGTAACCGCGAGCAAATCGCGACGTTTCGGCGAGATACCACCTAATCATGTCATGTCCGATTTTGGCCCTGTAATGAGTCGACCAATACATTTTGCACTCATGACCCCAGTCGCGACGCAGCAGGGTCAGACGCCCGAGATTACCCGAACAGATACTGCGCACATATGGCCGAGCCAGCACCCATTTAGACTCATTCATATTAGTTGACGCCACGAGGTCGTCCTCACTTACGCCGTCAAGCATCAGCGACACACCCACAGTTCCGGCACCATACTCATATCCGCATGAAAGCTGCTTGACAGCTTCAAGGTTTTCTTCAAGCAAGCCCGACAGGTAGACATTATACTTATCGGCGGAAATTCTATCTATAAACTCGTCGAGAGTCTCCATGTGACCGAAGTCGACGATACGCTTAAGGATACTTGTCAGAAAGGTCGGCGAATTTGTGATTGGAATGATTTTCTCAACCTGTGCGTCACTCAACGTTTTGCGGTAGCGTTTGCAGAAGTTCACGACGAAATCGCGCCGCTGGGCTTCCGTGAGTCCGTGTATGGTCGAGTAGGGGCACGACTCCATGTATTGGGTCATCGAGACCACAGGCGACAAACCGCCTGCCGCAATGACAATACGCGACTTGAGCGTGTGCAGTGTCTCAAGCAGCGTCTTAATCTCGTCGCTGCCGAGACGATCGCTGTTGTCTATGGCGAAAATGCAGTCCGGGCCGTCTTCGGACCTGATAATAGCATCGACAAACTCATTGAATGTTCCGATGGCTGTCGCCCGACTGTAATCGGTCTGCGCGAAATCATAATAGAATACACGCCGTGCGCGGCCCTCGTCACGCATGCGTTTGACTCCGTAACACATTGCGGTCGAGGTGCCGATGCCGTGTTCGCCATTTATGATATACATACGCTCGCCCGACGGGAGCCACTGATTGAAATCATTATATATTGACGAAATATCGCAGCACACATCAGCGCGATGCTCCAATGCCTTCTCGTGGCGGTCGATAAGCGCATCGCGGCGGTCTGTCGAAGTCACAGGATACTCGCCGTCAATCATTTCCATCAGCTGCTGTCTGACCATTTCGCCCAAGTCCTCGACGCTCTCGTAATCTCGGACGGGATATTTTGACTGCGCGCGGATTTTGTCCTTCAACTTGGCAAGTTTCGCCTCGGCTTCAGAGCCGTGTGCCTCGCGGAAGTCATCGTCAATATCAACCGAGTCGCCGCGGATGAATAAGGCTGCATGAGGGATATCCATGTCTCTGAGCACGGCATAGTCAATCTCCATCTCGGTGATGCTGGCCGCATCGTTAATCTTTCGCTCTATCCAGTCACGCTCGCGGTCAAGACTCGGCCTGAGCATCTTCAGCTCGGTCGCAGTCGGCGACCACCCATAGCGGCTGCCGAGTATGCCGATGAAGAACGGGCGGCAGTTGTCGACCTCCTCGATACACGACGAGAGGACGAGACCGTTGCGGCTCTCCTCCTCGGTAATGCCCCAGCGCAAATCGACAGCGACAAATTTCAGAAAGCGGCTCTCGCAATATTCTTTAATCTGAGGGAAAATACATTTGATGAGGTAATCGCGCTCGGCATTCATGTCGCGGAATGTAGACGACAGAAAGAGTCGTATCTCGCGTGATTTGACAGGTTTATTGGCCATAATGTGGTCTTTAAAAGTAAAATAATCTCAAAGATACAAATTTCACTCCGATATAAAAACAAAAGGAGCAAACTGTTGCCTTGATAGAGGTCGTTTGCTCCTTTTATCTATATCAGGGATTATTCGCTCAGCGTCCGTCCTGCTCGATTTTGCTCTTGAGATATCCGGCAAAGGCCTTGTCGGCCAAGAGTTCTTCAATCGTCAGGTGCATGCGGTAACGCCAGTAATGACGCGAGTTTGCCGGCACATTAATCTGCTCCTCGCGCGGGTCTTTACGACGTATCGCGCCGTTGGTCGACAGCCAGTCCTGCAACGGCAGTATGCAGAGCATCGACGGGGACTTGAGGTGCAAGTCGATAATGCGGTCGCAAATCCACGGCTCGGCATAGACAGGAGCCTCACCGCCGAGATGAAGCACTTCGTTATAGAAACGCTGTGTCTTCGCGCGGTCTTCCTCCCACCACTGTCGTATACCGCCCATGTCGTGGGTCGATGTCGTGCAGACGCTGTAGTAAGGATAGCTCCATGTGTTGCCGAACTCTACATTGGGGTCCTTGGGCATACGCTGTATCTCAAGCGAAAGAATCTCGAGACGGTTGATGACGGCAGGCACACAGGCAGGAATCATGCCAAGGTCTTCGGCGCAGACAAGCATATCCGTCGAGTCAATCAGCGGGGGCAGTTTCCACATGGCTTTGCCGTACCAGAAATCATTGTGTCGACGATAGAAGAAATCATTATACAAGCGGTCAAAACACCAGCGCTCATAATCGTTAAGCGCACGGTATGTGTAGGTGAACTGAGCCGAGATGCGCGGATGATACTTGCCTTTCTCAACCGGGTCTTCGATAAAGAGAACCTGATCAATCAGACCGAGCAGTCCGTCGCAGATGCGTTTGTTTTTATCATTCTTTTCCTGACCTGCAAAGTAATCTACGACAAGACGCTGAGTCTTATACTCGTCACGGAGAGCATAGCGTCCGTCGCCGAGCCCCAGAAGATATTTCTCACGTACTTCATCTGTATACTCGCCGAAAAAGTCGCCGAGCATCCAATCCATAATATACGGATTGGTCTGTAGATTGACATCGAGCCAGAAGTCGTAATTGTTTCTCAGTTCGTCAGGGGTGAAGGGCAGCGCAGGATTAAAGATTCCGAGCAGACCGTGCACGGCGTCCATGGGAATCTGCCAGATACGGAAGAAGCCGAGCACATGGTCGATGCGGTAAGCGTCAAAATATTCGGCCATCTTGCGGAAACGGGCCTTCCACCATGCAAATCCGTCGCGTCCCATCTCCTCCCAGTTGTAGGTGGGTAAGCCCCAGTTCTGTCCCAAAACCGAGAAATCATCAGGCGGCGCACCGGCCTGGCAATCCATGTTGAACAGACGCGGATCAATCCATGCGTCCGCACTATCTCGCGAGATGCCGATAGGTATGTCGCCCTTAAGATCCACTCCCTTGGAGTGAGCATAGTCATGCACTTCGCGCATCTGACGGTCAAGATGATACTGCAGATAGCAGATGAAATTGATTTCATCCGAATTAGCTGCCACAAGCTCCTCTACACGAGCTGCATCGTAGACTGCATATTCGCCCCATTTGCTGAAGTCGGGCGTATTGTAACGGTCACGGAGCACACAGAACGCGGCGTAAGGTATCAGCCAGTCATGGTTGCGCTCGACAAAGGCGTTGAAGTCTGCCGACTCGACGGTCTCGCGGCCGCTCTGGGCGTATATCTCCCGGAAATATTCCATCTTGCCATTGTTGACACGCTCATAGTCAATCTCACGCAAGTCGTTAAGTTCCTTGGCGAGCTGCTTATAATATTTGCGGCGCTCGGCATCCTTAAGCTCTCCAAGCTCATCGAGGCGCAGATACATAGGATGCAAGGCGAAAATCGAATTGGCTTTATAGGGATACGAATCCGTCCATGTGTGGGTCATCGTCGTGTCGTTGATGGGCAGGAGCTGGATGAAACGCTGTCCCGTAGCCACAGCCCAGTCGACCATCTTCTTGAGGTCGATGAAATCACCTACGCCGAAGTCTTCCTCGCTGCGTATGGCAAATACAGGGATTGCCGTACCGGCCCCGCGCCACAGAGACTGTGCATTGACAAAGCGCAGACCTGACACATAAGTAGTAGCTTTAGGCGCGGGAGTGAAGCCTAAGACACGGTTGTCGCAGCCTTCCCAGCCAACGACTTCGCCACTCTCTTTGTCGATTAGCAGAAATTTATACTCGGTCTCAGCGACAAGTCCTTTAACGGGAATTTCGGCGGTCCATGTCGGATAGTCATGATCGTTCATTACCACGGCTTTCTTGACATCCCACTCACCGAGGCCTTTTGAGCTGCCGCTGACAGCCACCACATGACGCGGATTAACCATCGGAGCAGATACACTCAGCCTCAGGCATCCCTTTGCAGGCAAAAGTTCCTCGTCACGCTTTACGCGGTCACAGATACAGTCGACAAAAGCCGATGAGTAGAACGGCTTGTCCCACGGCTGATCCTGCCACCGGTCATAGATGTCAATTGCGCCGGGGCGTGAGCTTGACGGGCGCACGAATTTATGAGCGGGTCCCCATTCGCGGATGAGGCCGCCGTTTTCGTTACGCACAAGATAGCGGTAGTCAAATCTCATAGCCGAGTCATCGACGTCAAGGGTCACAACCCATGTCTGCTCACCTTTGAGCTCCATTTTGACGGCCTTTAACTCGTCGCCGTCACCCATCGCCGGCGCATCGCCACTGATATAGAGCGATTCACCCCAGTGAGTGCGGTAATCAATGTAAAAACTTAGTTTCATGGACAAAGATTAATTCTAAGTATGTATGTAAGTATGATAAAAAATGTCTTGCTAATCACAAAACGTCATGCGACGTCATTCAACCGTAAATTTAATGAATAATACCATAGCCGACATCATTTTAATATTTTTTATAAAATCATATCGGTGTTAAATTTCACCATGGTTGTGAATGTCGTTCTTTATATTCTTCCAAAACAATAGTAGCGAGGTATTTGTCGCTGCGACACTGCAAGTCGCTTACGCCCTCTTCTATCAGTGCCGCGGTTTCAGATTTATAGAACAAATCAGTGGCTTCGATGATTGACATATCAGCTAACTCACTTATAGCCTTTATGATATTGGCACATTTTGCAGCCCTCAGAGCCATTAAACTTTCTTGTGTCATAATTTCAGACTCTCTATGATTTTCAAGCTCTCGTCAAGCAGTCGCTGATTCCTGATACAATATTGAATATTGGGTTTCTCATATTTAAGAAATCCAAGAGTCTCGTCCTCTGAGAGTTCACCTAAGAAGTAACGGTCAAGCGTCTGGATAACTCTGTCATTAGCAATACCGCCTATTACGATGTCGTAATCCGTGTCATCCTTTCCGGCTCGACACTTGGCAACAAATTGCAGCCATTCTCTATCGTATGAATCAAATTGCAGCAATTTCCATCTGCCCAAATCACAATCAAATTCATAGCTGTTAATCCACGCTTCACGGTTTCGGCGAACAAAACGCTGGGCATACTTACAGCCTGATCATATATGGATGTAAGATAAAATCCTTTGCCGAAATCAAGATAGTCACGTGAATGTAAAGTGTCAGGGGAACTTACAGCCACAGTTGATGAATGATAAAGTTTCATTGCGCTAGCACTCCTTTCTCACACATATAATCCGTCAGATCTTCAATAAGATAATTGGAACTGAATGTATGCAGTACATCATACGATGGTATTATATAATCATCAATAATCCCGGACTCCTTAAGCCGACGATATACGTCGCCCTGCGACAGTTTCAGCACCTGAGCAAGTTTGCTGATGCAATAAGTCACGAAATCGAGAGTCTCATTATCCATATACTCTAAGATGATAATATTAAAATTCTTGCATATTACATTAATAACGTTTCTGCAAGCGCAATTATATGATTCTCTACAAAACTAATAATTAATTTTGACTCAAGCGAAATTCATGCAAAGTTTTCTTATAAGGTGCAAAAAATTAGACGGAATCATGTTAAACACATGACCCCGTCCAAATTACATTTCTAACGATTTATTTCCTTATCCACACTTTGAAGTGCCGCAGGATGTGCAGATAAGGCAGCCTTCCTGATAGATAAGCGTTTCGTTGCCACAGTTAGGGCAGGTCTGACCGCTTGCCTTTGTGCCGTTGGGCAGATATTTCTTAAGGGCGCGCTCGACACCCATTTTCCATGTGTTGATTGACTGAGAGTCGAGTTCGAGACCGCCGACAAGTTTTAGCACCTGATCGATAGGCATGCCGTAGCGTAACACACCCGAAATAAGTTTGGCATAATTCCAATACTCGGGATTGAACTTGTCAGACAGTCCCTCGATAGTTGTCTTGTAGCCGCGTTTGTTAATAAACTGGAAGTCGTAGCGTTTGTTGCCGTTCTCGTCAACCGCCTTGATGATTTTGCCATGTGTGACTGATTTCGGGCAGAATATACCGTCTTCGTCGTCTGCAAGACCGGTGAAAATCTCATAAGGATTGCCGTCTATCAGACCAACAAATGCAATCCACTTCTCCTTGTTATTCTGGAATCGGACAACGTCGGCCTCAAGTTCTATCGGGCGCTTGGCTACATGAGGTTTGACCTCTCCGGCAGCCGGCTCACTTTTTTTCTCAAGCGCTACAAGCACACCCGAGCGCGAGCCGTCGCGATAGACCGTGCAGCCTTTGCATCCCGAGCGCCAAGCCTCGACATAAAGCGAGTTTACAACTTCTTCGCTGACATCGGCCGGCAGGTTGATAGTAACTGAAATCGAGTGGTCAACCCATTTCTGGATACGTCCCTGCATCCTTACTTTCTCAAGCCAGTTGATATCATTGGCCGTAGCACCGGCATAAGGCGAACGCGCCACGAGGGCATCTATCTCCTCCTGCGTATAATTATCTTTGACTTCGATGCCGTTGATATTCATCCAGTCAATAAACTTGGGATGATAAACAACATACTCCTCAAATGCGTCACCCGTCTCGTCGACATAATCGATGCGGACACTGGCGTCGTTGGGATTGACCTTGCGGCGACGTTTGTAGACCGGCATAAAGACAGGCTCAATACCGGAGGTTGTGCGCGTCATAAGACTCGTGGTACCGGTCGGCGCGATAGTCAGACAGGCGATATTGCGACGGCCATACTGACACATCTTATCATAGAGCTCCGGCGAAGCCTCACGCAGACGATTGATATAGGGATTGTTCTTTTCACGCTCTTTGTCAAAAATTTCAAAGGCGCCACGCTCCTTGGCCATTTCTACAGACGAGCCGTAAGCAGCGAGAGCTAATGCGCGATGCACACTGACAGAGAAATCGGTAGCCTCCTCTGTGCCATATCTCAGACCGAGCGTGGCGAGCATGTCGCCCTCAGCTGTTGTACCGACACCTGTGCGACGTCCTTTAAGAGTCTTTGCCTTGATTTTCAGCCAAAGATTACGCTCTGATGATTTCACTTCCTCTGTCTCGGGGTCGGCATCGATTTTCTCGAGAATGGTGTCAATCTTCTCCATTTCGAGATCGATAATATCGTCCATCATGCGCTGTGCCATGGCGACATACTTGGCAAATTTATCAAAATTAAATTTTGCCTCCGGCGTGAAAGGATTGTCGACAAACGAGTATAGGTTAATAGCTATCAGACGGCAGCTGTCATAAGGACATAGAGGTATCTCACCACAGGGATTGGTCGAAATGGTGCGGAAACCGAGGTCGGCATAACAGTCAGACACAGATTCGCGCGTGATTGTATCCCAGAAAAGCACACCGGGCTCGGCCGATTTCCATGCATTATGTATAATCTTAGCCCATAGCTCCTTGGCATTGATGTTTTTACTGATAAACGGTTTGTCGGAGTCAACCGGATAAGCCTGAGTATATTCGGTCCCGTCAGTAGCCGCCTTCATGAAATCATCATCGATGCGCACCGACACATTGGCGCCGGTTACACGGCCCTCAGTCATCTTTGCGTCTATAAATGCCTCCGAATCAGGATGCTTGATAGAGACAGTCATCATAAGCGCTCCGCGACGTCCGTCCTGAGCGACCTCGCGTGTCGAGTTTGAATAACGCTCCATAAAGGGCACAAGACCGGTCGAGGTGAGGGCGGAGTTCTTTACAGGCGTACCTTTCGGACGGATATGCGAGAGGTCATGTCCGACACCTCCGCGACGCTTCATCAGTTGCACCTGCTCTTCGTCTATGCGTATAACACCGCCGTAAGAGTCCGGGGCGCCGTCAAGACCGATGACAAAGCAATTTGAAAGAGAGCCTACCTGATAATGGTTACCGATGCCTGACATCGGACTGCCCTGAGGAACTATGTATTTAAAATCCTTCAGAGCATCATATATCTCATCGGCAGACATCGGATTGGGATACTTCCGCTCTATGCGGGCAATTTCGCCGGCAATACGGCGATGCATGTCATCCGGCGTAAGTTCAAAGATGCGGCCGAACGAATCTTTAAGAGCATATTTGCTGACCCATACGCGAGCCGCAAGCTCATCACCGCCAAAATACTTTAACGAAGCATCATACGCCTCGTCATAGGTGTAACTTTTTTCCATGATAAATGTCAAATGATTTGACTGTTTATTCTTAATGCAATTGTATTAATCTGTCAATCAAACGGGTTAATTAAGGTTGGAAAAGCATGAGGCCCGCTCTGACCGACTCCGACGAATTGTTGTTCGCAAAATTCTAAATTATATTTGAAGATAACAAACTTTTGAGTCGAAATTTTTCTACAAAATCGCAAAGTTTCCCATTTCAAAACATTTACAGACTATATATT
>ENA-OYXU01000305-OYXU01000305.1-human-gut-metagenome-genome-assembly--contig:-NODE-305-length-20619-cov-6.233612_pt1 | contig 20619 bp, 16 predicted proteins | sample MGYA00243243_ERZ653435 | MGnify/ENA primary metagenome ERZ653435 (study PRJEB26926, sample SAMN06165113) | human gut metagenome | biome: ENVO:00009003; feature: ENVO:2100002; material: ENVO:00002003... | reverse complement strand
CATACGAGATGCAGCGTAGTCTCGTGGGCTCGGAGATGTGTATAAGAGACAAGGAACAGCAGGGTCACGGTCAGGCTGGGCAGGGTGTAGACCGAGAGGAGGGTGAGCAGGGCGCATAGGGCAAAGGGGATGCCGGCCGGTGCGAAAAAGATGAGGCTCCGCTGTTCGGTGCGGGCCAGAAGGTCCGGCGGCATCCGAAACTCCGGCAGCAGCTCGCGGAAAAGCGCTTCCTCCCCGGAACGGTAGACGAAGAGGGGCAGCTCCGGCGAGCAGCCTCCCGCCGTGACAAAGACGGGCCAGCGCCGCAGCAGCCGCGCAAAGGGGGAGAGCCGGACGTCCGCGTAGCTGATCTCGGCGGTCTTCACCCGGATCTCGAACCGGTCGAGCCAGCCGCCGCTGCTGCCGATCTGGTCGGCGGTGTGCCAGACTTCGTAGTGGACGGTCTGGACGAAGCTGCGGATCAGGCTCAGCCCCAGCAGAAAGCCCGCAAAGGCCAGCAGCCATGCGGCACCGGTGGGCAGCCACCGCGCCGCCAGCCCGGCCAGAAAGTTGATCTGCGCAAAGGCCAGCTCGTAGCGGTCAGGGCCCTGCCGGCTCTGCCGGATGGCCAGCAGGAAGAGGGCCAGCGTCGAAAGGCCGTTGGCCCCCAGCAAGCCCAGCGCGGCCCGCTCGCCGCCCTTGGGCCGGTGGAGGCTGGGGGCTTCCACCGGCAGCAACTGGTCGGCCAGCTGTGCGGCATCGCCTTTGGTCAGGCAGAGGGTCAGGGTGCGCTTTTTCGGTTCGCCCATGGGGTAAAGGGTGACCCGGCTGGCCCCGGCCAAGCGGAAATAGAAGGGCCGCTCGATGGTCAGCGCCGCCAGAGAGGCCCCGCGTACCGTCCGGTCGAACCGGAACAGCAGCTTCCAGTGGAGGCAGAGGGTGCCGTTTTCGTCCAGCGACCAGCTGCTTGCGCGGAGGATGACCCAGCTTACGCCGCAGACCAGCAAAAACAGGACGATGTCCTGCCGCAGCGCGGCACGCAGGGCCTCCCAGTTGCGCTCAAACAGCACGTTGACCAGCGGCACAAGGTAGAGCACCAGCGTTTTGCGGAAGATCTGGAGGGCCGCAAAGGGGTGCAGATGCTTTTCGGTCATCGGCATGGGGCATCCTCCGCAAGGGCATAGGCCAGCGCTGCGGCCTGAGCCGCCGGAACGGCGGGCACCAGCACCCGTGCGCCCGGCGCTGAGATGACCAGCACGGTGACTCCCGCCAGCCGCAGCAGCGGCGAGCGGAGCTGCTGGATGCCGGTCACGGCCCGGCGGGGCACCACCCGCCGTACCGGGAAGACGATGCCGACATAGATGGTCAGCGTCTGTGCCCCCAGTACCGCGGCGTAGCTGCACGCCCGCGCCCGCAGCAGGACCACCAGCCCCGCCCAGAGCAGACAGAACACCACCCCGGCGGCAATGCCCTGCCAGAAGGCGAAGGGCGCAAGGAACAAGCCCACCGCAGCAGTCCATATGGAAAGGACGGCGCGCCCCTTGGGAGGGATGACCAGTGCGGTGCGGCGCAGTTCCCCTTCGGTCACTTGTCGCTGAGGCCCCAAGCCTCGGTCAGCAGGTGGAGGGTGTCGTCCTGCGTCAGCAGCAGGATGCGGTCCCACGGCAGCAGGACGGTGTTGCCGTGGGGGATGATGAGCTCGGTGTCGCGGGTGACGCTGACTAAGATGGCGTTGCCGGGGATGGGAATGTCCATGATGGCTTTGCCTGCAAAGGCGAAGTTTTCCGGCAGCAGGATCTCGTTCAGGCTGGCGGTGCCACCCCCCAGCGAAAGCAGCTGACGGATGGTGTCCGTCTCGATCTCCCGCTCTAAGATGTGGCTGAGGTTGTCGGTGCCGCAGACCACGGTGTCCACGCCGAGGGTGTGGAGCAGCTCCCGGTTCTTGGGGTTGGAGGCGCGGGCTACGGTGCGGTCTACGCCGAACTCCCGCTTCGCGAGCTGGCACGCAATGAGGTTGTCCTCGTCCGAGCCGGTCACGGCCACAAAGGCGTCGCAGCTGGCCGCATCGGCGGTGCGCAGGATGTCCATGCTGATGGAGTCGCCGCAGATCACCGGGATGTCTAGCTGGTCGGCCAGCATTCGACACTGCGCCTCGATGGGCTCAATGATGACGACGGAGTGGTGGTTGGCCAGCAGACTCTGGGCTAGATACCGCCCCACACGCCCGCCGCCGGCAATACAGATTTTCATAGAGAGGCTCCTTTATACGTTGGGTTTACTTCGAGAGGGCGCGGAACACGGCCTGTTCCGTAAGGATGGTGGGGCAGATGGTCTCCAGCCCGTAAGCCTTGTGGTATAGCACCTGCAAATGCGGGTCCGAAACGCGGCAGATGACCTTCTCGCGCTGGAAGATGCTCTTGGCGATCTGGGCCGCCATCAGATTCACCGAGTCGTCCTCGCTCACGGCGGCCACAGCGTCGCAGTTCTCCACGCCGCCCTGCTTGAGCACATCCGGGTCGGTGGGGTCGCCCACCAGCGCGGTGCCGCCAAAGCTGTAATCGTCGAAGCTGTCCAGCCGCTTGAGCTGTTCGGAGTCCTTCTCGATGAGGGAGATGTCGTGCCCGATGCGCTCCAAGTCGCGAACCAGTGCGGCCCCTACCTGATCGCAGCCGATGACCAGAATATTCATACGTCATACCTCGTTATTTCAGAATGCGCCGGAGGCAGCTTTGTACACTGCCGGTCCGGTGGTTCCAGTATAGCATATTTCCAAGCGCAGATGAAGGTAAAATTTTGGGATTTCTCGTGCGCCGGGCCGCATAATATGGTATACTGAAAGGCGAACCTGAAAACGACAAAAAACCGGCGTGCCCCTGTGCGCCGGGCTGGGAGGAAATCGATGTTTTTTGAAATTCTGAAAGCCATCCTGATGGGCGTTGTGGAGGGCATCACCGAGTGGCTGCCCATCTCGTCCACCGGTCATATGATCCTTGTGGAGCAGCTCATCAAGTTCAATGCAAGTGAAGAGTTCATGTCCATGTTCCGCGTGGTCATCCAGCTGGGTGCCATCCTCGCGGTGGTGGTCCTGTTCTGGAACAAGCTCTGGCCCTTCGGGCTGCGGCACGGCCGCGTGACCTCCAAGCCGGAGGTCTGGCAGCTCTGGTTCAAGGTGGTGGCCGCCACCCTGCCGGTGCTGGTCATCAGCCCGCTGGACGACTGGTTCGAGGCCCGCTTCTACAACTACATCACCGTTGCTGCCATGCTGATCTTGTACGGCGTCCTCTTCATCGTGGTGGAAAACCGCCGCACCGCGCCCCATGTGGCCCGCTTGGAGCAGATCACCTATAAGGAAGCCTTCCTCATCGGCGTGTGGCAGATGCTGGCCATCATCCCCGGCACCTCCCGCTCCGGCGCGACCATTGTGGGCGGCTTGCTGCTGGGCCTTTCCCGCGCCTGTGTGGCGGAGTTCACCTTCTATCTGGCCATCCCGGTCATGGCCGGTGCCTCTCTGCTCAAAGTGGTCAAGTTCGCGCTGTCCGGCGTGGCCATCACCGGTACCGAGATTGCAGTCCTCGTGGTGGGCTGTGCGGTGGCCTTTGTGGTCAGCTTGGCCGCGATCCGCTTCCTGATGGATTACGTCAAGCGCCATAATTTCAAGTTCTTCGGCCTGTACCGCATCGTGCTGGGCCTTGTCGTCCTCGCCGTTGCGGCCATCAGCGCCATTGCATAAATACAGAAAAAAAGAGAGTACCAAACATCACCGCACGTTCAAAAGGAAGGAAATTACTTATGGAAGCATCGACTGTTTACTTTACGGATTTCCGCTGTCCGGTGGGCACCAGCCTGACCGAGAAGCTGCGTCGCCTCTGCCTTGCGGCGGGCATCAGGAACATTGACATGGACGGCAGGTTCGTCGCCATCAAGATGCACTTCGGTGAGCTGGGCAATCTGGCTTACCTGCGCCCCAACTACGCCAAGGTCGTGGCCGACCTGTGCAAGGAGCAGGGCGGTCTGCCCTTCCTGACCGATTGCAACACCCTGTATCCGGGCAGCCGCAAGAATGCGCTGGAGCACCTGAGCTGTGCGCAGGAGAACGGCTTCTGGCCCATGACCACCGGCTGCCAGATCCTGATCGGCGACGGTCTGCGCGGCACCGATGAGGTCGAGGTGCCGGTGCCAAATGGCGAATACTGCAAGACCGCCAAGATCGGCCGCGCCATCATGGACGCCGATATCTTTATCAGCCTGACCCATTTCAAGGGCCATGAGTCCACCGGCTTCGGCGGCACCATCAAGAACATCGGCATGGGCTGCGGTTCCCGCGCGGGCAAGATGGAGCAGCACGCTTCCGGCCACCCGGCAGTGCAGGAGAGCCTGTGCCGCGGCTGCCACCGCTGCGCTAAGGAGTGCGGCTCGGACGCCATCCGCTACAACGAGCAGAACAAGGCCGTCATCGATCAGGACAAGTGCAAGGGCTGCGGCCGCTGCATCGGTGCGTGCAACTTCGACGCCATCTACTCCCAGTGCGACAGCGCCAACGAGATGCTGGACCGCAAGATGGCCGAGTACGCCGCTGCCGTCTGCTATGACCGCCCCACGTTCCACATCAGCCTCGTGCAGGACGTCAGCCCCAACTGCGACTGCCACGGCGAGAACGATGCCCCCATCCTGCCGGATATCGGCGTCTTTGCCTCTTTCGACCCGGTGGCGCTGGATCAGGCGTGCGCGGATGCGTGCCTTGCCGCCCAGCCGCTGCCCAACAGCCAACTGAGCCAGAACCTTGCAACGCCGGGCTGGAACTGCCACCACGACAACTTCAAGGACTCCAACCCCAACATTGAGTGGAAGGCGACGCTGGAACAGGCCGAGAAGATCGGCATGGGCACCCGGAAGTACACCCTCAAAAAGATCTGAGCAAAACGAAAGCCCCGCCGGCCGGCGGGGCTCAATTTTTTTAGAGCAAAACTTAATATTCGCTGGACTGCGGCACCAGCGCGTCCACGACCTTCTGCAAAGCGTTCCAGTTCTCCTTGGAGCAGCCGGGCAGCTTTTTGGCGTTCAGGCCCGCGTCGGAGATGCGGCCCTCCATGCTGGCCTTGTCGGTCAGCAGGGTGTTGGCATCCTCCTTGATGAGGGGCCATGCGTCGGCAAAGCTGGCTTGGTCGTCGGCGCTGAGGTCATTGAACCATGTGGTGTAGGCGTCCTGAATGGCGTCGGTGGAGCGCATGGCGAGGTTGCCGCTCTCCGCCCAGCCCAGCAGGGAAGCTGCTGCGATGACCGATTTCAGCGAGCAGCCCGAAACGCCGGGGCCCCAGCCGAGGCAGGGGGCAAAGGCGGCTTCGGTGTTCTGGATGGAGAAGATGGAGTTCTCGTCCTCGTCCAGATTCGGGGTCAGCTTGCCGGTGTCCGCCTGTGCGGTGGAGGCGGGGATGCTTTCGCTGGAAGCAGCGTCGCCGCTGGCCGAAGCCGAGGAGCCGCCGGAAGTGGACGTGCAGCCCGCCAGCAGACCGGCGAGCAGGGCCGCGCACACCAGCAGGGAAAGGATACGGTTGCGAGTCATAGAGAAGACCTCCTTTTATCGGTTCCCGGTGGAAGACCGGGGAAATCTCTGGGGTACAGCTCTAGTATACTGTGCCGCCGGGCGGTTGTCAATTGGCGTGTGCAGGACGATTTTCAACCTTCCCTGTACAAATTGCACAAACTTCGCCCTCATTTTTTGCCTTCGGGCAGGATTGACAATTTTTTCGCTGGCTCGTATAATTCAGTCATAAAATAAAATGGATGCGGCGGTGTGCGGTGCCGGAAAGGGGGACAAACGAATGCAGAAACTCCTGCAAAAGCTGGAGCGTTTTTCGCAGGCGCTTTTGGCGCCGCTGTCCTATCTGACGGCGGCGGGGCTGCTGTTGGTGGTGGGTGCGCTTCTTACCAGCAGCCCGCTGCGCCAGCTCTGCCCGGCGCTGAACTGGCCCCCCATCCGGCTGGTGGGCGAGGTGCTGTACAACGGGATGATGGTCCTCATCAACAACCTCAGCGCCATTCTGTGCGTGGGCATCGCCGCCGTGCGCACCCGCACCGAAAAGCAGGAGGCCGCGCTGCTCTCCTTCATGGCTTATCTCATCTTCCTCACGGCCAACCACACCGCGCTGGATGCGCTGGGCCGCCTTGCCCAGCCCGATGGCCTGACCGGCCTTGCCGCCACGGGCCAGACCACCATCCTCGGCATTCAGGTGATGGACACCGGCGTGGCGGGCGGCGTCCTGCTGGGCTTTGCGGCGGCGTACATTTTCAACCACAGTTGTGAAAAGCAGTTCAAAGGGCTGATCACGCAGGTGTATTCCGGGCTGCGATGGGCATTTTTGTGCATCGCGGCCTTTGCTGCGGCCTTCGGGCTGGCGGTCTGCTTCGTCTGGCCCCCGCTGCAGCAGGGCGTCCACGCCATCACGAGGTGGATTGCGGCGTCCGGGGAGCTGGGCATTTTCCTGTACGGCTTTTTGGAGCGGCTGCTCATCCCCACCGGGCTGCACCACCTCATTTATATGCCCTTCCAGTTCTCGGCGCTGGGCGGCTCGGTGACGGTGGGCTCGGTGACTTACACCGGGGCCTATACCGTGACCATGGCCGAGTATTCCAACGGATTGCCGCTCACCGGGAACATTGTCTGGATGTACACCGGCTTTACCAAGACCTTCGGCTACCTCGGCATCGCGGCGGCCTTTATCTTCACAGCCCGGAAGGAGCGCCGGAAGCAGACGGCGGCGGCCATCCTGCCGCTGGCAGTCACGGCCTCGCTGGCGTCCATCACCGAGCCGGTGGACTTTCTCTTCTGCTTCGTCTCGCCGGTGCTCTGGGTGCTCCATGCGGCCATCACCGGTGGGTTCATGGTCCTGCTGAACGCCCTCCATGTCCGAGCGTTCACCTCCAACCTGCTGGGGTCGCTGATCTTCAACCTGAGCGCTGCGCCGGGGCAGACCAGCCGCGCGGCCCTGCTCTATCTGCTGGGTCTGGCCGAGATGGCGGTCTACTTCGTCGTTTTCACCGTGGTCATCCGGGCGCTGGACCTGCCCACGCCCGGCCGCACACAGGAGCCGGAGCAGACGGAAAAGGAGATCGACCCGGCGGACGTCCGGCGGCTGATCGAAGCGCTGGGCGGGCCGGACAACATCCGCACGGTGGACAACTGCTTCACCCGGCTGCGCGTCACGGTGGAGGACACAAGCCTTCTGGACACGACGGCCCTGCTGTCCATGCCCCACAAGGGCCTTGTGCAGGAGGGGCAGCGCTTGCAGCTGGTCTGCGGCTTACAGGCAGCACAGGTCCGGCGGCTGCTGGATGAACAGCTCGAACAGTGCGCGGCGGTCTGAATTGCTTCCCTTTTTCGGCAGGATGTAGTATAATGCAACAGGAAAAACGAATCTCTCCGTCTGCACTGCGGGCGGGGAGATTTTGCAGGACATAGTGAAAGATAGGAGACGACAAAAATGCAGAAATTCGAGATCGAAGGTCTGTTCGACTTTCTGAACAAGGGCGTCAGCGCCTTCCACTCCACGGCTGCGGCGGTGGAGATCTTGGAGGCCAACGGCTACGAGAACCGCCCGGAGACCGCCGCATGGGAGTTGGTGCCCGGCGGCAAATACTACACCACCCGCAACGGCTCTGCCGTGCTGGCATGGCGGATGCCCAAGGGCACGCTGACCGGCTGGCATGTCACGGCCAGCCACAGCGACTCCCCTACGTGGAAGATCAAGGAGCTGGACGGCGGCAAGGATGCCGTCTTTGCCCGCGCTGAGACGGAGGGCTACGGCGGCATGATCATGCCCAGTTGGATCGACCGCCCCCTGAGCGTGGCGGGCCGCATCCTCGTCCGGACCGAGGAGGGCGTCAAGAGCATCCTCGTCCACCCGGACCGCGCGCTGGCCTGCATCCCCAACGTCTGCATCCACTTCGACCACGAGGTGAACAAGGGCAAGAACTACAACCCGCAGGTGGATCTGCAGCCCATCTTCGGCGCTGCGGGCACCACCCTGCGTGAAGTTCTGGCCGAGGAGGCCGGGGTCAAGGGCGAGGACATCCTCGACTCCGACCTCGTGCTCTGCACCCGCGAACAGGCCGAGCGTGTGGGCTTGAAGGGCGAATACTTCATGTCCGGCCGCATCGACGACTTGGAGTGCGCCTACACGACCCTGTGGGGCTTTTTGCAGGGCGAGGGCAAGGAAGACGGCCGCGGCGATATGTGGGTCATGTTCGACAACGAGGAAGTCGGTTCCTCCAGCCGTCAGGGCGCACAGGGCACTCTGATGGCCAATGTGCTGGCCCGCATTGAGGAAAAGCTGGGGGTCACCCGGGAGCAGAGCATCCGTGCCTGCACCAACAGCCTGCTGCTGAGCGCCGACAATGGCCACGCCACCCACCCCAACCACCCCGAAAAGAGCGATCCCGCCAATGTGGCGGTCATGGGCGGCGGTGTGCTGCTGAAGTACAATGCCCGCCAGACCTACACCACCAGCGGTTTCACCGGTTCTGCTTTCAGCGCCATCTGCCAGAAGGCGGGCGTCCCTGTTCAGGCATCGTCCAACCGCGCGGACGTCCCCGGCGGCTCCACGCTGGGCAACCTGCTGGGTCATCAGATCCTGATCCCCATGGTCGATATCGGTCTGGCGCAGCTGGCGATGCACTCCTCCATGGAGACGGCAAGCTGCATCGACGCCGAGTACATGGCAAAGGCTGTGGCCGAGTTCTATAACACCCCCATCTCCCAGCCGAAGGATGGCGAGTGGAAGCTGGGCCTGTGAGCGCCGTCGTTGGGCGGTTCGCCCCTAGCCCCAGCGGGCGGCTGCATCTGGGCAATCTCGCGTGCAGTCTGCTGGCGTGGCTGAGCGCCAAGCATGAGGGCGGGCGTATCGTCCTCCGCATCGAGGACCTTGACGCCGAGCGCTGCCCCCGCAAGTACGCCGACCTGCTGGAAGAGGATCTTGCGTGGCTGGGCCTTTACTGGGACGAGGGCGGCAGCCACGGCGGCTCCCACGGCCCCTATTACCAGAGCGAGTGCGCGGATATCTACACCGCCAGCTACGAAAAGCTGGCTGCACAGGGCCTCATTTACCCCTGCTTTTGCTCCCGCGCCCAGCTCCATGCGGCCAGTGCGCCCCACACCTCGGATGGCAACGTCATCTACCCCGGCACCTGCCGGAGCCTGACCCCCGCCGAGGTCGCGGAAAAGCGGAAGGTGAAAGCCCCCGCCTATCGCCTGAAGGTGCCCGACGAGGTCGTCTCCTTCACGGACGGCTGCATGGGCCCCCACAGCGAGAACCTGCTGCGGGACTGCGGTGACTTCTACCTTCGCCGCGCCGACGGCGTATTCGCTTACCAATTGGCCGTCGTTGTGGACGATGCCCGGATGGGCGTCACCGAGGTCGTGCGGGGAGCAGACCTGCTCTCCTCTACAGCCCGGCAGCTCTACCTCTACCGGCTGCTGGGATTAAAGGCTCCCCGCTTTGCCCACTGCCCGCTGCTGCTGGCCCCGGACGGGCGGCGGCTCTCCAAGCGGGACGGTGACCAGAGCCTTGAGAACCTCCGCGCCCGCTATACAGCGGCGGAGATCGTCGGCAAGCTGGCCTACGCCTACGGCTTGCAGGAGGAACCGGCCCCCCGCACGCCGGAAAGCCTCACTGCCGATTTTTCGTGGAAAAAAGTCCCCAAACACGATATCTGTCTGCCGGAGGATCTGTTTTAGGCAAAAAAATCCCTCTGCCGTTTTGCTGCGGCAGAGGGGTTTTTGCGTTTCAGGAACGCTGGGGCAGACGGTATTCGCTGCGCTCCAGCGAGGAAGCAGCGCTGTCCAGCACCAGTGCCAGCAGGATGCCCAGCACGACGTCAATGCAGCTGTGCTGCTTGAGCAGTACGGTGGAGGCGATGATGGACACGCAGAGCACGGCGGCGGCCGGGCGCATCCAGCGGCGGCGGGGTTCGTCAAAGATGCGGCTGCGGTAGTAAGCCATCGTCAGCGTCACCGAGTTGAAGACGTGGATGGAAGGGCAGACGTTGGTGGCCGTGTCGGTGGTGTAGAGCTGGCGCACCGTCCGGGCGAAGAAGTCCGAGCCGTACACGCGGTAAGGGCGGAGATCCAGCCCATTGGGGACGACGACATACACTGCCAGCGCGATGGTCATGCCCGCGAACAGGGGGAGGCAGAGCCGCCAGAAGTCGGCGCGGGGCGCTTTCCACAGCAGATAGAACAGGGTGAACGGGATCCAGACGAACCATGCAAAATAGGGGATGACCGCATATTTGCAGAAGGGGATCAGATCGTCCAGCCGGCAGTGGACCCAGACTTCGGGCACGGTGATGTTGGCTTCGAGCCAGTGGAACACCGAGAGATAAAACACAAGATAAAACGCCATGAACCAGATGGGATGGCGGGAAAACCAGCTTCGCATGGAACACACTTCCTTTTCTTGGAGTTGGGGGGCGAATGGCCCTTAAAGTTCTTAGCAGCGTATCATTATACGCTTGTCAGGGTGCAAAAGCAAGCCCCAAACCCGACAAGATTGCTAAAAAATCTATGAAAAATTTGTGCGGGCTGAGGGATGAAAGGGCCTTCGTAAGATCATACGATTCAGAAGTGCATTTTCTTGCAACAAAAAACCGCCGTTTTCACGGCGGCGGAGAATTTTTGCTTAACAAGGGATGGCAATCAGGTCAAACGAGTCGTAGTCGATATTTTTGGGTGCATAAATCGTAACGGGGAAAGTGCCGTTGGCAAGAACATCCGAAGGAGAATTGACCCAAGTTGCATAAACGATCCGACCGTTCTTTTTCAGGAGCAGCGAAACCTTGACCTTGCAAGGATAATGGCTGGTGTTGAGTGCAGTTCCGTTGATAATGTTGTAGTCGAATTTGGAAGTCTTGGTTTCTTTCGCGTCGACTACTGTAATATCACTGGATTTGGCCATCTTCGGCGTACCGTCCGATTCGGTTTCAGGTGTTTTGAAGTAGGAAGAAAGAACCGTATCAACGCGGTAGCCATCGACATGCACGGGGACGGAGTAGGAAGCGGAATATGCAAAGCGAACGGTGTCGCCCGGCGCAATCGACTGAATCGTTGTGTAATCCGTCAGTCTCTTTCCGTTGTTGTCTGTCAGAACGATGCTGATTTTGACGGAAGAAAGGCTGTAATTCTTGTTCGGGTTTACAACGGAGAAAACGTAATTTGCGACATACGGGTTTTTAGAGATGATTTCGGAAGTAATATAAGAAACATTGTAAGCTTCCATATAAGCCTTTGGCTGGAGCTTTGTCGCGGTGTTCCCGCCGTTGTTATTATCCTCGCTCTCCGAATTTCCGCCGTTGTTCGTGCTGCCGGAGGACGACGAACTGCCGCCGCCGGGCCCCGGCACATCGGGGGTGGGGGCGCAGCCCGCGAGCAGGGTGCAGAAGAGCGCCGCCGCGAGGAAGAGTGCTGCAAGTTTGTGTTTCATGGAGAACCTCCCGATCAATCAGATGACCTTTTTTTCGAGCCAGCTTCCTTTTGAGAAGCGGATGGCAAAGAAGAGGGAACGGAACACCCAGTCAAGGAACATACCGCCCCAGATGCTGAGCAGGTGGGCCTGATGGAAGCCGAGGACCATCAGGTAGCAGAAGGCGACGCGGAACACCCACATGGAGAAGACGCTCACCGTCATAGTGAAGGTGGCGTCACCCGCTGCACGGAGGATGTTGGGCAGGGTGAAGCTGGCCGGCCAGATGAACAGGGAGATGACGTTGAACCAGCGCATCACCTGCATCGCCATGGCGGCGGACTCCGCCGAGAGGTGGAACCACGACAGCGCGATGCCGTTCAGGAAGAAGAAGGCGGACAGGTTCATGACCCATGCGCCCGCATAGGCCACCAGCATCAGGCGGCGGGCGTAGTGGCTGGCCTGTTCCTTCTCGCCCGCGCCGAGGCACTGGCCGATGACGGTGAGCACCGCCATGCCCACCGCGTTGGCCGGGATGTTCAGGAAGGTGGTGATGTTGCCCGCCACGGCGTTGGCCGCGATGGCGGCGGTGCCGAGGGTGGACGTCAGGCTGGAGACCGACAGCTTGCCGATCTGGAACATGCCGTTCTCAATACCGGCCGGGATGCCCACCCGCAGGATGCGGCGGATGAGGGAGAGGTCGGGCTTGAGGTCGGCAAGGCGGTCGATGCGGAGCATACAGGAGGGCTTTTCCAGCAGGTAGATGACCGCGAAGCACGCGATCATGCGGGAAACAAGGCTGGCCAGCGCCGCGCCCATGACGCCCATATGGAAGTGGTAGATCAAAACCGCGTTGCCGCCGATGTTCACCACGTTCATCACAAGGCTGGAAAGCATACTGATCTTGCTGTTGCCCTGTGCGCGGAACAAGGCCGCGCCCGCGTTGTACACACCGATGAAGGGGTAGCTCAGCGCCGAGAGCAGGAAGTAGGTCTCGGCGTAGGTCATCACGTCGGCGTCAATGGAGCCGAAGATGCCCCGCAGGATGCCGTGGCGGCCTACCGCGACCACGGCGGCGACCACGACGCTGAGCGAGATCATGATGAACAGGATCTGCGCCGCTGCGGCCTTGGCGTTTTTGGGCTCCCGGTGGCCGATGTACTGGCTGGCGACGACGGCGCCGCCGGTGGCCAGTGCGCTCAGCAGCTGGATCATCAGCACGTTGAAGGAGTCCACAAGGCTGACGCCCGAAACGGCGGCTTCGCCGACGGAAGAGACCATCAGCGTATCGGCCAGACCGATGGTCACGCTGAGGGCCTGTTCGGCAATAAGCGGTAGCAGCAGCGCGATGAGCTGCTGGCGGGTAAACAGCGGCTTGGATGATGTGGTGGTTGACATGAGTTCCTCCTGTTGTTCCGGAATATCCTTGGCATAAGCATAACGCGGAAGCGGGGGAAAATCAAGATGATGTATCCAACATTTTCGCAAAAAGCGGAAAATCAGGAATAATCCGCGCTGGGGGTGCGGGCGGTGCCGTAGGAGACGATATAGTCGTAGGGCACCGACTCATTGTAGCGGAGCTTGCCGCCGTAGGAGCGGATGGACGCCTTCAGGCCCTTGGGGGAGTGGGGCGTGCCCGCCGAGAGGTGGTCGGAGCAGACAGAGTTCCACAGCCCCGCCGCAAAGGAGGCGCAGTTGAAGGCGGTGGACCAGTGGTCGGCGGTGGTCAGGTTCTGGTTGAGGACGGCCAGCCCGTCTTCGTCCAGCGAGACCTGCATGGAGTAGAGGTTCGGGTAGAAGGCGGAGATGTAGTAGCAGTAGTAGCCCTCCAAATTGTACCAGATGCCCTCATGCTCCGGGCGGTTGGCGCGGGTGCCGATGGTCACGCCGGTGCCCGGCGCGATCTCCTGCCCGCCCACTTCGATGGCGTGGTCGGAGACATTCCGCACCGCCACGAAGCTGTGGCCGGAGATGTCGATGGGTTCGGTGTTGTTGGTGGTCTGGCTGTAGATGGTCAGCGTCGCCACGGCCCCTTCAGCGGGGCCGGCGTCCGCGTCATCCGCCGGGTGCTTGATGGCGGCTTCTTGGAACCGGAAGGGCCCGCCGGCGCGCAGCAGGAACTCCAAGTAATCCAGCGAGGTCTGGGTGGTGTCGTTCGGTTCCACGACCTCCTTTTCGGGCCGGGTGGTGGGCGTGGCAGCCGGTGCGGCAAGGGCAGAGCTGCTGCCGAGGATGCAGAACGCCAGCGTCAGCGCGGCGGCAAGGATGCGGATAGGTGGTTGCTTTTTCATGCGGACCCTCCAAAAGCGGCGAACGTTCAAGTTTTATTTCCTCTAGCATAGCGGTTTTGGGCGGGAGTGTCAAGCAAAAGCGAAAACCGTCGGCAGTAAAGTTGTTGTATCCAAGAACATTGCGGATTTTTAAGGGACAAAGTGGGTTTGGGAGCCTTTACCACTGCGGTGGGATGTGTTAAAATGGAACCGGACTTCTGCGCCCGGCGCAGGAGAGAGAAGGTAAATGATACGATCCATAGAGAGGGGAAACACCTATGCCAAAGGCAGCCCACAAAGTCGTGGTCATCGGGCACCGCAACCCGGACACCGACTCTATCTGCTCCGCCATTGCGTATGCGGAGCTGAAAAATAAGACCACCGACCTCGTCTGCGAACCCCGCCGCGCGGGGAAGATGAATCAGGAGACCGAGTTCGTCCTGAAAAAGTTCGGCGTCACGCCGCCCCGGATGTGCACCGACGTCAACCCCAAGATCCGGGATGTCGATTACCGCGAAATGCCCGGCATCCCCGGCTCCACCAGTCTGCGCAAGGCGTGGGAGATCATGCGCGACCAGCAGATCGACACCCTGCCCATCACCAGCGCCGACAATGAGCTGGAGGGCATCATCACAGTGAAGGACATCGCCACCGCCAACATGGACGTCTTTGATACCGGCGTCCTTGCCAGCAGCAAGACCAGCTACAAGAACATTCTGGAAACGCTGGGCGGCACGATGGTGGTGGGTGACGAGAACGCCGTCTGCACCACCGGCCACATCAAGATCGGCACCGCCACCCCCGAAATGCTGGAAAGCAACGTGGAAAAGGGCGACATCGTCATCCTGACCAACCGCTACGAAAGTCAGCTCTGCGCCATTGAGAAGGAGGCCTCCCTCCTCATCCTCTGCAACGGTGCCAAGGTGGGCCACACCATCCGGCGCATTGCCGAGGAAATGGGCGTCGCCATCATGACGGCCCCCTGCGATACCTACGCCGCGGGCAAGCTGATGAGCCAGTGCGCCCCCATCTCCTATTATATGACCCGCGAAGATATCATGAAGTTCACCCTCGTCACCCCGGTGGCGGACGTGATGCGGGTCATGGCCAAGGTGCGCCACCGCTATTTCCCCATCCTCGACGAGGAGGGCAAGTACTGCGGTATGGTCAGCCGCCGGAATGTGATCGCGCTGCGCAAGCGCCGCATCATTCTGGTGGATCACAACGAGGCCACACAGGCCGTGGAAGGCTTCGATCAGGCCGAGATCTTGGAGATCATCGACCACCACCGCATCGGCAGCTTGGAGACCAGCGGCCCGGTCTATTTCCGCAATCAGCCCGTGGGCTGCACCGCCACCATCATCACCCAGATGTACGATGAAAACGGCGTTGAGATCCGGCCCCAGATCGCCGGGCTGCTGCTGGCGGCCATCCTTTCGGATACGCTGGTCTTCCGCAGCCCCACCTGCACCCCCGTCGATGAAGCCACCGCCAAGCGGCTGGCCAAGATCGCAGGCGTGGACATCGACGAGTTTTCCACCGAAATGTTCGAAGCTGGTGAAAAACTCGACGGCAAGACACCCGAAGAAGTCTTCCTGCAGGACTTCAAGGTGTTCATGTGCGGCGATATCCGCTTCGGCGTGGCGCAGGGCAGCTACATGACCCGCAAGAACCTGCTGGCGGCAGAAGCTCTGCTCAAGCCCTACCTCGAAGAGGCCCGCAACAAGCAGAATGTCGAGGACTTGTACATGCTGCTGACCGATGTGCCCAAGGAGGAGAGCGTCGTCATCTGCACCGGCCGCTACGCCGCCGAAGTGCTGTCCGACGGCTTCGAGATCCAGCCCGCCGAGGATGGAAGCTGGATCCTGCCCGGCGTCGTCAGCCGCAAAAAGCAGTTCATCCCCGCCATGATGAGCGCCTATCAGGAACTGTAAGATCTTCGCAACAAAACACGAAGCCCCCCGGAGTCCTGCATTCCGGGGGGCTGTTGTGTGATTCAGGGAGCATGGTCTGCCTGTTCAAGGGAGTAAAGGAGAGCATCGTTTCCAATTCTTTACAGGTAGAATACCACAAAATCGTGGTGAAATTGTGTAAATTCAAGACGAAATTCCGCAACCATGGTCGCTTATTGGTGCTGCATACAGAAAGGATCCCGCAATAACGCCCCCCAAACACCGTGCCCGCCGGGCGCGGTGTTTTTTGCTGCCCTTTTGTGACAAAGCCGGGGATTTGTGGTACAATAGAAACGGATTTTTGCGAAAGAAAGGATTTTTTGATGCAGCTGTTTGAACTGGTCAGCCCGCGTTTGTTCCGCCCGCTGGCGGGGCCGAACCGGGCCTTTTATGCGGAGCTGCTCCTGCTGCTGTGGGAGGAGTGCCGCCACACGGCAGATTACAGCATCTCCCGCGCCGAGGCCGTCTCCCGCGCGGAGGATTATTTTGCGGCGCTGGCAAAGCCGCTGGCGCTGGACGCTGACGACGCCGGGGACGAGGCCGAGCAGCCCACCCGCGACCCGCATCTGCTGGCGCTGGGCTTCCTGCTCCGGCTGCGGCGCACCGGCTGGCTGGAAGAGCAGCCCGGCAGCTACGAGGAGGAACCGGCGCTGGCGTTCCAGCCGGAGGTGACCCCTCTGCTGGAAGCGCTGGAGGAGATCCTGAACCCCCGCGTCGTTACCTACACCGGGAAGCTCTACAAAGCGTGGCAGCTGCTGCGCGGCATCGGGGAGGAGAAGAGTCCTTACGAGAACGTGCTGCGGGAGGTGGCGTCCGACCTCGACGCGCTGAACAAGTCCCTCCGGGCGCTGAACGCCTCCATCGGCCACTACATCGACCGGCTCACCCGCAACCGCACCCCGCAGGAGGTGCTGGAGCTGTTTGACCAGTATGAGGAAAAGGTGGTGGCGGCGGCTTACCACCGCTTCAAGACCAGCGATAATCTGTTCAACTACCGCGCTTATCTGGAAGAGGAGCTGGACGACTGCGAGGCAGAGCACCTGCCCCGGCTGGCGCTGGATTACGCCCGGGTGGAGCGCTGCGCCCCCGGCGAGGCCGCCCCTGCCGTGCGTGCCCTCATCCAGAAGCTGCGGGATTCGCTGGAAGAGATGAGCACCCTGATGCGCCAGATCGACCAGAGCCACATCCGCTACCGCAAACGGGCGGTGCAGCGGGCGCAGTTCTTGTTGCTGAGCGACCGCTCGGCGCAGGGCAGCGTCACCACGCTGCTCCGCCGCTATGCCGAGGAGATCAAAACGCCCGACCAGCTCTTTGAGCCGGACGACGGCCCGGTGGCAAAGCGGCTCCACCTCTACCCCGTGCAGGTCTTCGGCGAAAAGCCGCTCTACCCGCCCGCCGCGCCCCGCAGCGAAACGCCGCTCAAGCCGGTGGAGACCTCGGCGCTGGACCCGGCGCAGCTGCAAAAAGAGCAGAAGCTTCTGCTGGATTACGCCCGGATGGCCGTGACGGAGGAGAACGTGGCCCTGCTGGCCAAACAGGCGCTGGCCGCCCGCAGGGCCGTCCCGGCTTCCACCCTCGCCGCCGAATACCCGGACGACTTTGCCCGCATCATCGGGCTGCACACCTACTCGCAGTCGCCCCGGCGCGATTATGACATTGAACTCACCGGAAACTGGGTCGAACGGGGCGGCTTCCGGTTCGAAGAATTCATCCTGACGCCCCGCAAGGAGGAGCCCCATGGCCGAAACGAATAAACTACTGGAAGAGACCGCAAACTATCTGCTCAACCACTGCTTCCTGCTGGGCGGGGTGGAGGACCAGCGGTCGAAATATCTCTACGTGCAGGATCACCTGAACGAGGTGCGGGCCGTCTTCGCGCCGCTGGGCTATGCGGTGCTGCTCTACCCAGCCCCCTTACAGGCCGCTGCCCTCGTCAACGAGCATGAGGGCAGTCAGGCCCGGCTGCTGAAATACGAGAGCATCCTGCTGCTGGTGCTGCGGCTGCTCTATCTTCAAAAGCGGGAGAGCCTCGCCGCCAGCGCCGATCAGGTGCTGGTGACGGTGGAGGAGGTTCAGGCGGAACTGCAGAAGATGAACCTGCCCCGGCGGCTGGACCAGCTCACCCTTGAAAAGCTGCTGCGCACCCTGCGCCGGTACAATCTGGCCCGCCCGGTGGGGCGGCTGACCGGCCTCGACAGCCGGATCGAGGTCTTCCCGACGGTGCTGTTGGCCCTGCCGGACGCCGACCTTGCCGATGCCGCAGCCGAGAGCAGCCGCACCCGCAGCGAGCTTGCCTTGTATGAACGCCCGGAGGGCGAATCCGGCACGGAGGACGAAGAATGATCGAACTGAAACGCCTGAAGCTCATCAACTGGCACAACTTTGAAAACGTCACCTTCGACTGTGCCCGCCTGACCTATATGATCGGCGTCAACGCCGTGGGCAAGACCACCATCCTCGACGCCATCCGCTACTGCCTGACCACCAACCGCAACTTCAACGCTCTCGGCAACAAGAAGAGCGGCCGCACATTGCAGGGCTCGGTCCACGCCAAGCAGCGCGGCGAAAACGCTTACCGCCGCCCCGGCCGCACCGTGGCCTACATCGGCGCGGAATTCTGGGACAGCGTCAAGCGGACGAACTTCGTCATCGCGGTCCGGGTCGAGTCTGAAGGGCCCATGCAGGAACTCCATCCCGGCGACCAGACGTGGTACATCTCCGAGGACGGCATCACGCTGGAAAAGCTGCCCTTCATCGACCCGCGCACCGGTGCCCCCAGCACCAAGGAGGACTTCAAGCCCGCCGTGGGCCGGCTCTCCTATACCCGCAGCCCCAGCGAAGCGCGGGACCGCATCTGCCGTGCGCTGGGCATTGGCCGCGCCGCCAGCCCGCTGGGCAAAAAGTTCAATGAAGTGTTCCAGATGGGCACCAGCATGGACGAGATCCCGAATTTCCGGGAGTTTTTGTATCAATACATCCTGCCCCAGCCGGAACTGGACCTCGATGCTTTACAGGGCGACCGGGTGGAGCTGGAAAATCTCCACGCCGTCCTTGCCGAGGCGCAGACCCGCGCCGCCGCACTGGAACAGATCGTGGGATACGGCCGGGAAGCCTCGGCCAAGGAGACGGATGCCCTCGTGAACCGGGGTGCGGCCCTGCTGGCCCGCGCCGAAGCGGACGCCGGGGAGCACGAAGTCTGGCAGGGGCATCTCGACGCCGGACGCCGCCAGATGGCCGAGCTGAATGCCGCCTATGAGACGGCCAAGAATGCCGAAGCCGAGGCCCGCCGCTCCTATCTGGCTGCCCACGGGGCGGCCTCCGCCAGCGGCGAAGGCCGCGCGCTGGACGCCATGACCGAGGAGCTGGCCCGCAAAAAGAGCGCACTGGACGCCGCCAGCCGGAAGGTGAGCGGTCTGGAGCAGACTGCCGACACCGTCACGAACCTGCTGACCGTGCTGAACCGCAGCGGCTTCGCCGTCGAAAAAGCACTCTGGCCGGTCAGCCTGACCGAAGACCGTCTGCCAGACCTGACCGCCGCCCTCGACAAGCTGGAAAAGCCGCTGGAAGAGCAGTATTTCGCCGCGCGGCAGTCCGCCGCTGACCTTGCCCGTGGGCGGGAGGAAAAGCGGGCCGAGCTGGACGCAGTCTCCGGCGGCAAATGGGTCTACCCCCACGGCGACGCTGCCACCAAGGTGCGGGACGCCGTGAACGCCGAGCTCAAGAGCCGCGGCATGACCCCGGATGCGAAGATCTTCTGCGAGCTGCTCAGCGTCGCGGACGAGAGCTGGCAGGACTGTGTGGAAGCTTGCCTCGGCGACCGCCGGTTCGATATCCTTGTGCCGCCGAACCACTACGCCGCCGCCAAGAGCGCCTTTGTGGCGCTGGGTGAGCGGGTGGGGCCCATCAGTCTGCTGGACACGCCGGGCATCCGCAGCGCGAACCGCCGGGCCGATACGCCCCCTGCCGACAGCCTTGCCGCGCAGGTGGAGAGCGAAAACCCGCTGGCGGCCCAGTACGCCGACACCATCCTCCGCCGCATCGTCTGCTGCGATACGCCGGACACCCTTGAAAATTACCCGGACAGCGCCACCCGCGACCTGCTCCGGCATCATCCGTTCCGCTTGGAGCGTCTGCGCAAGCCCCAGCGGTATATCGGCCTCGACGCCCGCCGGGCCCGCGCCGGTGCGCTGGAAGAGGAGCTGGCCGCCCTCGGTGAGCGCCGCCGCGAGGCTGCCCAGACCGAAAAGCAGATGAAAGCGGCCTACGACCAGTATCAGAACGTCCTGCGCACCCACGCGCTGGAACAACTGGCGGGCCTGTGGGCCAGCCGCGCCGCGCTGGACGCCGCCAAGGCCGACTACACCGCGCAGGAACAGAAGCTGGCCGACTGCCGCGAGAACCCGCTGCTGCAAGAGCTGTACAAAGAGGAAGAGGCCCGCGAAGCCGCATGGGAAGCCGCCCGCAAGGCGGTGGAGCAGGTGGGCGGCGATATCCGCGTCTGTGAAAAGCAGCTGGCTTCCTGCGAGGCGGAGCAGACCAAGGCCGTGGAAACGGCCCGCCAGAGCACCGCTGCCGCAGAGGCATTCTTCGGGAAATACCCGCTGCTGGAACCCTTGGCGCAGGAGCGCAAAAAGGGCCTGATGACCGGCGGGCGGACGGCCCGCGCAGCGGCGCAGACCGCCGAAAAGGCCCAGACCAAGCTGGACGACGCGCTGCAAAGTTATCTGTCCACGACGCTGGAGCCCGCCCAGAAGGAGTACAACGAGCGCTACGTCTGCGATTATCCGCTGGGCCTTGCCGGGGTGGAGCAGTACCGCGCCCAGCACGAGAGCCTTGTCCGCATCGACCTTGAGCGCTACGCCGCCCGCTTGGAACAGGCGCAGCGGGACTGCAAGGACCGCTTCCGCAAGGACATCCTCTTCCGAATGAAGGACGACATCTTCAACGCGCGGCGGCAGTTCCGGG
>ENA-OYXU01000303-OYXU01000303.1-human-gut-metagenome-genome-assembly--contig:-NODE-303-length-20639-cov-5.949767_pt1 | contig 20639 bp, 21 predicted proteins | sample MGYA00243243_ERZ653435 | MGnify/ENA primary metagenome ERZ653435 (study PRJEB26926, sample SAMN06165113) | human gut metagenome | biome: ENVO:00009003; feature: ENVO:2100002; material: ENVO:00002003... | reverse complement strand
CCTTATCGTCGGCAGCGTCAGATGTGTATAAGAGACAGTCAAGGACCCGCAGCGCATCTGGACGCTCGACCCGACTGTCGTGGCTAACGAAATCATGCCGCGCATCAAGCATGTGGCCCACGAAAACCGCATCGAGACCATACGCCTTGACGATGTCTATGAGGGCGAGGAGGCCACGACCTTCAGCGACAATATCCACCCGACCAATCACGGCAACGCCCTGATAGCGCGCCGCATATATAACACCATCGCGCCGCTTTACACGCCCGTCGAGCAGTGACACGTGGCCGTGGAAACAATAAAAGCGCCGACTCCCGCGATGGGGGCCGGCGCTAAATGTTTAATATCAGTTTGTAGGGACGTGCCTTTGGCACGTATTGTTTGGCCGCTTGGATTCGCGTATTATACATGCCGCCGCTCAATGGCGGACGCTCGAGCCGAGCGTCCCTACATTTCGCTTTGGCATGTCCCTACATTTTTTATCACTCTAACTCGCCTGAGGTGATGAAGGGTGAGGCGGGCAGACCGAAGTTGTCGAAGAGTGTGCCTTTGAAGTAGGTGCGGAAGCCGTAACGGACTTTCTTGGGCACGGCGACTTTGTCGGAGCGGACGCCGAGCAGGCCGCGCGGACCTTCGACTTTGGCTTCGGCGGGATAGTAGACGCCGTCTTCGCCGGCAACCTCGAAGCCGTCAAGCCATTCTTCGAGGGGGCAGACGCCTCCGCCGGTGTTGTCAAAGTAGAGATATGCCTTGTCGCCCTCGACCTCCATGTGGTTGTAGACGGGGCCTGACCAAGCGTAGTTGTTTTTGCCGTAGTCTTTGGCCAAAGCCCAGTAGGCGAGGCGCTTGCCGACTTCTTTTTTGTTCGTGGGATGGATGTTGTGCTCTGTGCCGATGTCCATGGTGACGACCATGCCGGCGTTGGGCACCTGTTTCATCAGACGGGCCTGCACGAGACGGAGCTTGGGCACACCGACTTTCTCCTTGCCGCCGTAGCCGGCATAGGGGGCAATCTGCACGTAATAGAAGGGTATGTCGCCGCGGTCAAATTTCTTGCGCATGTCGGTGACGAAGACGGGCATGAGCTTGTCGTAGAGTTCGGGGTCAGAGCTGTTGCTCTCGCCCTGATACCAGAGCATGCCCTTGAACGAGTAGGGCGTGATGGGGGCGACCATGGCGTTGTACATGACTGAGGCCATGCCGTGTACGCCTTTGGTCTTCATGTCGACGGTGCCGTCTAAGTGGCTTGTGTCGACGAGGCCGAGTGGCTCTATTGATTCGCGCGACATCCAAGGCTGGACGCGTGTGCCGCCCCAGTCGGCGATGACGAGTCCCACGGGGACGTTGAGCTGCTTGTTGAGATGGTCAGCAAAGAAATAGCCTGCGGCAGAGCATTTGGCCACACCGTCGGGGTCGTTGAGGTCCCACTGTCCCTCGCAGTCGTCCAAGGGGGTGGCGCTGACGTTTTTCTTGACGGTGAACATGCGTATCGGGCGCAGCGAGTCGGCCTCGAGGATGACGTCAAGCGAGCCGTCGACCGGCTGGCGGTGGAAGCCGCGCACGGGCATCTCCATGTTGGACTGGCCCGAGCAGTACCACACCTCGCCGATGAGCACGTTGCTCAGTGTCTTTGAGCCGTCGGGGTCGGTGACGGTGATGGTTTGCGGCTCGGCGGTGGCGGCGGGGGTGTTGAGCTTTACCTGCCAGCGTCCGTCGCGGTCGGCGGTGACGGTGTAGGGGTGTTTTTTGCCGTCCCATGAGGTGACGACCTTGACTTGTGAGCCGGCTTTTGCTTTGCCCCAGATGCGGGCGTCGGTCTGCTGCTGCAAGACCATGTTGTCGCTGACGACCGAGGGGAATGTGACCTCGGCCTGAGCCGTCAGGGCAGCTGCGGCGAGCAGCCCTGAGGCGATAAGACGTATATCCATTTTCTTAATCAATATTTTGCGAGTTTTTCTTTACCTACGATGTAGATGCCTTTGTCGAGGCCGTCTAAGGCCTCGGCGCGGCGCACGGCTTTTTTGGCGAGGCGCCCGTCGATGGAGTAGACGGCGACGATGGCGTCAGGGTCGACGGCGGTGTCGTCGGCTGCGATGTCTTCGATGCCCGAGAGGTTACCTGTGCGGGTGAATGTGAAGCGGTCGAGATTCATCGGGCCGCGCACGACTTCAAATTAAAGCACGTGTTCGCCTTTGGTGATTTTGAGGTCTTTGACATCATGGTTAAAGTATGTGTTCCAGTCGGTCTGGCCCGAGAAATTCCAGTCGTCAATCTTCACGTCGTCGATATACATGCGCAGCCGGCTCGATGCTTTCGGGTCGTCGCTGAGACGGGCGGTGAGTTTGTATATGCCGCCTTCGCGGGCTATGAAATTGTATTTGTAGTAGTCGCCGGTCGATGTCGAGCCGATGTGCCAGCCGTCAGAGTGAGATTCGATGGCGACCTCGACGTCGTCGCGATAGCCCTTGGAGCTGCGCTGCCATGCGCCTTTGTCCTGATATTTGTAGTCAGAGGCCTCGAGGTCTTCGGCTTCGATGCTGCCGGGGATGTAGGCTGCGCCGGTCGAGAGGGTGAAGTCATAGAATTTCATGGCTCCGCGGGTGACGCGCAGCTCGATGTAGTGTTGGCCGGCCTCAAGCGCCATGGGGTAGATGTAGAGCTCCTGTTTGGTGCCTGTCTGATTGTTCTGCGGGAGTTCGCGTCCGCTCTCGGCGGTCTTCCATGTGCCGTCGTAGGCCACGGCTACCTTGCTGCCCGACATGAGGTTGGCGGCGTGTAGAGTCATGGCGTAGCGGCCCGATTTGGCCACATTGAGGGTGAAGCGGAGGAACTCGAAGTTGTCTAACTCGACGCCGTCGGCCGTGCGTGAGGGCACTGTGAGGTCGCGTTTGTAGTAGGCGTTGCCGCCCTTGCCGTCGTTGTAGTCTGTGGCGTTGATGGTCAGGGCGTCGGTGCCGTTGAATGTCTTGATGGCGCCGTGTGCCTCGCCGAAGTTGCGGAGCAGGTTGATGTTGCCCTCGGCGTCAAATGTGATTTCGTCCATGCAGACCGAGCGCAGGGCGCCGTGGCCCGAGAAATCGGCTGTGTGATAGAAGCAATACCATTTGCCTTTGAACTCGACAATCGAGCCGTGGGTGGTGTTGCAGCCCATCGGATTCATGATTACGCCCTTGGGGGTGTAGGGGCCTTCGATTCGGTCGGCGACGGAGTATTGCATGCGGTTGACCGAGGTGTAGCCGTCGGCATAGATGAGATAGTATTTGCCGTCTTTCTTAATCATCCACGGGCCTTCGTGGAAGCTGGGGAATCCGCTGGCTACATCGCCTTTGGCGCCGTAGAGCAGCTCGGGCCGGCCGTCCATGAGCAGCCAGTTGTCGCGGCGGAGTTTTGTTTTCCAGCAGCCGCCCTGACCTGAGGTGAAGACGTAGGCCGTGCCGTCGTCGTCGACAAAGAGACAGGGATCGATGGTCGAGGGAATGCCGTCGATGTAGCCGATACATTTCCACGGGCCTGCGGGGTTGGGGCTTGTGGCGAGGAAGTGTTTCCAGACGGCTTCGCCGTTGACGCGGATGCGGTGGGGGTAGATGAAGTAGTAGAGGCCGTCGGCGGGGTTATAGTTGCAGTCGGGGGCCCACATGTACTCCTCGCCGGGGTTGTTGGTGGTGCCGGTGTATTTGTTTGAGGTCGCGGCGTTCATGATCTCGCCGTGGTCGGTCCAGTTGACGAGGTCTTCGGTCGAGAAGATGTGGTAGCGGTCCATGTGGTCGCAGCCCTGTGAGGGCGACATGTCATGCGATGCGTAGACGTAGAGCACGTCGCGGCCGTCGACCTTCCAGACGTGAGCCGAGGGGTCGGCGGTGTAGAGGGGCGAGGTGAATCCGACGCCGAACATGGGTGAGGTGAGCTCGGTGAACATGGGGTTTGAGGTGTATGTCCACTGACGCGGATAGTTGAAGTTATACTGTCCGTTGCCGCCGTTGTCGACATAGTCGCCGGTGCGGTGCCAGATGTAATAGTCCATGTTCATCGAGTTGGAGGGCACCCAGCGGAGCACGTGCTTGCCGGCCGAGAGCATTATGCCGGAGTTGACGATGGTCGAGTAGTTGTCCCAGCCTTTGCCGGGGGCTGACATGATTGTTCCGGCAGCCTTGCCGTCGATTTCGAAGTAGAGGTCTTTGACGTTGTCTGAGCTCATTTGTATGCGGAGCTCGTACTCGCCGGCATCCTGCACGTCGATGGTGTAGCAGAGCCAGTCGCCGCCGCTGACGTTGCCGATGACATAGCCCGAGCCGCCGCCGTTGATGGCTACGTCGGTGATGTCGCGGCGGTAGTTGTTTGATTTGTGGTTTGCGAAGTTGTAGGAGACGCCTGTGCCGCCGTTGTCGAAGTCTTCGGCCTGCATCTTGCAGTCTTTAGAGGCGGTGATGGTGTGGGCCTTATAGGGCGTGCCTTGGTAATTGGCGACATACTCGGCGGCGGTCATGCCGTTGTCGTAGTAGTCGTAGACGTAGGGCTGCTCGTCGGGGATGTCAAAGGCCGATGCCGGCAGGGGCATCAGAGCCGCAGACACGACAGCCACAGCCGCGCAACCGTGCGCGAGAAGTTTTGTAGAAATCTGTTTCATGTAAGGATTTGGTTTATTTTTAAGGTAATATGATGTTCGACACTCAGCGACGGCACGGATGCGTGCGCAAACCGTGCCAATATATACAATTGCAAAATTAACCGCCGCAGATTAATTGGCGCTTAAAAATTGATTAATTCCCGCCAAAAATGCGGTTAATGGTTATGGGGCCTATGGGGCTTATAGGGCCTATAGGGCTTATAAGACCGGTCAGCCTAATAAGTGCGCAGCGGGGGTGTGAAGGCGTCCTCGATGTGCTCGACGGTGCAGTCGGGGGGAGTGCCCGTCACGGCGATGAGGTCAAACTGTATGTCGTGGGGCAGGCGGCGCTGCTCCATGTATGCGAGGGCGGCGCGGATGAGGCGCAGGCTTTTGCGGCTGTCGACGGCGGCGATGGGATCGTCGTCGGGGTTGCTGCGTGTCTTGACCTCGACAAAGACGATGCGGCTGCCTTTTGAGGCGATGATGTCGAGCTCGTAGCGGCCCGAGTGCCAGTTGCGCTCGACTATGGCGTAGCCTTTGGCCGTGAGATATTCGGCGGCGATGTCCTCGCCCCGTGTGCCGGTGAGGTTGTGGCGTGCCATGCGGCTTTATCTGCGCGGCGAGGGGGTGTTGTCGCCCCCGTACTGTTCTAAATATGCCTCGCAGGCTTCGCAGAGCTCGTCGTACCACTCGCGGCCGTAGGCGCGCACGAGGGGGCCTTCGAGAAACCGGTAGAGACGCACACCGCGACTGCGGCCAAGCAGCTCGGCGCAGCGACAGATTTTCCAGCGGTGATAGTTGATGGCGGTGAACGTGCCGTAGTCGGTCACGCGCAGCGGGTAGAGATGGCACGACAGGGGCTTGAGGAAGTCGCAGCGGCCCTCGCGGTACGCTTTTTCGACGGCACACTGACACATGCCGCCGGGGCCGTAGGTGGTGAACACGCAGTTGCGTCCGTCGACTATCGACGTGACGAGGTCGCCCTCTTCGTCGACATAGCTGACGCCCTGCTCGTCGATGACACGGCGTGCGGCGGGTGTCAGGTCGTCCCACACGACGGGCAGCACTTCTTCCAAGCGGCGGCGCTCGTCGTCGGTGATGGGGGCGCCGGCGTCGCCCTCGATGCAACATTCGCCTAAGCATGAGTCTAAGTCACAGCAAAAAAACTGTTCGGCGAGGTCGAGTGACACGAGTTTGTCTTTGATTTCAAGCATGATTTCCTCTGAGTCTTTAGTGTCCATTTGTATAGTACATTAGCTATATTAGCTGTTGTAGCTGTTTTAGTTATTTTATTACGGCGACGCCGACGAGGCGGTCATAGCGCGCGTGGGGCTCACGGACATAGACGCGGACGGTGTAGCGGTTGACGGTCTGATAGTTGTCGCCCTCGATATATGACGTGTAGCCTCGTCGGGCACCGCGTGGCACGGCGAGATATTGGTAGTTGTAGGCGCCCTGTTTGAGCAGCATCGCGGTCTCGTAGCGGCCGGTCTCGCGGTTGTATTTCATCAGCGCCGAGTCGTCGAAACGGCGGTCGGTCAGGTCGCCGTCGACAAATATCATCATGCCGGGCGTCTCGGGGTAGTCTAAAGAGAAGTGGACGACGGTGTAGTCGGCCTCGACGTCGCTCTCGGTCGAGTTGTATTCGCGCACGACAAAGCGGCCGTCCTGATCCTCGTCGTAGCTGTAGGGGGCGTCGGCGCGCGAGGCGTCGGTCTCGAGGATGTGGTGGTAATAGGGCTCGAAATAGGTCACACCGGCCACACGCATCGACGGATTGTTGACCGAGACGGTCTCGAAGCGGCGATATTCGTTGCCGGCCTCGAAAATCAGCTCGGGCTGATGCTCGTATATGGCTTTTTTGCCCGAGAGGCGCAGGGGATGGCGCAGGGCGACCTCGTTGTCGCAGCGGCCGTTTTGGCTGACGACGACGATGAGGTCGTTGAAGATGTCGATGCCGTCGAGACCCTCGGCGTCGACGGTCAGCTGCAGCTGCTGGTGACGGTCGTTGTAGTCGCGGTCGGTGCGCGAGGTGAGCGTCGCGCTGACAGGTGCGGTCTGCTCGCTGACCATGAAGCGCCACTGCGCCACGGTGCGCTCGGGGTCGTCCTCGCGGTAGACCTGCAGCAGATAGTTGCCCGAGATGAGGGGCGCCATCTCGTCGTTGGGGATGACGATGCGGTAGTTGACATAGTGGACGGTCGTCGAGCGCGAGAGATCGTAGTCGTCGACCGGCGCCTCGTTGAATCCGGGCAGGTACTCCGAGCCGACGAGGTCTGAGCGGCGCCAGTCGGCCGTGCAGTGGATGATGCGGTAGCGGAAGTATGAACGGTCTTCGGCGAGTTCGTCAAAGCTGAAGACGAGCCGGTCCTGACTGCCAAGGACGAGGACGGGCGGCCCGTAGGGGTTGCCGTCGGGGCTGACGCGCAGTGTGCGTATGCGTTCGTCAAAGCGGCCTGTCATCGTGTCGTCGCGCGACTCGGCTGCAAGGGCGGTGAGCACGGCGGCCAATAATATGAGCGTCAGGCGCTTCACCATACGACGGGCTCTTTGCCGTGTGACGCTAAGTAGGCGTTGGCCTGTGAGAAATGGTGATTGCCGAAAAATCCGCGGTAGGCCGACAGGGGTGATGGGTGGGGCGACGACAGCACGAGGTGGCGCTGTCGGTCGATAAAGGCGCCCTTGCGCTGGGCAAACGAGCCCCAGAGCATAAACACAAGGCCCTCGCGCTCTGTGGCGAGACGGCGCACGGCGGCGTCGGTGAACTCCTCCCATCCGCGGCCCTGATGCGAGCCGGCGCGATGAGCCTCGACGGTCAGAGTGGCGTTGAGCAGCAGCACGCCCTGACGCGCCCAGCGCTCGAGGTTGCCCGTGGAGGGCATGGGCGCGCCGGTGTCGTCGGAGACCTCCTTGAAGATATTGACAAGCGACGGCGGCATCTCCACGCCGTCGGCCACGGAGAAACACAGACCGTTGGCCTGTCCGGGGCCGTGATAGGGGTCCTGACCGAGTATGACGACCTTGACCTCGTCGAAGGGGCAGGCGTCGAAGGCTGCAAAGATGCGTCCGGCCGGCGGATAGACCGTCGTGCGGCCGTAACTGTCTCTGACAAAATCTGTGAGAGTCTTGAAATACGGCGCATCCCATTCGGCGGCCAGTTGCCGCTCCCAGCTTGGATTGATTCTGACTTTCATCGTGCGCGGTTATTGAGATTTGCAAATCTACAAAAAAAATCCTACTTTTGCGGTGTCGTCGCGGCTCAAAAGCCGACGGCGAGCGCAAGCACCCGTATTTCAATGGATAGAATAAAGGATTCCGGTTCCTTCGATTAGGGTTCGACTCCCTACGGGTGTACGACAGGCCGCCTTTAACTCGCAGAGTTTGAGGGCGGCTTTGTTTGTTGATAATAAGGTTTTTAAGGACCTTAATGACTTTAATGACTTTAATGACCTTAAAAAATAACTATTATGCGACTGACCTTTCTATTAATAATGTATTTTGCGGCGGTGACGGCGGTCATGGGTGCCGGCGTCGAGAGCCGCGAGCTGACCGTAACCGGTCGTGACGGCCTGCGCATGGGCGCCACGCTGACTGCGCCCGATACGCCCCGTGCGGCCATCGTCCTCGCCACCGGCAGCGGCACGCAGGATCGCGACGAGACCGTTTTCGGCAAAAAGCCATTCAAGACCATCGCCGACTTTTTGGGTGAGCGCGGCTACGCCGTGTTGCGCGTCGACGACCGCGGATTCGACAATGCGGCCGACGCCGAGGCTGCCTCGTTTGACACTTACGCCTCTGATGTCATGGCTGCCCACAGCCTTTTGGACTCGATTTACCCGGACATCCCCGTCGGCATCCTCGGTCACTCGTGCGGCGGCTCGTATGCCGTCACGGGCGCCTCGCGCTCGCCCGAGACGGTCGACTTCATCATCACCATGGCCGCTCCCGCCGTGGCCGGTGACTCGCTCGTCATGCAGCAGTCGCGCGCAATCGTCGTGGCCATGACGGGCCGCTGGGACGCCGAGGAGCTACAGCGGCAGATTATGTCCGTGGCCAAGTCGCAGATGCCGGCGATGACTGCGCGGCCGCTTATTATCTCGATGATCAATCAGAGTCTCGGCTCGGCTGTGGCCTCAATGCCGCAGGTGCGCGAGCAGGTTGCGGCGCAGGCCGACGGCGTGCTCTCGCCCTTCTACCGCGGCATGCTGCGCTACGACCCGTCGGCCGACATCGCGGCCATACGTCAGCCGTGGCTCGCCCTCAACGGCGCCAAGGACACGCAGGTCGACCCCTCTAACTTAGACGTGATTAAACGTCTCAACCCTGCCGCCGAGACCGTCACGTTAGACGGCCACAACCATCTCTTTCAGGCGGACGCCGTCACCGGGCTCCTGCAGGAGTACGCCACACTCCCCGGCGACATCTCGCCCCTCACGCTCGAGACCATCGCCCGCTGGCTGGAGCGGAGAGTGAAATAGGGCGGATTATTTTTATTATCTTTGTGGCTATAAACATGATGCCATGAAAGAAGACGAGGAGAATAACACTGCGGAGCCGATTGTAAATGTCGGAAATCAGGCGATTATGCTTATCGAAAATCTGATTTATGTCATACGCGGCCGACAGGTGATGTTAGACAGCGACTTGGCGCGACTGTACGGGGTCGAGACAAAATACCTGAAAAGGGCTGTAAAGGCTAACATTCATAGATTTCCGCCTGATTTTATGTTTGAACTTGGTCAGACTGAGTTTGATAGTTTGAGGTGCAGTTTTTGCACCTCAAACGACAAGCATTCACGTGGAGGCACAAGATATCTGCCTTTCGCCTTTACCGAGAACGGTGTGGCGATGCTCAGCAGCGTGCTGCGATCGAATACGGCCATCGAGGTTAACATTCGCATCATGCGGGCATTCACGGCAATGCGCAGTTTCTTGATGAATAACGCCAATGTCTTCCGCCGCCTCGAGGCTGTCGAGCATCATCAACTTTTACTGCAGGATCACCTGTCGGACCATGACAGAAAGTTTGAGGAGATTATGTCGCGACTTGACAGAAAGGAGTCAGAGGTAATAGAGGGCTTTTTCTTTGATGGACAGATATTTGATGCCTACAGTCTTATATCCGATTTAATCCGCAAGGCGACAGTGCGCATAATACTTATTGACAACTATGTCGATGACAGAGTCTTAAAGGTACTTACCAAACGCCGTGAAGGAGTGTCTGCTATTATTTATACCGACCCGAAACACTCGCAGATAAGTAGTGATTTGCGTCGACATAACGCTCAGTATGCACCCGTAGTCGTTAAGAATTGTCAGAATGTGCACGACAGATTTCTGATTATCGACGATACCGTCTATTTCATCGGCGGCTCTATCAAAGACCTTGGCAAAAAGATAGTTGCCTTCAGCCGTATGCATCAGAATCCTGACAGCATACTGACCAGACTTCGTTAGTCATATCGGAGACCGCGACGTCAATCTTACGTACCTAAAGCGGCCCCTCTACTCGGCCCCGGCGATGGCGGCGAGGATGTCGGTGAGGGCGCGGGGAAGCTTTTTTGTGCCTTTTTTGATGGCGGCGATGGCGGCGGCGAGCGCGTCGTCGGTCATCGAGTCGTAGCCCATCAGGCGGTACTGCAGAAAGTTGAGCGGCGCCGAGTCGGTGAACGCGTCGGGCACACGACGGGCGTAGCGCTCGCGCAGTGCGCGGTAGGCGGCGTCCTCTGCAGCCTGCAGCGCCCGCTGCTCGTCGGCCACGTGGCGAGCTATCTCGGCCTCGCGCTCGGCTGCAAACGCCCGCAGCGCCTGCATGATGACCATCGGGTCGACCGTGCCGTAAAATCGGCCGTAGGCACAGCGTTTGAAGCGCTGAAAAAACAACATCAGCTCCGTCAGCTTGTAGTGGCCGTACTCGTCGGAGATTATCGCCGCAAGCTCGGCCGACTGCTCCTTGCTTAGCTTTTCGCGGCAACCCGTAAACTCCGAGAGGTCTGTCAGCTGTATCTGCACCCAACTTTCGGCGATGTCAGGGCCATAGGCCTCTTTGACAAGTCCCACAGTCGGCGCCGACCCGAAGAAACAACGCTCGCGTTCGCGGCAATATTGGACCTGTCTATGAGGATTGAAAAGCGTCATTAATTTCGACGGGTCCTCGCCCATGCGCTCGCGCAGCTCAATAGCAGTCTGAGATGTCCGGCTCGGGAGCGTATGGATTGGTAAGCTGCTCAAGGATTCGGCGTTGGAATTCGGCCTTGCGCTCGTCAGCGCTTTGCTGAGGATAGTGTCTAATGTTTGTGTTTGTGCCATAGTCGGTTAGATTAATTTGTCGGTTAACGTCGGGATATTCGTCCTGCCAGCGGCAGTTGTTGAGCCACGTCGATAGGTTGGCGAAGTTGGGCGCAAAGACCCGTGCGCCGCGCGAGCGTGCTTCGGCGATGCCGCGGTGATACTCCAAGAGCCGCTCGAGGGCCGGGCGCAGCTGCGGGATGATTTCGCGCCAGTTTTGCGGAAATTTTCGCTTGAGGTTGGCTAATTCCACCTCTAAAGAGCGCTTAGAGCCCGGATAAGCCTTACGGAAAAGCTCAAACTCCCTCGCCAACTCAAACTCACAACCCTTTTTTTGTTTATTTTTTTTATCTACGGAAGTAGATTCATTCTCATTCCCATTCTCATTCCCATTCCCATTCCCATTCTCATTCTCAGTAGCAATTGTATAATTTTGCTTATCTTCTATAGTATTGTATAGTCCATTAGTAATTGTATTGTTCTCTTTCTTTGCTTTTTGCCAACGGTTTAGCATAGCCTGACGACGTTTCTCACAAGTAGCGTCATACTTTTCGGCATTACGGTCGATGTCCTTTTTGATAAAATTGAAAGCGAGTTTGACGTCGCTGTCCAATTCGGGCACACAGCGTGTGTTGGCATAGCTGATAACAGCCTCGTAGACCTGACAGCGCTTCTCGGCGGCCAACCCCTCGAGAGCCTCGGCCCACTCGACATAGAATACGAAAGACGTTCGGGTTTTCATAGTAAAATATTGTAGCATTAAAAACTATACAAAATTATAGTCTACTATGCCTCGAAACGCTCATTTTCCGTCAGCCATGCAAATTAACACTGATTTTTAACAAATGTGTAGGGACGTGCCTTTGGCATCTATTGTGTGGCCGTCGGGAAAAGCGCGGGACGCGCGAGTTCTCTACAACCCCCGTGCGGAGCCGGGGGATTAGGGCGTAGCATAAAACAGCGCGACAAGCTGCGGAGCAAGCGCCGTCGCGCATATGGCGGCAGCCACGTTGCGACTGCCTTGGCTAACGCCTCACCGTGACAGCGCGGACTCCGTCGCTTGTCACGGACTTATAGTAGCGGTTTGGTGTCCCACGGCTACGCGCCTCGCGGCGCTCGCGGTGGGTTGTAGAAAATTCGCGCCGCAGGCGCTATGGAGGGTCGATTTTTAATCGACCGTTGATTTTCAATGGCTTATCATCGGGCGATTGCAAATCGCCCTCCCATGTTTGCAAATCGCCCCTCCATATACCATGGCCTCACATGGGCGGCGTAGCGAAATTTTTGCAATAAAATTTGGTGGTTAGATTTTTTTTTTAAATTTGTGGCGAGTATTTTTCCCAAAAATTTTAATCTGATATGAAGACTTTCATTACAAAAACTATGCGGGTTGCTCTGATAATATGTTTTTCATTGTTATCAATAGATGCATTTGCGCAGTGTGAAGAGGCGATAAAGAATTTTTACGTCACCTATATGCAGAATGTCGAAAAGTGTGACGACAAGGCAAACGAACTGTTAAAGCAGGCACATATGTCGCCCGAACTCATCGCAACGCTTGCCGAATATACCGAGCAATATGATGCCGACGCGATAATCCACGCTCAGGATGTGAACAAGTATGCCATCGAGTCACTGAATATTGTGCCGATGTCCGATAACTGTTACTTGGTCAAATATAAATGGAGTCCTGACGCTCGGGAAGCTCTTTTTCCGATACAGGCCGTTTGCGAGGACGGGAAATTGAAGATTTTGAATATTTTCCCCGTCGGGACAGATAACAACGGGCAAAGCTACATAAAGAAAAAGCCCGCCTCCAAAGCTCAATAATATAATCGCCGGCATCTCATTCGCTTGTCATGACATATTCCTGTATTTCAACGGGTTGGGCGCTGTGAGCATCGTTCAAAATGTAGGGACAGGCCTTTGGCATGTATTGTGTGGCCGCCCTATACATGCCGCCATGATTCGCGAATTATACATGCCGGCGCAGGCTTCGCCCGCTCTGGCATGTCACTACGTTTCAATGGGTTAGTACCTCGGACGATTACAAATCGTCCCTCCATGATTGCGCCCTATATCTACCGCTGCGATTCAGAATAGTCTGTCGGGGTAGACTCCCGTGGCGTGGAGCTCGGCGAGGCGGTCGACCACGCCGGGGCGGTCGGCCTGATAGGTGACGCCAAACCAGCGAGAGGTCGTGTCAAGCACCTTGACGCTCGCCTCGCCTGACTTGATGAGCGCGTCGACAGCCGGCGGAATGGCCATTTCGGCTTTGGGATTGCCGATGTTCGCGTCGAGAAAACGTTCGAATTCCCTCTGTGCCGGCTCGAAGAAAGCCGGTGTCAGTCCCCATAGATTCATCGACACGGGTGTCATCGGGTCGAGGCTGACCTCGGCGCCGTGCTCGTCAGTAAAGACGATGTCGCCGCGGTCGTCATAGCGTATGGCCGTGCGCTCGGTGACGGTCTGCAGATAGCCGTCGGCGTCAGTGGCGCACACGCCGCGCGAGACTGACCCGTTGGGGCTCATCGTGTTGCCGACGCGAAATCCGACCATGCAGAACTCGTCGTCGCGACGGCCTGGGCGCATCAGTTCGCGGGCCACAGCCTCAAAGGCGTCGCGCCCGTAAAAATCGTCTGAATTTATGACGGCAAACGGGCGGTCTATGGCACCTTCGGCCATCAGCAGGGCGTGGTTTGTGCCCCAAGGCTTGGTGCGCCCGGCGGGGCAGGTGTAGCCCTCGGGCAGCTTGTCTACAGCCTGAAAGACGACGTCGACGGGGATGTGACCCTCGTATTTCGAGAGGATTTTGGCGCGGAAGTCGTCCTCAATGTCGTGGCGGATGACGAAGACGACCTTGCCGAATCCGGCCTGCAGCGCGTCATAAATCGAGTAGTCCATGATGGTCTCGCCGTGAGGCCCGACGCCGTCAAGCTGCTTGATGCCGCCGTAGCGGCTGCCCATGCCGGCCGCAAGGACAAACAGTATCGGTTTCATCACTCGGCGAAGAATCTGAATGTTATGTGACGCTCATATTTCTCGCCGGGCTCTAAGCGAGTCGACGGGAACTCGGGGCGGTTGGGTGCGTCGGGCATGTCCTGACACTCGATGGCCACGCCGCCGTAGTCGTCATAGTCTTTGTCTCCCTTGGCGCGGGGCGAGCCTTTGAGCCAGTTGCCGGTATAGACCTGAGCCGCAGGCTGGTCGGTCGAAATCTCGAGCGCACGACCGCTTTGCGGGTCAACAAGACGGGCGACGGTGCGCATCACACCGAGGCGGTAGTCGTCGACAACCCAGCAGTTGTCATAGCCCTTGCCGTAGTTGAGCGCGGCGAAGTCGGCCTTGAGATCGCGGCCGATGGGGTGGGGTGCGGTAAAATCCATCGGCGTGCCGGCCACGGGGGCAATCTCGCCCGTCGGGATGAGGGTCGCGTCGGTGGGCAGGTAATGAGAGCATGCGAGCTCGAGGATGTGGTCTCCGACGAAGCCGGAGTCGTGGCCGCCGAGGTTGAAATATGCGTGATTGGTCAGATTGACAACGGTCGGGGCGTCAGTCTCGGCCTCCAGCTTGACCTCCAAACGGTTGTCGTCGGTCCAGCGGTAGGTGACGGCGGCGGTCAGTGTGCCCGGATAGCCCTCCTCGCCGTCGGGGCTGACGCGTGTGAAACGGACGGTGTCTGCGGCGGTCTGCTCTGCCTCCCAAAGACGGTTCATGAAGCCTGTCGGGCCGCCGTGCAGCGTGTTGGGGCCGTTGTTGATTGACAGTTTGTACTCCTTGCCGTCGAGCGTGAAAAGTCCGTGGGCTATGCGGTTGGCGTAGCGTCCGGGCACCTTGCCCATGCAGGGGCCGTCGCCCATATAGTCGGCCGGATTGTCATAGCCTAAGGCCACATCGGCTTGCCGTCCGTCGCGGTCGGCCACGATGACGCTGATTATGCCGGCGCCAAGATTTGACAGTGTGACTTTTTCGCCGCGCGAGTTGGTGAGTGTGTATAGCTTGATATCGCCGCATGGCGATTTGACTGTTTTTGTTTCGATTGACATTTTATGCTGAATGATTGATGGTTAGCATTTGTGCGCGCCGTCAGAGATGATGACGTCGTAGATTTTGGGTTTGTGGCCGTAGCGTGCCTCGAACTTGCTCACGGCGGCGTCGATAAACTTGTCGTAAAGCTCGTTTTTGACTAAATTGATAGTGCAGCCGCCGAAGCCGCCGCCCATGATGCGCGAGCCGGTGACGCCCTCCTTGCGGGCCACGTCGTTGAGGAAGTCGAGTTCCTCGCAGCTGACCTCATACTCTTTCGACAGGCCCTCGTGGGTCTCGTACATGCAGCGGCCTACGGTCTCATAGTCGCCGCGACCGAGCGCCTCGCAGACATCTAAAACGCGCTGTTTTTCGCCGATAACAAAGTGTGCGCGGCTGTAATCCTCGTCGCTGATGTCGCCGCGCACGCGCTCGAGGTCGTCGTAACCGGCGTCGCGCAGGCAGTCGAGTCCGAGACGCGCGGCCACGCGCTCACACGACTCGCGACGGCGGTTGTAAGGCGAGCCCACAAGCTCGTGTTTCACCACAGAGTCGACGAGCACGAGGCGGTAGCCTTCGGGCTCGAACGGGAAGTATTCATGCTCCATCGAGCGGCAGTCCAAGCGTATCAGCTTGTTCTTACGACCGAAAATCGAGGCGAACTGGTCCATGATGCCGCAGTTGACGCCGCAGTAGTTGTGTTCGGTCGACTGTCCGATACGCGCGAGCTCAAACGGGTCGATGCGGCCGTCGTTGAACAAATCGTTGAGCGCAAACGCAAACACGCTCTCCAAAGCGGCCGACGACGACAGTCCGGCGCCAAGGGGCACATTGCCCGCAAACACGGCGTCAAAGCCTCCGACACGGCCTCCGCGCTTGATGATTTCGCGGCAGACGCCGAAGACATAGCGTGCCCACATCTGCTCGGGCTTGTCAGACTCCTCGAGCCCGAACTCGGCGCTATCATCCATGTCGACAGACCGCAGTCTGACGCGGTCGGTGCCGTTGGGCCTGATTTCGGCCATTATACATTTATCGATTGCTCCGGGGAAGACAAAGCCGCCGTTGTAGTCGGTGTGCTCGCCGATGAGGTTGATGCGGCCGGCTGAGGCGTACATGGTGCCCGCCGGGTCGCCGAATGTCTTCTTAAACTGTTCTCTGATTTCAGTCTCTATTTTCATGGTCGTGCTTATGTTATGTGATAGAAGAAAGATTTTATGCAAACATACAAAATTCTCGATAAAATTCGCTAAGTTTGCATTAACTAAAATATAAAATAATGAAAGAGAATATTCCCGCACGTCTTGACGCCCTGCGCGCCGAGATGAAGAAATCGGGCATCGACGCCGCCATCATCCCGCAGGCCGATGCACACATGAGTGAATATCTTGCCTCATACTGGCAGGCTCGCCGCTGGCTTAGCGGTTTCACCGGCTCGGCCGGAGACCTTGTTGTCACAGCCGACAAGGCTCTTCTTTGGACTGATTCGCGCTACTTCCTGCAGGCTGCCGCACAGCTCGAAGGCACCGGCATCGAACTGATGAAAGACGGTCTGGAGTCTACGCCATCCATCGCCGGCTGGCTCTGCGCAAATCTCTCAAAAGGCACGAACGTCGGTGTCGACGGTCTCCTTTTCTCTGTTACTCAGGCCGAAAGCCTCCGCGCCACACTCGGCTTGCACTCTATAGCCATGAAGACAGATTTCCGTCCGCTTGACGCCATCTGGACTGACCGTCCCGCCCTGCCCGACTGCAAAATCTTCGTCCACGACATAAAATTCGCCGGCCGCTCAGCCGCCGACAAGATTGCCGACGTGCTCGCCGAGACCGCCGGCCAACAGGCTGACGCTATCTTCATCTCGGCCCTCGACGAGATAGCTTGGACGCTCAACATCCGCAGCCGCGACGTCACCTATAACCCCGTCGTCACCTCATTCTTATATATATCGCCCGCCGGCTCAACCCTCTATGTCGACCCGTCGAAACTCACCGACGAGGTCGTCAGCTATCTCAAGGGTCAGGGCGTGGCCGTCGCTCCTTACGCCGACGCTCTGTCGGCCCTTGCGGCTCTGCCCGAGGATGTCAGAGTGCTCATCGAGCCGGGCCGCACGGCCGAGGCCATACGTGTTGCCCTCGGCGGACGCGCCGTGCTCGGCGTATCGCCCGTCGCCATAATGAAATCGTGCAAGAACGCCGTGCAGATCGCCGGCATCAAAGACGCCATGCTCCGCGACGGTGTCGCTCTCGTGCACTCGTTCATGGAGATTGAGCGCCGTGTTGCAGCCGGCGACAAGCTCATGGAGACCGAGGTGGCCGAAATCCTGCGCAAATATCGCAGCCGCGGCGAACATTATTTTGACGAGAGCTTCGGCACGATAGCCGGTTACGGCCCCCACGGAGCCATTGTTCACTACGAGGCCGATGCCGAGTCTGACGCTCAGATTCTCGCCTCAAACCTGCTCCTTGTCGACTCGGGCGCCCAGTATCTCGACGGCACCACCGACATCACCCGTACGGTTTGCCTCGGCACACCGACCGCCGACGAGCGCCGCGACTTCACCCTCGTCATGAAAGGCCACATCGCCATGGCACAGATGATTTTCCCCTCAGGCACATGCGGCGCGCAGATTGACGTCATCGCCCGCCAGTATCTCTGGAAAGAAGGTCTAAGCTACCTCCACGGCACAGGCCACGGTGTGGGCCACTTCCTCAATGTCCATGAAGGCCCGCAGCGTGTTGCGCTCAACATCTCGGCCGTGCCTTTCCGTCCCGGCATGCTCACCTCCAATGAGCCCGGTCTCTACCGCGAGGGCGTCCACGGCATCCGCTGCGAAAACCTCGTGCTCTGTGTCCCGGCCATGGAAACCGAGTTCGGCCGTTTCCTCAAATTCGAGACCGTCACGCTCTTCCCGTTTGACCGCAAACTCTTTGACCTCAGCCTCATGAATGAGAACGAAATAGCATGGCTCAACGCTTACCACGAGCGCGTATATAAGACACTTGTCCCCGCTCTCGACGCCGAGGCTCAGGCTTGGCTCAAAGAGCGCACAGCACCGTTAAAATAAAACTACTGCGAAAAAATGGCTTATATAATACCCGTCAGAGGCTTTGACCCTGTCATCGGACGCGACTGCTTCCTCGCTGTCAATGCCACAGTCATAGGCGACGTTGTCATGGGCGACGAATGTAGCATCTGGTTCAACACCGTCCTTCGCGGCGATGTCAACTCAATCCGCATCGGCAACCGTGTTAACATACAGGACGGCTCGGTCCTGCACACTCTGTATCAGAAGTCTACTATCGAAATAGGCGACGACGTCTCCATCGGCCACAACGTCACCATCCACGGCGCCAAAATTCATGATCTCGCCCTCATAGGCATGGGCGCCGTTGTTATGGACGACGCCGAGGTAGGAGAGGGTGCCATCGTGGCCGCAGGCTCCGTCGTGCTCTCGCGCACCAAAATCGGTCCTAACGAACTGTGGGCCGGTGCTCCCGCCAAGTTCATCAAGATGGTCGACCCGGCTCAGAGCGCCGAAATCAACCGCAAGATTGCCCGTAATTACCTCATGTACTCCAAATGGTACGACGAAGGCGCTGACAAGCCCGAGTAAACCATATTTGAGATAGATAAATACTGATTATGCCGGTCGGGGTCCTAAACAACCGTGACCGGCATATTTTTTCAATTTATTTTGAGTCTAAAAGTTTTGCCATGTAAAAAACAATTCTTAATTTTGCCCCGCAAAACAGACATGCATATTTAAACAAAAATCAAATATATAACACTTTAATATGATTATCGTACAAGTAAAAGAAGGCGAAAACATCGAAAGAGCTCTCAAAAAATTCAAAAGAAAATTTGAAAAAACCGGCATCGTTAAAGAACTGCGCAGCCGTCAGGCATTCCAGAAGCCCTCTGTGACAAACCGCAAGAAAATGATGAAAGCGGTTTATGTTCAGAAACTTCGCTCTGTTGAGGATTAATTTCCTTTAAATTCATCCTTTTTTATTTGGAAGACTAAAAAGGTTTGACTATCTTCGCCTCAGACCCCGCACATTAAAGCGAGGCATCAAGGTGATGTTGATAGACTCCTTTTTGACATATATACGGTGTGAACTGAATTTTTCAGATTGCACCGTTTCGTCATATCATAGCGACATTGCGCAGTGGTATGCTTTCGCTGCCTCCGCTTCTGTCGCCGGATGTGATATCCACACATCCGAGCCTGACCCGGCTCGTGTCACACTTGATGACCTCAGACAGTGGGTGGCATATCTTTCGTCTGAGGGGATTGGGGTCGCGTCTATCCGACGTAAAATTCAGGCGGTCAGGGCATTTTATAAATATTTGCTTAAACGCGGTCTATGCAGTGTCAATCCGGCTGCCGATTTGCGGCCTGCAAAACTGCCTCGCCGTCTGCCTGTGTGTATTCGTCCTGATGAGATTGCATCTGTGCTCGACGGCGACGTCGACTATAGTGACTTTGTCGATTTTCGGGATACTCTTATAATATATATGTTTTACGCGACCGGTATGCGCGTCTCCGAGCTTATCACTCTGCGCGACGATGCCGTCGACTGCTTGCGTTGCGAACTAAAAGTGCTCGGAAAACGTAATAAAGAAAGAGTGATTCCCTTTGGGGGCGCTCTCCCGACAATGATTGAGCACTATCGCATACTAAGAGATAAACAGACCGGTCAAGCCGCCTCGGCGACTTTCTTTGTGCGCCCTGACGGGCAGCCTCTCAGTCGTGTTATGGCCTATAATATAGTGCGGAAAAAACTTGACGGACATGTGGCGGCTAAAAAACACTCGCCCCACGTACTCCGTCACAGCTGTGCGACCGATCTGCTCAACAATGGTGCCGACATAACCGCCGTTTGCCAGTTGCTCGGCCATCAGTCGCTCGCAACCACTCAGATCTATACTCACCTGTCATATAGAGAACTATTAAACAATTACAAACTCGCACATCCTCGTGCGCTAAAGTCTGGAGGATAAACTATGGAAGTTAGAATTCAAGCCATCCATTTCGAAATCGCAGACCGTCTTGTCGCCTTTATTAATAAAAAAGCCGACCGTCTTGCCCGTCATAATGATTCAATCTCGACTGTCGACGTGACACTGCGCGTTGTCAAGCCTGAGACGGCAATGAATAAAGAAGCTATTATTAAAGTGACGGTTCCCCAGCATGAAGATATCGTCGCAAGTAAAACCGCCGACACCTTCGAGGAGGCCGTCGATGTAGCCCTCGAGGCTATCGACCGTCAGCTCGAGAAACGCAAACAGAAAAGATAACCCGCTCCGCGTCGGGCGCGTCAGACCCCGCTGAGCCCTTTATTAGCTCTCATGTCTGACCATTGACAGGTACACAGAGGCGACCATCCCGGCCGCCTCTTTTTTTAATCTTTCCCGTTTCGCCCTGAGTTCCGGCTGATAATCGCTCCCTTCGCTCGTTTCGCCCCTCCCTTGCTGTGCCGCGCCGATTCGCCTTATCGGCGCTTATCTCGGAGAGATTACATGCGGGCCGCAGGTCCGCTCACAGCCCCAAATTAAGCGCACAGCGCGTATTTGGGGTGACCTGCGTCATAAATATAAATTTTCTCGGAGAGAATAAACCCTTGAAAAAAGTCCTTTGCTTCCGCGCCCCTCCGCTCACCTTTTCTTCTGTCTCTTATACACATCTCCGAGCCCACGAGACTACGCTGCATCTCGT